>TARA_B100001057_G_scaffold92722_1_pt1 | contig 50741 bp, 58 predicted proteins | sample TARA_B100001057 | Tara Oceans TARA_B100001057 (sample SAMEA2621839) | marine metagenome | biome: marine biome (ENVO:00000447); feature: surface water layer (ENVO:00002042); material: "saline water (ENVO:00002010), including plankton (ENVO:xxxxxxxx)" | depth 5 m | reverse complement strand
GGTTTTTTAGCTACTGGTTTTTTTGACGGTGGTTTTTTAGCTGGCATTATACGTCAAGAAACCTTACGTCTTTAGCGTTCTTTTCAATAAAAAGCTTTCTTTTTGATACATCATTTCCCATTAAAATTTCAAACATATCAGAAGCTTTTGCCATCGCTCCTTTGGCGTCTGCAAGCGTAACTTTTATTAGAGTTCTCGTTTCAGGGTTCATTGCCGTATCCCACAACTCTCCAGCATTCATTTCTCCCAGCCCTTTGAACCTACTTATATCAAACTTTTTATTTTTGTTTTCTTTTTTAAACTTATTTAGTGATTCATCATCTTTTAAGTATGTTATTCCTGATGATGCTTTTACACGATATAGGGGTGGTTCAGATATCCAAACTTTTCCACTTGTTATCAAACCAGGCATAAATTTAAAAAAGAATGTAAGAAGTAAAGTTCTGATGTGAGCACCATCGACATCAGCGTCTGTTAGAAAAATTATTTTGTCATATCTTGACTCTTCTTCATTGAATTGAAGTTTTATACCGGTTCCAATAGCTTTTATTAATGCACTTATCTCTTCATTTTGAAGAGCTCTGTTTTCTGTAACTTTTTGAACATTTATAATTTTTCCCCTAATCGGTAAAATTGCTTGTACTCTTGAGTCTCGCGCTTGTTTAGCAGGACCAGCTGCTGAGTCTCCCTCTACAATAAAAAGTTCACTTTCTGTTGGATCTGTTGAAGAGCAGTCTGCAAGTTTTCCTGGAAGACCAGAAGTCTCTAAAATACTTTTACGCTTTGTGAGTTCTCTAGCTTTTTTTGCACTCATTCTAGCTTTTGCAGCGACTGCACATCTTTCAACTATTGCTCGACCTTCTTTGGTATTTTTAGTTAACCATTTTGGAAATTCGTCATTGATTAACACCTGAACCCTCGATTTCATTTCAGTATTTCCTAATTTTGTTTTTGTCTGTCCTTCAAATTGAGGTTCTTTTACTCTTATAGAAACCACTCCAGTAAGCCCTTCTCTTATGTCATCGCCTGTCAAAGATATATCTGAATGAAGATTTCTTTTTTTTGCAAAATCATTAATTGCTTTGGTAACGGCTGTTCTTAACCCTTCTTCATGAGTACCCCCTTCTAGGGTGTGTATGTTGTTAGCAAAACTTTTTATTGTTACGTCATCTTCATTTTTCCATTGGAGTGCGACCTCAATTTCTGAATCTTTAGTTTGGTCTGAAAAAGAAATTATTTTTTGATGTAAAGGATCAAAGCCTTCGTTTAAATATTCAACAAAGTCTGTGAGGCCGCCTTTGTAATGATATTCTTCTTTTGTTGATGGCTTCACTCTATTATCGGTAAGTGTTATTTTCAAACCTTTGTTCAGAAATGCAGTTTGTCTGAGTCTTTCATCAACTATGTTGTAATCATATGTTTGAGTCTCGTCGAATATTTTTGGATCTGCTAAAAAGTTAACTTTTGTGCCTGTTTTTTTTGAAACTTTTCCTTTTTTAATTTTGGATTTTGGTTTTCCCAAGTCAAAGTCTTGACTCCAAAAATGACCGTCTCTTTGAACTTCAACCTTAACATAGGTTGACAAAGCATTAACAACAGATATCCCAACTCCATGCAAACCACCGCTAACTGTATAGGCTCCGGATTCAAATTTTCCACCAGCGTGAAGTGTTGTTAATACTGTTGTGAGTGCAGATATTTTTGTTTTAGGGTGTGGTTTTACTGGTATTCCGCTTCCATCATCTTCGACAGTAACCGAACCGTTGTTTTCTAAACTAACTTTTATCTTTGAACACCTTCCAGCCATGGCTTCATCAACAGAATTGTCTAAAACTTCCCAAATTAAATGGTGTAATCCGTTTGGACCCGTGGATCCAATGTACATTGCAGGACGTTTTCTAACCGCCTCTAGACCCTCAAGAATTTTTATATCTTTTGAATCATAACTACTATTTGAATCTTTTTTAGACACGAATTATCTCCAAGATACGCTTCTTTTTGCTTATTTTACAGCCCCTTGCTGAACTCTTATTTTACTAGATTTACTGATTATTGTTGGTTATTATCTATTTGAATATTCAGTTTTTTTAACTTTATTTTTGTGTTTTTTTCAATATCAATTAATACTTTTTCTTGTTGAAGTTCAATTAAATTTTTTAATCTTTTTGTATCAACATAAATTATTAGTTCTTCACCAATAACTGGTCCTGTTATAGTTTCCTCGTAAAGGTGATTTTTATCGTTTTTAAAATATTTTCTAATTTTTTCAGATTTTGAAAAGTCAATACCCGAATCGTTTGGATTAATTTTTTGAGGTTCTTTATTTAACATTTATTGATTGGCTCTTACAGGCATTAATAAATATCTATAGTTTTCTTCTTCTCCTTGAATGACTGCTGGTTTGTCGTTTCCAGAAAATCTTAAATAGGCTTTATTTCCTTCTAAAACCTCAATTCCCTGAATCAGATAGTTCGGGTTAAACGATATTTCGAAACCGGATATATCACCCACTTCAAGGCCTAATATTTTTATATCTATCACTTCGTTCCCACCCCCAATGTCTTTGTTGGTAGAGGAGATGTTGAGAGTTTTGTCGTCTACAATCTTGAGTGTTACAGGTATAAAACCTTCTGCAACAACTGTTGATCGGTCTAATGACTCCAATATAGACTTTTTATCGACTTCTATAGAGAAAAGGTTTTCTTTGGGAAACAACATTTTATATTCCGGAAATGTTCCTTCTAGTTTTCTTACTGATGTGTAGTATTTTTTGTTGTAGAAATGTAGCTCTCTTTCTGTTGAATTTATGTTTATTTCCTCTTCGCTATCTTCAAATATTTTAATCGTTTCGTTTAAAGACCTGTATGAAACAATTCCTGCATCAGAAATAGGTAGATCAAAGACGGTGTTGGTTGCAAGCCTGTAGCTATCGGTTGAAACGAGGTTTGTTTGGTTGTTTTCATTATCAAAGAAAACACCGGTTAGTATTGGTTTTCCTCCTTCTGGAGAAGCTGCTACTCCTACTTTTTTTAGCGCTTCAAAAAGGCTCGTTGTTTTAAGCCGTTTGCTTTCAGAGGTGTTATGTTGTTGTTCTAGTAATGTTTTGGGGTAGGTTAGGTGGTCTAGTTTTCTAAGCCTATACTCTGTTTTTTTTGTTTCTACCTTGATCTCGTTCCCTATGTCTGAAAAGACAACTTCTCCTGATGGCAGCTTTCTCATGACTTCTGAAAAAATTCTTGAATTAACAAGGCACTCCCCGTCAACAATCGACTTTACTTCAAAATTGGCTTTTATAACCAGGTCCAGATCAGATCCTGTTAGCTCGCAGTTGTTTTCTTTAACTTTTATATAAAGCCCTTGAAGTGCTGGAGTGGAGGGCTTAACGTCAACAGCCTTAGATACCGTTAAAACATATTCTTTAATAACTTTAGTTGTTGTTTTAAATTTCAATAGATACCTCTTATTCTTTTATATATATAACAATAATAAAACTGTTTAAAGTGTTTAAAAAAGTAAAAAACGCTTTAAAGGGCTTCAAAAACACAGTCTTAGTTTTCAACATTTTAAACACCAACAAACTTTGCAGAATCATTTTCCAGTTTATTGTTGAAAATGTTAACTTCTTTTTTAAATAAGCTTGAACTTTCCACTTTTTTTATAGAGGAGAGAACGGTTGAGTGCGATCTGTTCCCTGCGTATAAACCAATTTGATTTAAAGAGTACTCAGTATGTTTTCTCATTAGATAAATAAACAAGTGTCTAGCGTTACTTACTAGCTCACTCCTATTTTTCGATAAAACAAGCTTTTCGTCAACCTGATAAACTTCTGAACAGTATTTTAGAATGAATTCTGGAGTTAACTCGATAATTTTGTTGTTGCTATACATTGAAACGAGCTCAGATATGTACTTGTTATTACTTACACCGGTTTGTTTGTTAATAATTAAATTGTTAACAACACCATTTATTTCTCTAAAGCTTTGGAAGTCTAAAGAAAGCAACGTTTCTAAATCATTTTTTGAAAACAATAAACCTTCAAACTCAACATTACTCTTTTTTAAAACCTCCGAAAAAATTTTAGTGTCAGGTTTTTCTATATCTGTTACCAATCCATTTAAAATTCTAGAAACTAAACGATCTGGAAAACCATAAAGATCTTGTGGTTTCTGGTCTGATGCTAAAACCACAGACTTTGAATTATTCAAAAAATAGTTAATTGTATGAAAAAGCTCTTCGGAAACACCTTTTTTACCTATAAAAAACTGTATATCGTCTACTAATAAAATATCTACAGACCTGATTTTCTTTTTAAAGTTGTCAATATCACTATTTTTTATACCAGAAATGTATGACTCAAGAAAAGATTCTGAGTCTATATAAAAGGAGGACTTGCTTGACGATTCAATAGTTTTTAAAAGATGTGTTTTTCCAACACCCGGTTTACCATAAACAAAAAGCGGATTGAATCTTTTACCGGGTGACACAACAACATTTTTAGCGGCTGTTATTGCTAGATTATTACAACTACCCACAAAAAGCTCATCAAAAAAAGACAAATCATAAGTATTTTCGTCAACAACATTTTGTGTTGTTTCAACAGCTTTTTTTTCAGTATTTAACTTTTCATACACGTTTATTTTTTGAAAGTTTTTATCAACAACAAACACACAGTCAGCCTTATTGTTATATTCAAATTGATATGCTGACTTAATTTTCGAATAAATCTTTTTTTCAATAGATGATTTTATAAAATCAGATGAAACCACAATACAAAGATCGTTTTTATCATTTATTTCAAAGCCAATTTGATCTAACCAATATCGATCTGTTTTGTTGGTCAAAGATTTTTCTAATAAAAATCTAAATTCTTCAAGCATTGCAGCTTTTCCCTTTACTCACCATTACCAGATACAAACTTACCTTTAAAAACAAGATTTTCATAGAGTGTGAAAAAAAGATTAAAATTTCACAAAGTGTTTAAAACTCTGAAAAACCTCAATAAACATTGGGTAAAACTCTAAACAAGTAATACACACCAACTTTTAATAAAGCTGTTTGTTAAAACTAGTTAGTTTGTTTTTCGCGAGTTAAAAATCTTTTTCGCGAACTAATTAAAAAATAAAATTTATTTTGTTTTGTTTAATTAATTTCTTCATTTATTCTTACAGACAGGTATTAAATGAAAAGAACATATCAGCCTAGTAATAGAAAAAGAAGCAGAAAACACGGTTTTAGATCAAGAATGCGGACAAGAGCAGGTCGCGAAATTCTTAAAAGAAGAAGAAAAAAAGGTCGTAAAATTTTGTCTGCCTAGGTACTGAAAGTGAAGTTCACTTCGCTGAATAAAAAAAGTCATTTTGATAACCTAAAAAAAGAAGAATTTTGTATAGCCGCAAAAGGCCTGAAGGTTTTTGTTAAAGAAAACGATACAACCTCTTCAAGACTTGGAATAAGTATTTCAAGCAAGCATGCAAATGCAGTTAATAGAAATAAGTTTAAAAGAAGGACAAGGGAAGTAGTAAGGAGCCTGTCGGACAATAAAAATTTAGACATTTTAGTTGTTGGAAATAGAGATTCGTCATACCTAACAGCCACTGAAATTGAGAAAATTTTTAAGTCTCATCCCTTACTCTAAAAAAATGAAAATATTAGGATTTTTTCTTCAAGGATTAAGATCTCTACTTACAATGTTTGGTTTTGGTGGGGGCAATTGCATATATTATCCATCTTGTACAAACGTCATAGTTGATAGTTTTGAAAAAAGCGGACTATTTAGGACTATTCCAGTAATTTTAAGAAGAATATATATTTGCAACCCAATATATAGAAAATTTGGTAAAAATTGGCAATATTAGAACCATTTGCTCTTACTATAGGGTTTTTACTCTCTTATGTTTACGACTATACCGCATCATACGGATATTCAATCGTAATTTTGACAATAATTATTAATGTAATAATCTTTCCACTTACACTCAGACAAACTAGATCAACTAAAAGAATGCAAGATGCGCAGTCAGACATAAAACGGCTTCAAAAACAATTCAAAGACAACAAAGAAGAGCTTAACAAAGCTATGGCTGCAATGTACAAAGAAAAAGGCATCAATCCACTCGGTTGCATTTTACCTTTATTAGTTCAGATGCCTATATGGTTTGCGCTTTTTAGGGTATTAAGAGAGCCTTTGGATTTTATACCAAGTTCTTCAAGCCTTTCAAACAGCCTAGCTGTTAGTACAAGTCTTAAATTTTTTAATATGGATCTCCAAATTCCACCCTCAGAAGTTATTGAATGGATTGAAAGAGTTCCTTATTTAGTATTAATTTTATTGGTTATTCTTACTGCTCTATATCAGCAAAACCAGATAACTAAAAAGACTGGAAAAAGTGACAATCCTCAAGCACAACAAATGCAAATGATAGGAAAGGTAATGCCTTTATTTTTCGGATTTATTTCTTGGACTTTACCGACAGGTCTGGTTGTTTATTTTCTAACAGGAAATATATTTCGTATTGGACAACAAGCATTGATTGTAAAGCTTGATGATAAAGAAACTAATAAAAAAGAAAATAATAATAAAGAAAGCGAGGAACAACAGCAACACCCTGTTCAAGAAGATTCTCGTAAGAACCGCAAAAAAAGAAGGAGAAAGTAATGGCTAACAATAAGTGGGTTGAGGTAGAAGCAAAATCTATAGATGACGCAATTAAAGCAGGACTAAACGAATTAAATCTTGAAGATGCAACACAAGCGAATATAAACATTTTAAGAGAGCCAGAAGGTGGTGTATTTGGTGTTGGTGGAACCAAAGCATTAGTTCGAATTTCCGTTAGAAATGGTGGATCTAGAAATTATAACAATAAAAACAAACGAAACAGCAATAGTAAAAATGGATACAAAAAGCAGTATTCTCCAAAAAAGCCACGCGTAGAGGCAGATAAAAACGAACAATTAAAGGTTTCTGTTAACTTTTTAGAAGGCCTTGTAAAATCTTTTGGACTTGATGGAAAGGTAGAAGGCGCACTTGAAGATGAAAACCTGGTTGTTAATGTAACAGGAGAACAAACCGAGGCGTTAGTTGGAGAAAAAGGTTTTATTATTAGATCTTTACATGAACTTACAAGAACTGTTGTACAAAGAAAAACTAGTGCTGGAACAAGACTTAGATTAGATGTTGCTGATTATGCAATGAAACGTAAAAAAGCGCTAACAATATATGCAGAAAGATTAAGTAAACAAATTCTTGAAGACAAACAAGAAGTTATGTTAGAGCCAATGAATTCTGTTGATAGAAAAACACTCCACGATGCAGCTGCCACTTTTGATGGAATTAGATCTTACTCTGAGGGTAGAGAGCCGTACAGATCAGTTGTTTTTGCTCCTGAAGAAGAAGAATGACCTACGAGCCCCAAATTCCGACTTGGGGTAATGAGTACAAAAACTATCTTGAAGGGCTTAAAAATTACCACAATTGGTTAAGCACTACCGGCATAAAAAACGGTTTAATAAGTAAAAAGCCTTTGCAATACATATGGGACGAATTCATAGTCCACTCGTTGTATTTTGGAACAATACTGCAAAATATTAAAAATAATGAAAAAAACATATATGACCTAGGCACAGGCGGTGGAATTCCTGGAATTCCTATTGCTTTAACTAACCCAAACAAATTGTTCACTCTTGTCGACATAAGCGAAAATAGAGCTTTTGAACTTCAAAGGCTAAAAAATATATTAAATTTAGAAAATATCGAAGTTCTTAATGAGAGTGCTGATGCAGTTTTAACAAGCAACAAAACATACATTTCTCGCTGCTTTATTTCATCAAAAGATGTTTTGAAAAACATAAAACAACTAAAAAATGTAACATATATAGTCTCTTCAAACGGAGAAAATTTAAACGAAAATAAAAAAAAGTTTCACGTGAAACAAGAAAAATTCACCATTAATTTAACAAACATAAGACACATTGATGTTATAAATGTTAAGTGAAGGTTCTTACAATATTGTGCCAAAAAGGTGGGGTTGGTAAAACAACTTTTGTAGTAAATCTAGGGAAACTCCTTTCACATAAAGGTCACAAAACTCTGTTGATAGATACCGATCCTCAAGGAAATGTATCAACATACCTTAATTTTGATAAAAACTCTAAAGAAGCCCTAAACACAACAGATTTATTTGAAAATAGGCTAGATAAAGAAATTATGAAAGTTTCTGAAAGTCTTTATTTGATTCCTTCAAATAAATCAATAACTAAACACAGTAATGAAAAAATTATAGGTGGATCAAAACTCATAAAACATAAAAACTTTTTTAGAGAAAAGGGTTTTGACTTAATTTTGATTGATACCCCACCAACAATAAGTTCTTTAACACAAGAGTCTTTAACAATAAGTGATTATTACTTGATACCATCAAAACCTGAATTTTTAGCTGTAGAAGGAGTTTCTCAAGCAATGGATTTTGCAAAGGAAACAATAAACAACGTTATCAAAGCGGACCCTATATTTTTAGGTGTTGTTTTAAACCAAGTTGACACTAGAAGATCAAGCTTTCAGTCCTTTGAAAACGAACTCAGATTTTTATTGGCTGACAAACTTTTTAATTCAAAAATTTCCCAATTAACTGAAATAGCTGACAGCCCATTCTATGCTAAGACCGTGCTTGATTTCAATGAAAATAGTAAAGCAAAGCTTGAATTTATTGAGCTTTCCGAAGAAATTTTTGGAAAAGTGGGATTATGAAACGTACTTTAAGCGACCTAATAACTAATAACGATACTAAAGATCTTGTGATAAAAAATGTGAATATTAACTCTATTAAGGAGAGTCAAACCCAAGCCCGTAAAAAGTTTGACCAAAAAAAATTAGAGGAATTAAGAGATACGATATCTAAAAACGGAATACTCCAACCACTTATTGTTCAGAAGCTTGAAAACAATCAATATGAACTGATTGCTGGCGAGAGAAGATTGAGAGCATCTAAAATGCTTAAATTAGAATCTGTTCCCTGTCTTATAAAGGACGTAAGTCAAAGAGATGCAGCAGTTCTTGGAATAATTGAAAATATTCAAAGAAGCCAGTTAAATTCAATTGAAGAGGCTTTGGCTTATAAAAATCTAAAAGAAAACTATAAACTTTCTAACGATGAAATAGGCTTTTTAGTTGGTAAAAGTAGACCTCACATTTCTAACATTCTTAGAATTTCTAATCTAAGCCCAAATGCTCAAAACGCTTTAAGTAACGAAGAGGTATCGTTTGGCCAGATCAAACCAATTATAGTTTTAGAGCACAGTGTTCAAGATAAGATTCTGAAAGATATATTTGCCTTAAATCTTTCTAGTAGAGACGTGGAAGAAAAAGTTCGTCAACTCCACAGTACTAACGCAGATGAAGAGTCTTTTCATTATAAAAATATGTTGGAAAATCTGCTTGGAACAAAGGTCACATTTAAAAAAAACAAAAATAAAACAAAAATAAGTTTTACATTAAATTCAAAAGAAGACCTTGATTCGTTTATAAAAAAAATCTCTTAATCTTTATAGATTTCTTTCAATTCCTCGAGTACGCAAGAAAGTAAATCAATGATTGAATATTGGTAAAAATTACCATTTATTACTAAAGTGACGGATTTGGTATTTTTTAAAACAGACAAAGACCTGCCCTCTGCAGCAAACCCCATTGAGGATTCAATCTTTCTTGAGATTCTTTCGCCAATTGAACTAGATGAATGTTTACCTTGGAAAAAATTTACTTTTAAATCTACAGAGTTTCTTAAATTCAAAAATAAAGTGGGGTTAACTTTGTTTACGTACTCGATGCTGTTTTCTTCATCAGCGTCTTGTGTGATTTCTGAAGAAAAAGAAATATTTAAGTTGTTTTCATTACAGAACTCTTTTATTTTTTGATATAAACCTATCTGGTCTTTATAATCTCCACGGTTTTCTATGTCAAAACAGATTGAAAGATTGCTAGAGCTCCCCTTAAAGGTCTTTACAGCTTCATTCAAAGAAGTATTCATTGTTGGCCTTAGTAATTTTTTAATTTCAGCTGCAGTTTCTAGTCCTACCGTACCATCAATGGACAATCCTCTATTTTCCTGAAACAACTTAACAGATCTACTTACATTATTATCAAAAGTAGAGTTTATCGGTTCAGAGTAAAAACCCAACCTAGAAAGATATTCTTGAAGCTCTTCTATATCAGAACCATATAAAACTGGTTTTGATAATAAAAGAATCCTATCACCTAAAACATAACCATTGTTTAAGAGTTCAAGCCACAAATGCTCTTTCGAAATATTTTTTAAAAGGTTGTGATCTTCTATAAACAACTCTACAAGATTGATTAACTCTTCAACATTTTTAGAACCAGGATAACCACAGGAATTGAGTTTTATATTTAAATCATCTAACTCTTCGTTTGAAAGTTCTTGTAAGTACTTTGTAAAGTTTAAATTAGTGGTCAAGCCATCTCTCAACATCCATTGCTGCTTGACACCCAGTACCAGCAGCAGTAATTGCTTGTCTGTATAAAGAATCTGCTACATCGCCAGCTGCAAACACACCAGGTACTGAAGTGCTTGTCTCCGTTGTGAACCCAGTTTTTATGTATCCTTTTTCATCAAGTTCTACAAGTTCGTCTAAAAATTTTACATTTGGATCATGACCTATGGCAACAAACACTCCATCAAGCTCTAATTCACTCGTTGTTTCGTTTTCTACATCTTTCAACTCAATTGATGAAACGCTCCCATCACCATTAATTTTTTCAACAGTTTTGTTCCAAACAACTTCTATTTGTTCATGATTTAGTACCCTGTCTTGCATTATTTGGCTTGCTCTAAACTGGTCTCTTCTGTGTATTACATAAACTTTTGACGCAAACTTTGTTAAAAACAGTGCCTCTTCCATTGCAGAATCACCGCCACCCACAACCGCAACAATTTTCTCTTTAAAGAAAAAACCATCACAGGTAGCACATGCTGAAACACCATATCCCTGTAATTCTTTTTCACCCTCTACTCCAAGCCATCTTGCCGATGCTCCAGATGCAATTATTACTGATTTAAACAGGTACTCTCCCTTAGAACTCGTAAGCTTAAAACCATCATCAAGTTTTTCTATTGAATCTATTGTTTCTGTTTTAATTTTTGTTCCAAACCTTTCGGCTTGTCCTTTAAAAACTTGCATTAATTCAGGACCCATAATGCCATCGACAAAACCTGGATAATTTTCAACATCTGTGGTCAACATCAACTGACCCCCAGATTCTAAACCTTCAAAAAGCACTGGAGATAGGCTTGCTCTTCCAGCATAAATTCCTGCAGTATATCCTGCCGGACCAGAACCAATAATTGCTACACTTTCCATTACTTTTTTCTCCAATAATTTCTTAAAGACATAATTAAGAAGAGTAGTCCTATTGAGGCAAAAGCAAAGCCTGTTGGATTAATTCCAAGAAGTAAACCAAGCCCCTGCATAATTTTTATTATTCCAATAATAAGAAATCCCAAAGCCATTAAAAGTAAAACAACCAACAGAAATCCCATTGACGCAAACCCAGCAATTCGCTTTACAGGCTTAACAACTAACCTTTTAATAGTTTCAATTAAGCTTTCTACGGATTCTACAAAACTATCTTCTTGTTCCATATATCTAATATTAAGCGTTCAAAAATTATTAATGTAGTTCTAAAAATCTAACTAGTACTTAAGATTATGAAATTAGTTTTTGTAAATTTAAAACCATGTTTTGTATAGAGGCCTTTTGCAGCCTCGTTATTCTCTTGAGTATTTAAACGTATATTTATATATTTTTTTTCTTTGGCAAAGCTAAGAACACTATTAAGCAATTTGGATCCGTAACCATTGTGTTGATATTCTGTACTAATTCCAAATCTTTGCAAGAATGAAAAGTTTCTTGTTACTCCTAAAATCGCATACCCAATAAGACTATCTCCGCTATATTTTTTGAACAAAAAGTTTTGATTACAACTATCAAGAGTTTCTATAAATGCTGCCCTTGAATTTTGCCAATAAGGGCTATATATAGTTCTATCAAGATTAACTAATTCATCGATATTGTTTTTTGTAAAATTTTCAAAATGCGATGGTTCATTTTTTTTTAAATCTAAACTTCTTAAATTTATTGACATAACGTTTAATTTTTCAGCAGCATTCCATCCAGATGACAACCAGCTATGGGTTTCATTTTCTTGAATCATTGCTGAATTAAATTTAAATCCTGTATTTTCAGATTCTAGTTTTATTCTTTTTAGAAGACTCCTCCCGCCATAAATTTTTTCAAAATAAATTATCGAAGTAACATCGTTCCATTTTCTTGTTTGGTAACTTCCAACCCAAGAACTGTGTTTGGTTTTCTCATCTGTTAAATACATACTTAAGTATTTTCTTATCTTCGTCGTGTGTTAGGAGATTTACAGCCGTTTCATAATCAACTAAAGCCACTTCCTCAATTTCATCATCAGGTTCGCTATCAAACGCTTTCACAACGTGCATTTTGAAAAACCAAACTGTTTTCTTAACTTTTTCATTGTTAACGGATATTTCATAGCGTGATTCAGCCAAGGGTTTTTCATCAGATAGTTCTATGATAAAACCAGTTTCCTCAGATACCTCTCTCTTTGCAGCATCTTTTAGTGTTTCACCATCTTCCATGTGCCCTTTTGGAAAACCCCAGAACGATTTTGGATCGTTTACATATTCACTTTTTCTGTTTTTAACCAGTAGCACCTTGTTGTTATCTACAACAATTCCTCCAGCTGCAAAATCTACTTTTGAATTCATTCTTCTATTGTATCCTCAGTTCTTCTAAGCTATCAATATGGTACCAATTACACTATTAAAATTAGTTGAGAATAATAGCTTTTTAAGCACTCTTTCTTCTTTGTATCACGGTAATGGTTTTGAGTTATATCTTGTTGGGGGCGCAGTAAGAGATGGAATACTTGACATCCCGACAAACGATTTTGACTTTACAAGTAACGCCACCCCAGACGAGTCAATCGAATTGCTTAAAAAAAATAATTACAAAACAACTGAGGTAGGTAAAGCTTTTGGGACAATTGAACTTTATGACCTAGAAAGGTTAGTGCATATAACTACTTTTAGGAAAGACACTTATGAAACAGATTCAAGAAACCCTGAAATAGAAAAAGCTTCCGATCTTGTTACAGATCTATCGAGAAGAGACTTTACAATAAATTCCATTGCATATTCACTAGAAACTAATGAATTAATAGATCCATTTTCAGGTATAAAAGACCTTGCATCTGGAACTATATCAACACCAGATGATCCAATCATCTCATTTTCTGACGATCCTTTAAGAATGTTAAGAGTATGTAGATTTGCAAGCACACACGGATTTTCACCAGATAATGAAACCTACATAGCAATGAAAGAAAATATAGAACGAATAAAAATAATAACAAAAGAGAGAATTAGAGATGAGATAAATAAACTTTTAGTTGGCAAGAGCCCATCAATGGGCATTCGAACTTTAGTTGAGAGCGGTCTGAGTTTATATATTATTCCAGAAATAAATGATCTTAAAATAGAAGTGGATCCAAAACACCACCATAAAGATGTTTATGAACATACACTAGCAGTTTTAGATGGGGTACCACCAAAACTCACACTCAGAATGGGTGCTCTTTTACATGATATTGCCAAACCAAACACTAAAGGTATAGAAAATGGAAAAGTACATTTTAGGCATCACGAAGTAGTCGGAGCAAGGATGACAAAAAAAATATTAAAGGGATTGAAGTATGATAACAAAACAATTGAAGATATAGCGTTACTTGTTGAACAGCATTTACGCCCCCATACTTTCAAGATGGGATGGACAGATTCAGCAGTGAGAAGATACATTGTTGATGCTGGACATATGCTCGAGGATTTAAATGAACTAGTAAGAGCTGATGTAACTACAAAGAACAAAATAAAAGCAAATGAGATATATGAAAATCTTGATGAAATGGAAAAAAGGATAGAAGAAGTTAAAGCTAAAGAGGAGCTATCCAAAATTAGACCAGCTTTATCAGGAGATGAGATTATGGAACATTTCAATATTCAACCTGGACCTAAAGTTGGAGTTATTATGAAAGCCCTATATGAACAAAGGATCAACGACGGTGAGGTATCCAAAGAAGATGCTTTAAAACTTGCTGAGGAAACATATAAAAATTTATAATTGTATAAATATACAAAGAAATGTATATTTATAAATATGACAAAAGCAACTATTCAAAGACAAAAGCTGATTGCTGACTTTATTGATTCTGGAAATATTTCATCACAGAATCAACTTAAGGGAATGCTTAAAAATAATGGGACAGTTATTACGCAAGCCACTCTGTCAAGAGACTTAAACGAGCTTGGAGCTATAAAGAAAAGATTAAAAAATGGTAGGTTGGTTTACTTATTACCAAAAAATCAAGATAATAACGCTCAATATAAAATAGCCAAAAGAGCACTTCAAGACTTTGTTTTAGAAATAGATTCAGTATCTAACCAAGTTGTTGTTAAGACCACTACCGCTGCTGCCCAAGTCATTGCCGAGTCTATTGATAACTTATATATCGAAGGTATAGTTGCATCAATTGCGGGAGACAATGTAGTTTTAATAATTACTCCAAATGAAAAGCAAGCTAAAGACGTTGCAAATACTATTGAGAAAAATATAAAGTAATTTAATGCTCATATTCTCAAAATATGAAAATACTTTTGATAACATTTTTGTGAGTCAACCTGTTGTTGACATAAACATAGAAGATTCAAACTGCTTTATTATAAGGTTTCCAAAATTTAAAAGAATAAGTCACTTCATCCTATCTTTTGATGCAGAAAATCTATTTTCGCAATCTAAAAGCACCTTTGGTTATTCATTTAATCTTGAAGATTTGCTTTTAAAACACGAAAAAACCAGTGAAAATGGATATTTTGTTCTTGGAGTCACCTCAAACAAAAATAGAAAAAAACAATACAATCCATATCCAAGAAATAAAAATTACAATCATGCAGTTGAGCATATAGAAACAATTGTTGAAAATTACTTACCTATTGTTTTATCAGATTATGACGTTAACTTAAGTTCAACCAAAAGAATAGTTATGGGGGCATCCATGGGGGGATTAATGGCAATAAAAACATCAATCCTGTACCCAATTTTTGAAAATATTTTTTCTTTCTCCCCTGCATTTTGGTATGGGTATGTTGATTTCATAGAAGACTTGAAAAATATCAATAAAAAAGCTCTTTGCAACCTTTCAGTTGGATTAAAAGAAGGTGATTTATTTGGAGATGAAGTTAGCAATATTTTTCCAACTGAATGGGATTTAGATTTTAGTAATAACGACAATTTTTATGTTTCTGGTGTAAGAAATATAAATGAAGTTTTTCAAAAAAATAAAATAAAAACAAATTATATTGAACAATCAAATGGAAAGCATAATGAGAATTCATGGCTTCCTATTCTCGATAAATTTCTGATTTCTACATAAAACACTAGCAATTAATGAAGGTTCTACATTATTCTTATTCAATAGATGAATAATTCTACTGAAGCAAGAAAAAATTTAGCACAACAAATTAGAAATGGTGTGGTGCTAATTCATAGTGGAAATATTGTTTATAGAAATAATGATACTTGGTATCCATTCAGGCAAGACTCAAATTTTTATTACCTAACAGAGTGGCCTGAGCCAGAGGCACATGCAGTCATCCTTATCAAAGACTCAGTACCAGAATTACATCTTTTTGTTCAGGATAGAAATGAGGAAATGGAAACTTGGGAAGGAAAACGAATAGGTCAGGAGGGTGCATTAGAAAAATATAATGCAACAAAAGCTTATTCATTTAACGATTATCAAAAAGAGCTACCAAATCTTTTGAAAGGAGTAGAGGACGTTTATTGTGACTACGCTTCTACATCATTTCAAAATTATGACAAAGATGCGTTAGCACATGCTATTCCGTATGATCAAAGAGGGGCTGAGTTTAGTAAAGCCACCCTCCATTCATTATTTCCTATAATTTCTGAATTAAGATTAATTAAAACTAAGGGTGAATTAGAGCTTTTAAAAACCGCTTGCGACATAACAGTATTAGGCCACATTGAAGCTATTAGAAATACCGCACCAGAAAAATACGAATATCAGATTGCTGCTGAAATGGAAAAAGTATTTCACAATAATGGAGCAGAAAGACTTGGATACCCCTCAATTGTTGCAGGAGGAAACAATTCTTGTATTCTTCATTACTCAACAAATAGAGAAATTTTGAATGAAGGAGAGCTTCTTTTAATTGATGCAGCTGCAGAGTATGGAATGTATTCTTCTGATGTAACCAGAACTTTTCCAATACATAAGAAGTTTTCTTCATCACAAAAAGACATATATAACGAAGTATTAAAAGCACAAAATCTTGGAATAAAAGGAGTTGTAGTTGGGAATTCTATGAAAAAGCTACATGAAGACACTATAAATTCATTATCCCAATCAATGGTAAATTTGGGCCTTGTTCCTTTAGGAGTTGATGAAACAATTTCTATGATGCACTATTTTGAATTTTTTATGCATGGTACAGGCCATTGGCTCGGACTGGATGTTCATGATGCCGGAAGTACAGATGTTGATGGTCAACCAAGAAAATTTAAAGACGGTATGGTAACCACAGTTGAACCAGGAATCTATGTCCGACCAACAAAACCTGTCATTGAATTTCCACTGATTGAACGAGATCCACAAAAAATCAGGGAGAGAAGAAAACAACTTGGCATGGAAAAAGCAACAATCCTTGAAAAGGAAGAAATCAGCAATGCAAAATCTATAAAACATGAAATACCAAAAGACCTTCTAGGTGTTGGAGTGAGGATAGAGGACGATATTATTTGCACTAGTGATGGTCCAATAAATATGACTGAAAAAGCACCGAAAACTATTGAAGAAATAGAAGCCATTACTTCATAAGCAAATGTCCTCACCAAAATTTGTTTATTCCATTTATGAAAATCGACTACAAAACAGTCTTAAAAAAGAAAATTTACCAAAACACATCGGTCTTATTCACGATGGGCACAGAAGATATGCAAGGAAAGAAGGTCTTTTAAGTTTTGAAGTATCTTACAAAATTGGAATGACAAGACTCAAAGAGTGCATTGCATGGTGTGATGACGTAGGTATTGATTGTATAACAAGTTGGCTTTTATCTAGAGAAAATTTAGCTAGACCCAAAAAAGAACTTGATCCATATTTTGAAATATTAAATGAGCTATTTGAAGATTTACTAATAGATGATGTAGTAGATAATTTTAAAATCGAATTTATTGGAAGCACAGACCTTCTTCCAGATTTTTTACAAACAACTATTAAACGACTTAAAGAGGTCAGAGGAGGTGGTCAAAAAACTTTAACAATCGCATTGGGATACGGTGGTAGGCAAGAAATTCTAGATGCTATCAAGGGGTTAATTGATGAAAATAGAAATCAAGAAAATGATTTTGATAAATTAATTGAAAACGTAACGGACGAACAACTAAGACAACATCTTTATTCTCCAAATACCCCTGATATAGATTTGATAATAAGAACCAGCGGAGAATCACGGCTCTCTGGTTTTTTGCTATGGCAGAGCGCTTATTCTGAAGTTATTTTTCAGGATGTATATTGGCCAGAATTTAGAAAAATAGATTTTTTGAGATGTTTAAGAGAATATGCTCAGAGAGAAAGAAGATTTGGACAATAAAAAACTAACATGAAAACTCACACACCTTTAGCTAAATTTATTCATTGGAGTTTTTCAATCCTTTATGCGTATGGAATATTTAAACAAGTAGGAGATCTTTCAGAGCTTGCAGATCCTGCATTGTTAAATTTAGAAGTTGTGTTTGCTGTAGCATTTTTAATTATCGTTTTTATAAGATATTTTTACATGAAAGACACAGATACTTTACTCGGTGCAAATATTGAAATTAGAAAAGGACATTTATTTATAGCAAAAACAGTACATCGATTGGTTTACTTTACTCTTGTCATGCTTCCGACTACTGGACTTTTGATTGCTGGGCTTTTTTCTTTTGGTATTGGAGGAGTTGAAATAGCAATTGGTTTACATGAATTTTCGGCTTTTTTAAGTTATATTCTTATTGCTGTACATGTTGGCGCTTCATTTTACTCAAAACTTAAAGGGGAGGGCATATGGAACGCAATGACTCCATTTTGGAAAGAAAAAGAGAAAAAAGAATCAAAATTAATCTCTTTTTTAGAAAACACTGAAGATAAAGTTTTTGAAACAATCGAAAAAACTTTAAGGTTATAAAACACTTAGTTTAAAATCGATACATGCAAGATTTTTTAAACTCAACAAACTTTACTCAAATTTTCATTGCTCTCATATCGATCAAGTTTTTACTAGAAACTTATTTAAAAATAAGAAACCTTAAATCCATTGATGATAACAAAGAGTCTGTACCAGCCAGATTTAAAGATGTTGTAACAGAAGAAGAGTACAAAAAGTCGATTTTTTACAATACGGATCGAATTAAATTTCAGATATTTACATCTTTATTTGGATCAGTTGTTCTTATCATTTTTACAATTGGCGGTTTACTTAATTATTTAACACAAGTAGTTATGGATATTACTCCATCAAATGTCTTAGGAGCAGTGCTTCTTGGATTACTTTTGATAATTGTTGAAGAAATAATTTCAATTCCAATATCGATATATTCAACTTTTGTGATTGAGGAAAGACATGGTTTTAACAAAACAACTAAAAAAACATTTGTGACTGACATATTTAAAGGACTCCTTATTTCTGGAGCAATATCTTCTATTCTTTATGCAACGGTGATTTTTATTATTATTAGCGCTGGTGATTTATGGTGGATTTATGCATTTGCCGCAGTCTTTACCTTACAGGCTATAATTTTCTTTTTATATCCAGTATTAATAATGCCTTTGTTTAACAAATTTGAACCACTAGATGACGAAGAGTTTAAAAAACCGATTGAGAAATTATTAGAAAAAGTCGATTTTAAATCGAAAGGTTTATTTGTAATGAATGCAAGTTTGCGTAGCACACACGGTAATGCATTTTTCACGGGTATTGGAAAAAACAAGAGAATTGTATTTTTTGATACACTTTTAAAAACAATTAACCCTGATGAAATGGAAGCGATACTTGGTCACGAATTAGGCCATTATAAATTAGGACATATACGCAAAACATTAATCAGCTCGTTAGTTTTTGGGTTTTTAGGATTTTATATTTTAAATGAAATATTTAAGAGCGATAATTTTTTCATAGCCCATGGACTAGAAAATTTAACAGTATATTCAAAGTTTTTAATGTTCTATTTAGTTATCGGTTCTTACACATTCTTTACTAAACCTATAACATCTGCTCTATCTAGGAAGAGAGAATTTGAAGCAGACGATTTTTCTTTTCAATTTACTGACGGAGAGCACATGATATCTGGTTTGTTAAAACTTACTAAAGACAACGCTTCTAACTTAACTCCGGACCCGCTTTATAGCTCTTATTATTACTCACACCCTCCAATTGCTGAAAGGGTTGCAAGTATAGAAAATAAATTAGAAAACTAAGGCACGCTTAATACAAACAAAGCCTGCAATGTTAACGCCACTGTTATGAATAAGAAAATATACTGTGTTTTATCACTTTTTTGATGCCCGAATATTTTAACTGACAAATCATGAGCTAAAACCACACTAAGCATATGCCCTGCAAGGGTAACGATGACCATAATTGTCCATAAAACAATTGGCTCCAAAAAATAGTTAACAGTAGTTTCCTGTGCATTAAAAAGGTTCCATCCAAAACCTAGAGGATCGTTAAGTCTATAAAGCAATGTTTGAGATTCAAACAAAAGTAGCCCTAAGTAATGTGTTACATGATATGCAAAAGCAATCGGCAGCATAGTGTGGCCAAATTTAAGTGAGATTTCATTAAGATTATAATTTTCTCCACTGACACGTATTGCAAAATAACAAGCAAATCTATAAAAAATTATGACAATCAAGTTCATTGAGAGAAAAGCAATTGTTGAGAAAGATGTTTCAGAGCTTCTAATTTCAAACAGGTTATACCAAAATGTTGTCTCTCTCAATCCATCGTAAGTAACTGTTCCAATCATAAGAAGAATAAAGTACTCCATTCCTTTCAGCTGAGCCAGGTTGGAGAGATTATTTAAAAGATTCCTGAAAACAGGAGCTTTATGAGTCACCCTCATTTTGCTATAAAGATGATGAAGAACAAGTAAAGGGTCAACTTCTATAATAGTTTTTTTGTAAAACTTTTGAATAAGCGATACAACGATAATTAATAGTACAAACACAATACCAATATGTCTCGGGTTGCCGGGTTTAGTCCAAACTAATTCAAACCAAGTTAAACAAATAAATAAGAAAGATGCGACATATACATTTTTGGAATCTCCTTCTTGATTTACAATTATTGATAAAGGATTGAATTTTGCATATAAATCTCCAAACATAAGGCCAAGAACCGGAACCCCAATCCACAAAAAAACCCATAAAACTAAAGGAGTTATTGAAACTTTAGCTGCTTCATTGTTTACCAATCCTGGAACGATCAATAAAATCAACACTAAAAGGCCTAAAAGTCTTCCAGTCGGTGACTGTTTTGTAGAAAACAGTTTTTCTTCAGATGTTAAAATTGACTCTTTCCAAGATACCTTTAGAAATACAAAAGTAACAACTACAGTTAAAACAGCTGCATTCAGCACCATGTTAAATGGAATAGGCAAGTCACCTACATTTATAATTCCATGACTTAAGTTAGTTTCATTTAACATTAGATAAATTTATTATATGTTTTTTAACTATCAAATCAACACTACAATTAAAATATTAAACAGGGAAAATATTATGTGTATAGTATGTAACATTACTCAAAATGAATTTATTGAAACAGCTTTAGCAGTTGAGAATGTTTTTGATGGTGAATACATGACAATACCACTTACAACAACACCAGAGCAAATTCATTCATTTGAGGTTATCCAATCGATGTTATTAAACGCTAATTTAATAGCTTTGATATTTTAAATTTATTTGCAATTAGAGCATTGATCGGTGCATGTACCAAACATCTCTACTCTGTGATCATTTATTTGAAAATTAAACTTTCTTTCAATTTTTTTAATTTCTACTGATAAAAGTTTTTCAAACTCATTGCTTAAACTCACATCAATAATCTCACCACAATCACTACAGAATAAATGATGATGGTGTTCAGTATCATGTAGAAGCAGTTCAACAACTGTTATATTCTCTGGAGAGGTAAATTCGTGCAAGATATTTATTTTCTTTAAGTCCCCCAAAACTCTATAAAGTGTTGATTTTGCAACTTTATTTTCTAACTTTTTCTGTAGGTCGTCAATTGTCTGAGGGTTTTGACTTTCCATTAGCGCTTCTAAAACAAGAATTCTTGGATTAGTTACTGAAACATTGTTGTCTGATAATATTTTTCTTGAGCTCTCTGACATAATTTAAGTATACTTAGTTACTTCAAAAAAAATGAGATAAATTCTCATTTATACTTGACAATATAATAAATGAGACTTATTCTCATTTATTATATTTATTTGAAGGGAAAGTTTTGAAAGAAAAATGTTTATCAAAATTTGGCGTACTAGCACTATCAATTTTGTTAGTTGCATGCACTGGAGATAGCGCAGAAGCTGGTTGTCCAGAAATAGATGGAAGAGAAATCAATGTTGTAGCCACTACACCAATGATTGGCGAGTTTGTAAGTCAAGTTGGTGGTGACAATATCAATCTTACAGTTTTAATGCCTGCTGAAGTAGATCCACATACCTATGATCCAGCTCCACAGGATGCAGGAGCAATAGCAGATGCAGACTTAGTATTTTATACAGGGCTGAAATATGAACCCGCTGCATTAGTAAAGCTTTTAGAAAACTCAGTTTGTAGTGCAGAGGTTTTAGCAGAAGTAGGTGAAAGTGTATTCCCTATCGAGTTTAAAGAAGGTGACCACGACGAAGAAGGACATGATGACCATGCAGGACATGACCACGGAGCTTATGATCCTCACTTTTGGTTTGATCCAAATAGAGTTGCTTATGCTGCTGAATATATTGAAAGTAAATTAGTTGAGTTTGATCCAAGTAATGTTTCTGAGTACGAGGCAGCCGGAAAAGCTTACGTTAACGAGCTAAAAGGTTTAGTTAGTCAAGTATCTGAATTAATTTCTACAGTACCTTCTCAAAACAGAAAACTGATAACAACACATGAGTCCTTAGGTTACCTTGAAGCCAAATTTGGACTTGAAGTATTATCAACAATAATTCCAAGTCTTGATTCAGCCAATGATATATCACCATCGCAACTTGTTGGTGTTATTGACATAATTGAAGATAACAATTTAAAAGTTATTTTTATTGAGGCAGAAGCTCCTTCTGTGTATGCAGAAACAATTGTTGCAGAAACTGGAATAAAAGCAGTGGAGGGATTATGGGTTGAAACTTTAAAAGAAGGTCAGTCATACCCTGAGTTTTTATTCGATGCTGTTGAATTAATTGTGGAGAACCTAAGAAATACTGACTAGTTTAGTTATAAATAACTTTCGATAGCTTTAAGAGAGGCATCTACATGAACACTAAAGAAGTAAATAGGACGAATACCCCTCTGATCATATCAGACGGATGTTGTGTTCACTTTGGAAGCGCTCCAGCTTTAGAAAGTGTTGACTTTTCTATTAATAAAGGTAAAAAAGTAGCAGTTGTTGGACCAAATGGTGGCGGAAAATCTACGTTATTTAATGCACTGGCAGGTTTAATTCCACTTACTGAAGGCTCATTGACAATTGACGGCAAGAGTCCAGACGAAGTAAGAGGAACAATTAGTTACGTACCACAAAAAGATTTAATTAATTGGAATTTTCCATTGTCAGTAAAGCAGGTTGTTGAAATGGGCATTACCTCCAAAAAAATGTTTAACGTATTTAAAAGAAAGAAAACTAACAACAAAATTAAAAAGGCATTACAAGATGTTGGTTTAGAAGATAAAATTAACGATAATATTAAAAGCTTATCAGGAGGACAACTTCAGAGAGTTTTAATTGCCAGAGCACTAGCACAAGATTCTGAAATTTTATTACTAGATGAAGCTTTTAGTGCTGTTGATATTGGTGCTCAAGAAGACATAATGCAATTGATAAATAACATTAACTTAGACGGTAAAACTATATTGATTGCTACTCATGATGTTAATAACCTTGATGAAAAATTTGATGAGGTCCTATGTTTAAACAAGCATTGTTGTGCATATGGAGATCCGTCTGAAGTCTTAACGCCTGAAGTTATTAAAGAAATGTATGGTTCACATTCTGAACTCTTTAATAATAAATCTCATTTTAAAATAGAGGAAAACAACAGTAATGATTGAGCTGGTTCTAGATCCTTTAAAATATGATTTTATGATTAGGTCATTAATTACTGCATTTGCTTCAGGAGTTATGCTTTCAATCCTAGGACCGTTTGCAATCAATAGGAATATGGGTTTTATGGCTGATGCTATAGCACACGCAACGCTTCCTATAATCGCTATTGGAGTATTTTTAGGATTTAGCATATCTGAGTTAGGAGTACCCGCAGCAATCTTAATTGCAATTTTTCTTGGCATAATTATTAAAAACACAAACATTGGTGAAGATACAGCAATTGGAATAATCTTTTCCTCTTTTTTTGCCTTGGGATTTGTGCTCATCTCGTTATTAAATGTGACAATAAACCTGGAAGACTTATTGTTTGGTCAAATACTTGCCGTAAGCACATCAGATGTTTATATTGTCATTAGCCTTTTATCAATAGTGCTTATAGTGGTAATTGTTTATTTTAAGCAATTGTTATTTTATTCTTTTGACCCAATTGGTGCTGAAGTAAAAGGACTTAATACTACATTTTTAAACTATTTGTTTTTAATTCTATTATCAATTGCTATTGTTGGTTCACTGCAGACAGTCGGAGTCATTTTGGTAATTAGCATGCTTATCATTCCTGCAGCGGCTGCAAAGCTTGTAACTGATACGTTTGTTGCCTCTATAAGAGTCAGTGTGTTTTTAGGTATTGTATCCTCTGTTGTAGGTCTTTACCTTTCATACTTTTTAAATCTTCCTTCAGGTCCTGCTATGTCATTAGTTGCAACTTCAATATTTATTCTGGCTTTTTTATCAAATAAAATAAGAAAAAAAGGCTCTTTAGTTACGATAACTATTTTTTAATAGTTAGTAAGACAAAATACTATGTTTTATTTGTAAATATTTTGTTAACTAAGCAATAACAAATAACGATTAACCAATCTTTGATCTAATATTGAACTCATGAATAAAATAATTTATTCAAAAGATTTAACAAAAATTTATGGTGAGAAAGAAACAAGTGTTACAGCACTTGATAAAGTTAGTGTTGAATTTCAAGAAAATGAATTTACAGCAATTATGGGACCTTCTGGTTCGGGTAAATCAACGCTCCTACATTGTTTAGCTGGACTAGATAGACCTACCTCTGGGCAAATTTTCTTAAAAGAAGACAATATTTCAACCTTAAATGATAAACAATTAACAAAAATCAGAAGAGATAGTTTCGGCTTTGTTTTTCAAGCTTTTAACTTAATTCCAACTTTAACTGCAGAAGAGAATATTACTTTACCTGCTTCCATTGCAGGAAGAAAACCAGATATGGATTGGGTAAAGCAAGTTGTTGAAACAGTTGATATAGGAGATAGATTATCACATAGGCCTAATGAGTTATCAGGTGGACAACAGCAACGAGTAGCTGCGGCTAGGGCTATGGCTACAAAACCAGAAGTAATTTTTGCAGACGAACCATCTGGAAATTTAGATTCAAAATCAAGTAAAGAGTTACTGAGTTTTATGAAGTCAGTTGTTGATGAGCTCTATCAAACAATAATTATGGTCACACACGATCCTTATGCTGCCTCCTATGCAAATAGAGTAATAATGCTTAAAGATGGAAGAATTGCAAGCGACTTAGAACAACCAACACAAGAAGATATTGTTGCAGAGGTTACGGCTTTAACTAACATCTGATGTTTGGATTTACAAAGCGTCCCTTATTTCTAATTGCTTGGAAAAACTTAAAAACATATCCAGTTAGGATTTTTCTAACAACTTCATCAATTATTCTCGGAGTAGCAGTCATTATCGCTTCAAATATTTTTTCAGAAAGTAATAAGTCTGCTTTTGATAATTTATTTTCTGGAATTTATGAAGGAGTCGATTTAGTTGTTCAGCCAATACAGGAAGATTTTGCAGAAGGCTTTAGTGGGGATGGAGGCCAAGGACCTATCTCTTTTGAGGTAAAGAAAATTCCTGATGAAAAAATTAACGAAATCCAAAACCTTCCAAGTGTTAAAGCAGCTTGGGGAGAGGTTTTGGGTTTTGCACAATTTATAAAAATTGTTGATGGAGAGACAGTATTAATATCTAATGGATTTGCTCCTACATTTGGAGCTGCTTGGGATACCAATTCCTATGCACAGCAGTGGTCACTTGTAGAAGGAGAACCCCCCAATAACACAAAAGAAGTAGTTATGGATGTTGTAACTGCAGAAAATCACGGTTTTTCTGTTGGCGATAGAGTAACAGTTCTAGCAGGTGCAACTCCTGCATCATTTACAATTGTTGGAATTGCAGAGTTTGCTAATGTAGGAGCGCCAGGAGGTGCAACTTTTGCTCTGTTCGAATTCAGAACCGCTCAAAAATTATTAGATTCAAGAGGAAAAGTAGACCTGATTAATGTAGTCATTGAAAATAATTTTGATATTAATGATGTAAAAAATGAAATTACAGACTTAGATTCAGAAAATCTAAATGTAATCAATGCTCAAGAAGCTGCAGCAGAACAAGCCGATTCAATCAAACAAGGTCTAGATTTTTTTAATACAATACTCAACGTTTTTGCAGGTATAGCAATCTTTGTCGGTGCTTTTATTATTCAAAATACATTCAGAATACTTTTACTACAAAGAACAAAAGAACTTTCTTTACTCAGAGCATTAGGTACATCAAAAAGACAAATTTATAGACTAGTTATCTCTGAATCTTTATTCATGTCTGTAATTGGATCTGGTCTTGGAATTGCCCTTGGAGTTGGTTTAGCTGTAGCAGTAAAAGAAGGACTTCAATATTTTGAGTTCGGACTACCAGATGGACCATTGGTTTTGACTACTGAAGCGGCAATAACTGGATTAATTATTGGAATAACGGTTACTATTTTATCTTCTCTTCTACCTGCTAGAAAAGCTTCTCAAGTAAGCCCAATGGAAGCAATTAGAGACAGTGTATCAACACCTAAAAGAAAATCATTATTTATTCGTTTAGTTTTTGGTTCTCTTATTTCTGTTGTGGGTTTCGGCTTGTTGTTTGGCGTTTTGTATGAATTTTTAGACCTTCCTACACTATCCTCTCTACAGCAAGTTGGATTTGGTGCAGGTGTAATATTCATTGGAATCTCTGTAATCACTCCATCTATCACTAAACCTTTTGTTTTTCTTTTTGATAAAGTTTATGACTTAGTATTTGGAATTCTTGGAAAATTAGCAACAGAGAATTCAAAAAGAACCCCAAGAAGAACTGCTTCAACAGCATCAGCTTTGATGATTGGATTAACATTGATATCTTTAGCAAATGTTATAACTACTTCATTTAAAGCTCAGGCTGAGTCATTAATAAGTGAAGTAATACTTGCAGATTATCAAGTAGGCGCTTCCAACGTATTTGTCTCCCCTGGAATTCCAACCGGTCTATCAGAAGAACTTATTGAGCTAGATGAAGTTACAAAACTATCAAGAACTAGAGTTACAGTTGTTGGGTACAACCAGAGACCCCTTATTCTTGGAGCAGTCGATGAAACAGTTTTTGATCTTGTTAAAACAGATGACATATCTGGTAATAGAAAAGATTTCTTAAAAGAAAATGCAATTGGTGTACTAAAGCAAACTGCTGAAAGAGAAGAGCTTTTTGTTGGAGACGAAGTTGTATTAACAATTCCTGAAGAAGGAGAAAAAACATTTACTGTTTCTTATATTTTTGATTGGACTACCCAACCTCCCGCTGAATTTTTCGTACACCTTGAAAGCAATACTTTTTTTGCTGATGAATCACTTGATACGGAATTGTATTTTAACGTAAATAAAAAAACTCCTGAATTAGAACAAAAAATTAACACAATTGTAGATCAGTATCCAGGTGTAGAAGTAAGAGACGAAGATGGACTTGTTGAAGAAGCCAATAATCAAATTCAATTACTTTTGAATGTAATATATGGATTTTTATCGATATCTATTTTTGTGGCATTATTTGGAATTACCAACACATTATCGCTTTCAGTTTATGAAAGAACCAGAGAAATTGGTCTTATGAGAGCTATAGGTACGTACAGAAAACAAATAAGAAGAATGATTTTTATAGAGTCTTCAATAATAGCAATCTTTGGTGCAGCACTCGGAACAGGTCTAGGAATATTTTTTGCTTGGAGCCTTATACAAACACTTGCGGATGAGGGTTTCACTATATTTGCAGTTTCTATTCCTCAAACAGCGTTATGGATTGGGATTTCAATTGTTGCTGGTATTATCGCTGCAATTCTTCCGGCAGTAAGAGCCTCAAGACAAAATATACTTGAAGCTATCTCTTATGAGTAAAAACTCGTAAGCCGTAAAATACCTATATGGCACAGCAAGAGATAATTGACTTATTATCAGAGATGGTAAAAATTCCATCTATTAGTTCTGATAAAGATCATAGAGATGATGTAGATGCTTCAGCTCAATTTGTTGAAGACTTATTTGCAGATTTAGGTCTCAATACTCAAGTAATAAAAGTCGCTGGAGGCATGCCAGCAGTTTTAGCTCATACGGAAATCGATCCGGATAAAAAAACTGTACTTCTGTATGCCCATCATGACGTTCAGCCTGTAGGCGATATAAATCTTTGGAAAACAGACCCATTTACACCTGAGATTATTGATGGAAGATTATTTGGTAGAGGATCTGGCGACGATAAATCTGGAGTAGTTATTCACTACAACGTCATTAAACAATTAAAAAGTGAACTTCCAGTCAACATCAAAGTATTTATTGAAGGAGAAGAAGAAATAGGCTCTCCTACCATGGCCTCATTTATAGAACAAAATAGAGAAGCTCTAGAGGCAGATGTAATCGTTATCGCTGATTCAGGAAATGTAAAAATTGGAGTTCCTACAGTTACAACTACCCTTCGAGGATTAGCTGATGGAATAATTGAAGTGGATCAACCAATGAGACCGATTCACTCTGGTGTTGGTGGTGGAGTTGTGCCAGATGCTTTTATGGTACTAAGTAAAATTATTGCATCTTTTCATGATGAAAAAGGCAATCTCATGATTGAGGGCTTAACTCCAACAGATATGCAAGTAACCGAACTTGAGGAATCCTTTCTTAAAAAAATGCTTGGTTCAGAAGAAATTCATTTGTTTGATACTGAGAGTATTTCCAAAAGGCTGTGGCTGGAACCAGCATTAGATGTCTTAGCTATTGATGCTCCAGCAGTCAAAGATGCAGTTAATTTAGTTATTCCTAAAGCTAAAGCAAAGGTAAGTTTGAGGCTTCCTCCAACAGAAGATCCAGAGCACGCAATGAAAATGCTTGAAGAGCATGTTATGAAAAATATCCCATGGAATGCTTCAGTTAAATTTATTCCAAACTCTAAGGGTTCAGGTGTAGTAGCTGATCCAAATAAACCTTTCACAAAAGAATTAGTAAAAAGTTTTAATTCAATTTGGAAAAATGATACTGCTTTTATTGGTATAGGTGGTTCCATACCTTTTGCTAACGATTTTGTTAGGGAGTTTCCAAATGCAGAGCTTGTTTTAATTGGCGCTGGTGATGAAGAGCTAGGGAATGCACATGCTCCAAACGAGAGTGTCCAAATAGATCATATTGAAATGCTTATTGATAGCCTTGTTAAAACTTTAAAGAATATTTAAATCTACCATATATATAAATGGAAATAGGTATTGATTCATTCGCAAAAAAAACTTTAACAAATGATGGTGGTACAGTTCAAGATGACGCCAAGGCAATGTCAGAACTTATTGAACGTATTGTTCATGCAGACAAAGTTGGTCTTGATGTCTTTGGGCTTGGTGAACATCATAGAGAGGAGTTCTTAGATTCTGCGGCTCATAATATACTTGCAGCTGCAGCAGTTAGAACTAAGAATATTCGCTTAACGAGTGCGGTAGCAGTAATAAGCGCAATGGATCCGGTTAGATTATTTCAGAATTATTCAACTTTAGACTTAATCTCTAATGGAAGAGCAGAAATAGTTGCGGGTAGAGGTTCTTTTACTGAAGCTTTTCCGCTATTTGGTCTAGATTTTAATGACTACGACAATCTTTACGCTGAAAAGTTAGATCTTCTTTTAAAAATTAGGGATGAACATAAAGTTACTTGGGCTGGAAAGTTTAGACCACCATTAGAAAATCAAACTGTTTATCCGAGACCTGTTCAAAACAAATTACCAATTTGGGTAGGTGTTGGAGGAACCCCTACATCATTTATTAGAGCTGGTGCTCTAGGTCTTCCGCTTATGATTGCTGTAATTGGAGGAGAGACACACAGGTTTAAACCGTTAGTTGATCTTTATTACGAAGCGGCTGAAGGGGCAGGTCATGAAAAATCTTCTTTGAAAATTGGACTTCACTCACTTGGTTTTGTTGCAAACACAAAAGAAGAAGCGATTGAAAAATATTATCCTGGCTATAAAATTTGGTTTAATCAGATTGGACAAGAACGTGGGTGGTCTCCAGTAACTATGGAAAGGTTTGAACAACAAATTGGTGATTTAGGGGCTTATGTTATTGGTGGCCCAGAAGAAGTTGCAGAAAAATTAGTTCGACACAGTAAAGCTCTAGGGGGGATTTCACGTTTTACTTTCCAAATTGATAACGCTGGTCTATCTCATGATGACTTGTTACAAACTTTCTCTCTCATTGGAGAAAAAGTCAAACCTATAGTTCTTGAAATGCTTTAATATTTCGTAAATTTAACAAAATTATCTACAAGCGATAATAATTTTTTGTAGAATAATCTTATAATTTAAGGTAGTCAAATTACAGCAACAATTGTATAAGAGGGAGCTTATGGAAGGTAGGTTAACTTATGAAAAAATTTTTTACTCAACCTATTGGAGAGTTTTCTAGACAAAATTCTATTGTATTTTTGGTTATTAATATTGTGGCGTTAGCTGCAAACTTTGAGCTATTTGACATAGATCCTGTACAAAATTTGATTAATTTTCTATGGGGATTCTCACTTTTTGGTATCGTAACTTCAGGTTATTACTTAGCAGAGGGTTACGTTCCAGAGTATTGGAAAACAGGAGGCAGTGTTTTAGCATCGGTTATATTAGTTGGAACATTCCTTGAAATGACACCTGAATATCAAGAAAGTGGTTTTATACCTATGTATTTTTTCTGGGCACTTAATCAAATGATTTATGGATTAACTCTTAGAGGAAATGGCATAGTTCGACCTGTTTTTGAAAATCTAGTTATTTTAGGTTCAATAATAATTGTTATTGGAACAGGTTCTGATTTATTTGGATATGAAATTCCTGAGTCAGTTGATATAGTATTTTTAATTGGTTGGGTCTCTCTAATTACAGGATTGAGTTTAGGAAACTATTTTGCTTGGGGTGATAAAGCAACTTCAAGCAGCGAGAAGGAGTAATTATGAAAATAACAAGTTCAAGAGAACTTACAATTCCAGTTGGAAAAATAGCAGAAGCTGAAAAATGGCTTTCTCAAGGAGCTGATCTTTGGAAGGAAGTTACAGGCAAAGATGCTGTAATTTACAAAGAAGGATGGGGCGACCAGTATAAAATGTTATTTGTCACTACCTATGACTCTATGGGAGAAACTGAAGAGGTTGGTGAGAAAGCAATGGCTGATGAAAGAATCGTCGAATGGATTCTTGAAGGAAATAAGCATAATCAATATGTTTCTGGGGCAGTAGATAGATTTTTCACAACAATAAAAGATACAAGAGAATAATAAACAATAAATAACTAAATAGGAGGTAAGTATGTTTGTGAGGTTAACACTTGCAGATGTAAAAGAGGGTGAAATAGACAATGCTCTTGAATACGTAAAAAATACCGTAATCCCATCTTATGATGGAATCCCAGGACTACTTGGGTTAGCAGCATGTGAAACACATGATGGAAGATTTATGGCATGGTCCACTTGGGCCAACGAGGAAGACAAAACAACTTCAATTGATAAATTTAACCAAGCGTTAGCGGGTGCCGCAGATATGCTTGATGGTCAGCCTGAAGTAATGGAAGGCCCTATGGTTGCTGGCCAGCAGTATATTGCTGTATCCAAAGATGGTGAGGATGGATTTTTCGCAAGATTTGTCTTTGGAGGAGGCACACAGGAAGGTAAAACTTATGATGATGTTGCTGAATTCATGAACAATACTGTCTATCCAGCATATGAAAACGTTGAAGGGATATTCGCTTCTGCTGCCTGTAAAGTTGGTGAAGACTCAGGTTTTAGTTTTAATTTCTGGACTGATCATGATGCTGCACATGCTGCATCAGACGTTATTGCATCAATTGTGTCAGATGCAGTTGCAAATCTAATAAAAGAAGCCCCACAGGAAGTAACTGGTCAATGTGATATATGGAAAAATTATGTTGATTTTCCTGTAGGAAAAATATAGAAAGGAAAAAAATGGAAACATTTAAAGATGAAATAAAGAACTTAAAAGCGATTACAAGAGTAATTGCTGCTTTAGTTCTTGCAAACTTTGTAATTCTTGCACTAGTTATAGGCCCAGATTCTGTTGGATATGACCCAACTTATGGACCAATTACAGCAATATTGAGCTTTGTTATTGCGTTTTTGACTACAGGAGTTCTAATGGGTATTTATGTAGTATTTGATGTTAAGCAAACATTTGATTTATCACACATGCACAATATTTTATTTGTAAGTGTGACAGTACAAATGTTATTTTCTTTGGGATCTGTTTTTAACTATTACAGTGTTTTTGATACTGTACTAGATACTGATACAGTTGGTGCAATTTCAGGATCATTTACAAATACAATCTTTTTCTTGTATGGTATGTATGTATATTTGTTAGTTAGAACTGACAAGAGAAGAACCAATTTACTAAGTAACAGAACACAAACAATAGGAGTTATTTTTGCAGCAATCATAATTCCAGCTCAAGCATTAACACTTTTTGGATTGATTCCAGCTCCAGCATTTGCAGGACTCTTCGTTCTTGGTGGTGTTGTACTATATCCCCTATTCATTATTGGGGTCGGAGATGCAATAGGAAACCACAAAGTAGAAGAATTAGAGGAAATGTAAATAATGTATGCGGTATCACTTAGGGCAGAAATTAAAGATGGAAGGATAAGCGAGCTTAAAGAGTTTATTAAAAACAATGCTTTACCAAGTTTAGAAGTTCCTGGAATGATATCTATTGGATTTTTTAATCCAGATTCAAACTCTAATTTAGGAATGGCTTTTTTAACAAACGAAGAAGCAGCAGAAAAATTTGCTGAAGAACGAAATAAAAACCTTATGCAAGTAGCTGATGTGTTTGCAAGTTTTCCTAAAGTAGTTGAAGGTGAAATTACTTTAGGGAAAATCTACCAAGAAAGATCTGCAAACGATAACGAAGAAGCTTTTGTTAGAGTAGTCTTTGCAAAAGTAGACAATTCCGAAGCTCCAACAAATTTTGTAAAGGAGCAAATATTCCCTATTTACGAAGAGGCTGATGGTTTGAGAGGTGCAGGGTTTTTTGTTGCTGATGGGGAAGCAGTGAGTTGGAACATTTGGGATTCGGAAGAAGTTGCAAATGCTGTTATACCGAAATTCAATGAGCAACTTTCAAGTGCTGAAGGTATCTTTCTGGAAGATCCAAAACCATACTCTGGATATTTATACGCAGGTAGAAATTTCGTAGATATAAATAAAACATAGAGTTTTATTTAACTTAATTTTGTGATTAGAAAAATACTATATAGGGTATCAATTGTTTTGCTATTAATTTATTTATTACTATCTAATGATTACACAGCAAGAAGACTGAGGCAGCTTCCTGAATTGATATTAAATTATTTCTAAGAAGTATCAGGTTATGAATATTATTGATTTTAAGGATGCAGAATACATTAATCTAATTACCTATAAAAAGGATAATACCCCAGTCACAACACCTGTTTGGGTGGCATATCATGCAGATTCACTGGTAATAACCTCTAGTGTGAATGCTGGAAAAGTAAAAAGAATAAAAAACAATGGTAGAGCATCTATTTATATTACTAATCAAACAGGTACAAAAAAAATGTCTGAAAGCCTGGGTTTAAAAGGGTCATTAGTTATTGATCCAATTAGAAAAGCTGAGGCGATAAGCACAATTAAAAAAAAATATGGATTAATTTCAAATATGTTTATGAGAGGTCCAGATGAAAATCGAGCAATAATTAAGTTAGATGAGTTAAAATAATCAAGTTGATTTATAAAGGAGGTGAATTATGTCTTGTCCAGAATGCGGATGCGAAGATGAAAATTAATTCAAGAAAACCAACTGTGTTTCCCAAATTTATTTTTGGGAACGGAGCTACCAGTATCTAAATACCATTTGAATCCTCTGACTACAGAGCTTAAATAGGATTTCAATTTTGGATTAATGTACAGATAATATGGAATAAAAGATACCAACTTTGGCCATTTCCTTAGCAAATGTGGATATACAGTGATTGTTAATTTAGAACCTTGTTTATGCTCATCTATTCTCCATTTAACATAAGATTTTGGCCCGTTCTCCTCGCCAATCCATAAGTCGTATCCCTTCCCCTCTAACCACTCAGTAAACACTCTTATTAATTTCATGCCATTCAAGTATTCAATTTGATCTCTATGTTCAACATCTGACCAAACTAGAGTGTTATTATTTTTGCAAAACGGATGTGTGTCATTTAGATTATTTTCTTTTGCAATTGTATCCCAGAGTTTTTCTGGTTTTTGCGAAAATACTTCACTATTTTTTGAATTGAATCCTTTCATAAAATAAATATAAATTATATTTATAAAAATATGAAAAATTTATCACAATTAAAAATTAGAAACCGCTACTTTGGGCATAGGCCAACCACCTATGGAAGTGTGTTTGAGTGATTTTCAAAGCATACACGTGATTGACCTTTTAATATATTATAATTTTTTCTTCACAACCTTGCAAGATTGTGATTTTATTTTCACAATCAATGACTATATGTGAATAAATATTTACAAAAACATTCCAGATTCTTGTTTTATTAAATGTTTATGGGGAGATAATATCTTCGACAAACACTTAGTGGAAACTTTGGGGGAAGATTTTCACAGGTAATTTTAACAAACCGGATTTAATTACGGTTTGTTTATTATATGAGTGCTAGTGAAAATCCAAGGACTAGGCACACAATTAGACCATAATATGCAATTAAAACAGAATAATGTCTTTCGTCTTTTTTTAAATTGATCACACTTAAGTTAGTAAGTGAATAATAAATGAGAATAAAGAAGGCACTAAGCTTTATTGCGTTTGTAATATTGATAGTATAAATTCCAATTACAACGGTCAACAAAACAAATAATTCTGAAATGTATGCTGAGTTATTTATTTTATGTATCTTTGAAAAAATGTTTGGAAATATACCGTCTCTAGACATTGCAACATATATCCTGCTTATTGCTGGTAATAAAGCAAGAAATACTGAAGATGTAGCAATAGAAGATCCAAAAATTACTAAAAACGAAAAGTCAGACAATATAGATACATCCATTGCAACAAGCAAAGGAGTATTTGAATTTGCGATAACTCCAGGTCCTACAATTGCAAGTGCGAACCAATTCACAACGAGATAAATTAGAACAGTCACTCCTAAGCCAGTAAGAATCGAACTAGGGATTATTTTTTGAGGATTTTTTATCTCCTCCCCATACGTTGCAAGTCTGGAGTAACCTGTAAAGGCAAAAAACCAAATAGCTGCTGATAGAAATAAACTACTAATACTAAAACCTTCAAGTATAGGAATAGCAAAATTTGTAGAAGGAGTAAGAAGAATTGCAATACAGAAAAAAGTTAATATTGCCACAACTATTAAAACAAACCATTTGGCTAGTACTGCAGTTTTCATAATTCCTTTATAACCAATTGCAAAAACAAGTACTGATAAACCTATTCCTATCTCCTTCCCGTATATCGGAGAAATATAATTTCCAAGAGTTAATGCGATTGCAATACAACTGACTGTTTTTCCTAATATAAATACAATTCCAGCTACATTACCAGCAAGCTTACCCAAAACTTTATTTGCATATAAGTAGGTTCCACCAGTTTGCGGATATAACATTGCGAGTTGAGCAGATGATGATGCATTTGCAAACGCAAGAGTACTTGCCAATAATAGTCCTAAAATCGAAGAGTAAGAGCTAATATTCGAAGTAGGAGCTAAATTATAAAATAATCCAGCACCAATCATTGAACTTAAGCCCAGATATAATGAATTTTTCTTTGTTAATGTTCTCGAAAAACTATCTTCATTCATAAATGAATTTTAATTTACTTTTAATAATTTGAAGAATAAGAAGGAAAACAATTGTTTAAAATAAGTTAAAGTTAAAAAATGTTTAATAAATTGTCACCAGTACCAATCACAAATCAATCTCATAGAAGATTGTTAATATTTTCTATGATCTGGTTCTTTTCTGGAGCATGGATTGATTCAAGTGCACATACCTACCTTATAGATGATATTGAGACTTTTTTCACACCTTGGCACGGGGTACTGTACTCAGGATATGCTTTTTCAGTTTTAGTAACTGTTTATATTAAAAATAAAATGAAAGACTACAAATTTGATGTAGGTGTTTTAGGCGCAGTTATTTTTGGAATCGGCGGTGCATCAGATGCTATATGGCACACACTTTTTGGTATTGAAACTGGAGTGGAGCCGCTTATTACTCCATCACATCTGTTGTTATTTCTCGGTGCGTTTTTGATGTTAGATTATGTTTTCACCACAAGACCATCTAAGGAGAGCCTTGACAATACCTCAATATTTTCTGCTGCGACAAGTTACGGATTAGTTATGTTCATAACACTTTTTGTAAATCCATTTTTAAATATATGGTCTTTTATCGAAAGAGAAGATGAACTTGCTGCGGGAAGTGTAATATTACAGGCTATGCTCGCTAGTTTTATATTTGTTTATGTTATTCGTTTTAAAGTTTCACCTAATCAGATGTCGTTAGTTTATTTAATTTCATTTTTATATATATCTATCAATACAAGTCTTGGCGAAATCGAGAGAACAGTTTTAATTTGTTTTTCTGGTTTAATAATGTCTGCATTTATATATCAAATTACGAAATGGTATCAGACGACAAATCATGATAGGAAAATTCAAATAAGTGCAGCTCTAGTTGCTGGCGCATATGGTTCAGTGTTCGTACTACATTTATTGGCATTTTCTACGATTAATGGAATTGATCTCTCATGGCGTTTTTACGGGCTCGGAGGACTTATCACTACACCACTTTTATTTGGGTACATGTTAGGAAATTTAGGTGTGAGCCCTACTTCTGGTGAAGTAGTCAGCTAATCTTTTTGTACTTTCTCAAATAAATAAATCTATTTATTTTAAAAATCCCTTTTTTTCGTAAGCTTTCAACTTTATAACGCATTTGTTGAATAGCAACATCATTGTTGTTACTCAATTGTGATACTTTTATTGGTTTGCCTATTTTGATTGTGATATGTCTACCTCTTTTATTAAATAATTCATTGAGTTGTGACACATCTCTTAATTGTTTGTTTGTAAAGGAGGCAAAATAAAAAAACCAAGAATTTCTACCTTCAACATACACTGGAACAAGTGGAAAATTATTTTTTTTGGCAAGAACTATCGGGGTTTTCTCCCAGTCTCTATCCCATAAACCAAATATTGTAAGCTTTGAAAGTCTTCCGGAAGGAAAAATTATTCCTGGTCTCTGATTGTTGAAAAAAGTAATCAGTCTTTCAAGAGTTACTTTGGTTGCGGAGTGAGTCTCTTTTTCTTTATCCCACATAACAGGAGCCATTACGTTATGGAATGAACCAAGTAAATAAACAAAAAGCTCATTGGCAAAGAAAAATATATCCTCACGCACTTTGTACAGTTGACTATAAAGCGCGATTGCATCAGCAGCACCCATAGGATGATTTGAGACAATAAGACAACTTCCATCATCAGGTATGTTCTCTAAACCTTCTAAGGAGCAGTTGTTGGTATATTTATCTCCTAACCAATTAAAGGCCTCGGCACCAGACATGTTTTGTATATAATCTCCAGCATATATCGTTTCGTCAAACCTAAGAATTTTTTTAAGGAATCTAAAAATCATAAAAGATAAAAAATTCTTCTTTGCTAACCATGGAGCCCGTTCTTCGATAAGGTTATTTATTTTTTCTTCCATTACGCTTTAAATCTAGTTTTCTTTCCTTTGATTCCATCAAACTTAAGTCTCAATTTTTTTATAATGCTTTCTGTCTCTCCATCAATGTTGAATGATTCTAGGATATTAAACACTCCATTTTCATAATCTATCTGTACTGGCATTACTTCTGCATTCAGCTCTTTTGCAATATACAAGAAACTAGTTCTAAATCTATTCGCGTCAAATCTCCCTTCCGGTGTAATAATTAATAAAAAAGAGTCTCTCTTTCTTAATTCTTGAATTACCGAATCGTACTGTCCACTATTCACTTTTCTATCAACTGGAATTGCACCAAACTTTTTAAAGATTTTTTCTTGCAACCATCCAAGAGGCCATTTAATTCCTTGATCATCAATATCTTTGGATTTTTCGAAAGGATTGGGTATTTTTCTCATTGTCCACTTGGCAGACAAATAACAAACATCAACATCTAGAGCTAGAATTATTAAAAACATCAAATATTCATCTTTACTTGATTGGTGTGGTGCTGCGACTAAAACAACTCTTTTATTATCTAAAAAACTTCCAACTGGTCGTATATTTTCAAACAGTAGTAGAAATCTAGCAAGATATTTCAAGAAGAATCTTTTTTTTCGAGGGGTAAGAGAGCTAACAGTTATATCTGGAAGAATTTTAGTATGTGTCATTTTCCTCTAATTATATATTTTAGTAGGTTTGCTCCTCTGGATTTTCTAGAAAAGACACATTATTAAATTCTTTAAGCCTAAAAAAGTGACCATCTGATATTGCTGTAGATTTCAATCTTGTATGACCAGTATGTCTTGGTAGGAATTTTTTCCATGTCCATGCATAAAGAGGCATATTTAAAAAATACGACAATAGTACTGACATTGTTCCAGCATGCGAAATTATCAATAAATTCTCAATAGAACCATCTCTTATTTCAAACTTTTTATCAAAAGAATCATCTGTACATATAATCCCCAAGCTTTTTAATTCCTCTTCAAGATTGGTGATTATATTCTTAGCAAAATCTTGCATATACACACCATGGTTGCTGACAGACCACTCTGCAAAAGTTTGACTATTCCTCTTCTCGAAAAAACTCATTATCTCCTCACTGCTTTTTCCATATAGAGCAACTTCGTCCTTATCTTCCATTTCCTTAAGCCATTTGAAAGTCTTAATTTCCTTTGCAACTTTATTTTCTTCGAAAGGTATAAGTGTCTGCGCGGCCCTATTTAAAGGAGAAACCCATAAATGATCAATACTACCTTTTGTAAACTGGTCAGCAGATTTCTTAGATTGAATACTTCCAAGTTTGGTGAGTCCAGGATTTCTCGTATATTCATCGTTTAGCATCCATTCAGGTTGACCATGGCGTATAAGTACAATTTCCATACCAAAACAATAGCTAAATTAGGTTATTCTGATACTTAAAGAAAAAAAATATAAAGAAAAAAAATGATAAGACCTTTTTTGTTTGGTGTGACTCTATCTTATTTTGCTATGGATAATATTCTTGATGGGCCATTCAGAGAATTTCTCAAAACTTACTTTGATTTAAAAGAGTTTGGTACAAACACCAGAGAAGAGTACTTATATTATCTTCTTCTTTTTCTTGGACTTTTTCAAATAATCGTTTCTATTAAAGAGGCATTAAGCTCTCCAATCTTAAATGAAGAGGAATAATCTTAAATAATTTATTAATATTATTAAGTATTTTATAAAAGGAGAAATATGTTTGATTTAAGAGAAGGAGATCTAAAAGTAGCAAAAATTTTATGGAATATAGCAATTCCTCTTTTTCTTGCTGCACCTGTTGCCTATTTTGCAGGGATTGAGTTTCCTTTCGGGTTTTTTAATTTGTTCATGGCTATTGCCGTTTACTATGCTTTGAAAATTTGTACAGATGCAGAAAAGTCTTTAATGACTCCATTCTTTTTGTTCTTTTTAGCTGGCGGAGTAATGGACGCATATGCACAGGGAAATACTATTGCTTATGGAACTGAGTATGATATTTACTCACCAGGATCCCATATTTTGTTTATGCTCTTTCTACTTTCCTCATATTGGGGTTTCAAGTCTGTAATTCCCAACTGGGCAAGGATTGCTGTTTTGATTGCCGGTATAAGTCAGGTTGTAGCTTCTTATGCTTCTTTTATCGCAGACAATGCTTTACATGATATTGCAGACACAGGCGCATTTTTGATGTTATTTTTCTTGTTTGCAGTCAGAAATGCAGTAGTAGATGCTGCAAAAAGTGGATAAAGTTCGCGAAAATAGGATTAGTAAATATCTTGCATAAGATTAAAAGCTAATTTATATTTATAGAACTATTGGAAAAGAAATCGAAAGATAGAAAAGAAAATAGTATAAAAATCCCGAAGGGCCGAAAAGTCAATCGGGATTTTTGCTTTTTGTAAGTAAATTTTTATAGAATTTATGTATAAAAGTTCGCGAAAAAAACAATCTAAAATTTCTTGCCAAAATTGCAAATACACACTATTTTTATATAACTATCAGAAATGAAGTCGCAAGACCAAACTGAAGATAGTTCGAAAATCCCGGAAGGTCGCAAGATCAATCGGGATTTTCACTTTATACGACTTTTTTATCAAAAAAAGCAAAAAGACTCCCTGTGGCTGTAATTTTTGTTTTATCGTCTTTTGAAGTGGCTCAAAGCACGAAAGGAAGTCCTACTCTTATTTTAGTGTTCTATCGTTTATTTTTATCATTTGGGCAAAAATTAGGATGATTTATACTTAATTTCATGAATATAGGCGCACATATACCCTCAAAAAACGCAGTTGAAGAGATAAAACTGCGTAAAGGTGATACTTTTCAAATTTTTATATCCAGTCCACAGATGTGGAAAAGCCCAAAACCTCGAGAAGATATCGAGATTTTACAAGATTATGACGGACCGATTTATGTCCATGCACCATATTTGATAAATGTTGCTACTCCGAACAATAAAGTACGTCATCCAAGTAGAAAACTGCTAAAAGATACTTGCAAAGTTGCTGCAAGCTTTGGAGCAAAGGGAGTAATTGTTCATGGTGGATCAGTTGGTGAAGGTGGAGACATTGGTGTTGGCTATGACAACTGGAGAAAAGCTATAGAACATGTTGAAGATACAGGTATGAGAATATTGGTAGAAAATACTGCTGGTGGAAAAAACTCTGTTGCTAGATATATGGACTCTATTGAGAGGTTGTGGGAAGTAATTGGTCACTTAAATGTCGGACTTTGCTTAGATACCTGCCATACATGGGCTGGGGGCATTCCTACGGAACAAGCAGTTAAGGGATTCAAAAAACTTGTTAAAAAAATAGACCTCGTTCATTTTAATGACTCAAAAGACGGCTTCGAGAGCTCGAGAGACCGTCATGAGAATTTGGGCAAAGGACAGATCCCAAGAGCTGAACTTGAATATGTAATCAAAAATTGTAAAACAGATATTGTTGTAGAAACACCTGGAGGACTTGAGGAACAGAAAAAAGATATTGCCTGGATTAAACGCCGTTTAAAGAAATGAATTATCTACCATCCAACCTCGAATTCAAGGATGGAGTCGCTTTTATCGGAGAGACTTCATTACTCGATGTAGCTAAAGAATATGGAACTCCCCTATACGTATACGACTGGGAACACTTGCGAGACAATATCGATCACTTTACAAATGCATTTGGAGAAGAGACATATTTTAGATACGCAGCTAAAGCATTTATTTGTAAAGCTTTAGTAAAAGAATTGGACGACAAAGGATGGGGAGTTGATGTTGTATCTGGTGGTGAGATGGCAACAGTACAAGCTGTAACTGGCACCTTAGAAAATTCATTATTCAATGGAACCTTCAAAAATAAGGATGAGATTGAGTTCTTTATGCAACACAATGGTGGACATATCTCTGTGGATAATCGCCATGAGATCCCTATGTTAGAAGAGGTTGCAGAGAAATTAGAAAGAAAACAACCGGTGATTATGCGTATAAATCTTGATGTCGGAGCTGAGACCCACCCAATGGTATTGACTACAGGGTATGACCAACAGTTCGGAATCTCCATTGGGTTTGCAGAAGAGGCATTGCAACAAATTTACAAATCCCCTCACCTACTCTTTTCTGGAGTCCATGTGCATATTGGAAGCCAGATTAAAGACCCAGATCGGTACAAAAAAGCAATGAGCGAGTGTGCAGACTTTCTTAATGCTCATCCTGCAAGTGTGGAGAGAGAGATAGTCTTTGATGCAGGTGGTGGATTCTTTTCACCCTATGCAGGTGATGAAGTCGATCATGAATTGAAAGTCTATGCTGATGCAATTCATGAAGGGATTAAAGAACATTGGAGTGGTTCATATAAAGTCATGATTGAACCAGGAAGAGCATTGGTCAATAATCCAGGAGTCATTTTATATACTGCTGGTGCCATTAAAGATGATCGTGGTGAGAAACCGTATATCTTAGTGGATGGAGGTATGTCAGATAATCCAAGGCCTGCGCTTTATGGAAGTGAACATAAACTCTTTAATATCTCTGGTGGAAAAGCTGGAGAGGATGTTGTGCACGCAGTCTCTGGTAGACACTGTGAAAGTGGAGATTTATTAGTAAAAGATGCAATGTTGCCAAACGATACTGTGTCAGGAGATATATTAATGTCTACCTCTACTGGAGCCTATACCTTTGCTATGGCAAGTAACTATAACCGAGTACCTAAATCTGGAGTAGTTGCAGTGACTAATAGTGGTGTAGTTGAGTTGGTTAATAGACAGAGCTTTCAAGATACGTTCATTAATGATATCTAATTTGAAAAGCTCTAAAAAACGATTTTGTGAACAAAATCTTTATCAATCTCGAAGTAAGCAATTTTTCAAACGAGTACTCAAGGCAACAAGGATTAGAAAGTGAACCACCTTTTTGATTTAAAAAAATATAAAGATATAGCTAAAGAAGCGATTGTACTTGCACTACTTCTAGCTTTTTGTAGTGGAGAAGTGCAAGTTACTGAAGAACCTCAGATTAAAGAAACAACTACAACGTCCACTACTACAACATCAACTACAACGACTACGACCCTACCCTTAGTTCAGAAAATATATGCATCAGAGCTTCAAGTTGGAGATTGCTTTAATAATAATGGTGATGGCGGGTACTACCTTGAGAGCAATGCATTAATAGAATTGGTACCTTGTGATACAAGTCATCAATTTGAAGTCGTTTCATTTATAAAGTATGCCGCTTCCGAAGAAACATCCTTTAATGATGATGGTATTCCTAATTTAGAAATCTACATGGAGTGTGAAGAAAGTTACGAAGCTCGCTTTGGAAGAAATATTGGTGGTACATCAACTTACTTGAGCTGGTCAGGGGACACTTCTAACTTTAGTGTAGGCAATGACTACCTATGTTTTGTTGCAATATTCGACTTTATAAACGGGCCTCAAGAAATATCTGTAAAATACCAAGACTATTTTTATGAAAAAACAAAAAACTTTACATCGAAAACAATTTCAGAACTTCAAGTTGGTGAATGTTTTTGGAAAAGAAGACCCGATGTTGAACTTTTTTACTCAACAGAAGTTGATGTACTACCTTGCGATGAAGTACATTCACATGAAGTGGTTGGATTGTATGATTTCCCAGATGATTTAGAATTTGCTACAGAACTCGACTATGACATGTGGTCATTTAAAACCTGTACTGATTTAGGTGCAGTAATGAGAACAACTCCTTTTTTCTTTGACGAATTAGATGATTTTGGTGTAAGAACCTACAGTTTATTTGATGAAGCAGCGTATCAAGTTGGAGACCAAACTAAGGCCGTATGCTTGAGTCATGTTCATTACGGGATAAAACCATCAGATGATGTATTGCATAAAAATATTTCTTTAACTGAAACCTATCAACAAAGGATTGTAAACAATAAACATGATTTTGAATCAACTGAAAATGCTAGTTTTGTGCGACTGTCCTGTCCTACCCAGAATGAAGTTGATGACGATTCTTATATGGCAGGTTTTATTTTCACAATTGTTATTGAAGAAAGACCAGTTCAATCAATTGTATTTTCTTACATAGACAACGAAGAAGAATATTCTGTTGATTTTACAAAATCATATTCTCTTCATGGTTTTGAAAAACTTCCAGTATCAATCATTGTTAACGAAGCATGGTATTTTTATTTTCGGTCTGATAGGTCTTATGAAGACATAATGGAATTAAATAGTGGAGAAAATTTTTTAGAAAGTGCAAATATTTATATTGTTGATGCAAAAGGTGAATCCTTTCAAGCTAACTGTCAATATTAAAGCTTTTGTATAAAAAATTTATTTCAATATTATCGCGAAAACTTTACCTCTGAAAAAACAACTAAAACCTAAATCTGGCACTATATCCATTATGCAAGACAATAAGAGAAACAACCTCTCAGTAAACGAGAGAAAGATAGTCGAACTCACCCTTCAAGGTGAAAGCCAGATAGATATTGCTAACAAATTAGATGTTGCAACAAGTACCGTGTACAGAACATTAAGAAGAGAACATATCCAAGATATGATTACATCAGCCACACAAGGATTGATGTCTTCTTTAGTCCAGAAGATGTTGCAAAACTATGAAAAAGCTCAGGATAGAGTCAGTAAAGAGATCGAAACTATGTCTATCCAAAATGTAATTTATTATATGAATCACGTAAAACAAGCACTTCAACACATCCATATCGATGTAGCAAAAAACGAAATGCAGAAATTACAAGATGCCAAAGAAGGCGTAATTGTTGTAAAGGTAAAATACAGTGACACCGATGCATTGTTTGATAAACAGGTTAAAAATGCCTTACGAGAATTTGGTATACCAGAGGATGTGATTCAACAGCAGAACTTTACATATGGATAATATTTACTGAGAAAGTAAAAGAAAACCATAAAATAAGGGTATTAACAAAATAAAAGCGCCTATAAGTATTTTTGTAGCGTTCATATTGTTAATTTTACCTAATAGACCCTATAACTAGGCTTATTTAGGTATTTCATTAATAAAAATTTAACATTAAAAATTTCATATAAATTTAGAATTGCGTTATTTTAATTACACAATGAAAGATAAATTAAATAAATTTTTAGAAGTCGAAGATAGATTATTTCGAGCTCCTTATCTTTATCTTAAAGAAAAGGGCATTATCGATAAGGTTAAGGAAATCAGAACAAGGTTTGTTGAAATTTATGCAAGGGACGAAGTGATTCCATATGGCGGAAATCAAATGTTCTTTGGTGACGACTAAGTTTATTTCTCTATACAGTACGGACAATACTCGTTAATCTTAAAATCCGGAGAAGCCTTCTCATCTGCTGATAGTGGCTCCCTACATATATAACAGTAAATATATTCTGTCTCATTAAGATTAGTATCTAATGCAACACGTTCATCAAAGACAAAACAGTCACCCTTCCAGTATTTTCCACCAGTCTCTTTAAAGTAATCAAGCACTCCACCCTCAAGTTGCCTCACATCAGAAAATCCTGCTTTGAGCATAACTGCAGATGCTTTCTCGCATCGAATTCCTCCAGTACAATACATAACAATTTGTTTATCTTTGTACTCTTCTGGAAGATGTTTTATTGCATCAGGAAAATCTCTAAAGGTATCAAGCTGAAGGTCAACAGCGTTTTCAAATAGACCAACACGGGTCTCATATTCATTACGAGTATCTAAAACAATTACATCTTTATTATTTTCATACATTGAAAAAAGTTCTTGTGGGGTAACGTAATTTCCTGTTAGTTCTCTTGGATTGATATCATTTCTACCTAATGAGATAATCTCTTTTTTTGGACGCACTTTCATTCTTCTAAAGGGCTGAGTCTCACTATATGTTTTTTTTAGAGGAATATCTAAAAATCTCTCATCTTGTTCCATATAAAGCAGATATTGTTCAATCGCCTCTTCTCTGCCAGCAAGAGAGAAGTTGATACCGTTTGGACTAAAATAAATTGAGCCTTTTAAATCAAGATCATCACAAATTGATTGAAATCCTGGAATTAAAGCATCAATATTATCTAGGGGTTCAAATTTATATCCTGCAACATTCAGTACATCAAAATTATTCACAGACATATTGTAAATCTCATTTCCTATTTTATGAGACCTCTTTTTTGAAAAAATTCTACTGTGTCGTTTATCGTTTCATTCACAGGCCTTGGTCTGTGGTCAAGCATTTCTTTTGCAAAATTGCTTGGAATAAGTTTATTTTGAACTTTTACGGTATGAATTGAATCAAGAGTAGCACTTCTTGGTTTGTTAAAAAAAAGCGCCTGAAGATAGGAGGAAGGAAGGGATAAATAAACAAAGAAAAAAGGAAGGGTACCTTTTACCAATTGTTTATTTAACTTATCCGATATTACTTCAGCAATTCCAACAAAATCTATATAATTTCCTCCGACAATATAATTTTTTTTTGACTCCCCTTTTTCGATACAGTTTATTGCAGTTGTACAAAGGTCGCGAACATCGACATAGTCATACCCAACGTTTACGGTATAGGGCCTTTTTCCATTAGCAATATTTATAAACTCTTGGCCAAACAAGCTAGGTTTAAAGTCATTTGGTCCAAATATTCCAGAGGGATGAATAATCGAGGCATCAAGCCCTTTTTCACAGTATTCATAAACTATTCTTTGTGCATCAGCTTTTGATAAATCATACGGTACAGCATCGGAATCTGTTACAAGTGGCCTATCTTCTAAAAGTGCTTCATCCAAGGGTTCTCTTACAAATGCATCTACAGAAGAAAAATGTATTAATTTTTTAACCCCATGCCTCAAAGATAATTCACATACATTTCTTGTTCCAGCAACATTTACAGATCGAATTATATCTCTATCCTTACGTACCAAACTAATTACTGCAGCTGTATGAAACACAACATCTACATTTTTAAAAGCTGTATCAATTGATTCGATGTCTGTAATACTTCCTTTGATTAGTTCTACATCGTATCCTTCGAATGCTCTGTGATCCCCATCAAAATCTATACATCTAATTTTAAAATCTCGCTTTGTAAGTTCTCTTACTAAATTTGCTCCAACATGGCCAGAACCCCCAGTGATTAATGCAGTACTCATAAAGTTGTTTAAATTTTTACACCAATATATTTTTTTAAAAAATCACCAATTTGATTAAACGCTTGTATCGTTTCTGGCATTCTTACATCAATGTGAAACACATGGTACATACCTTCCCATTCGTAGTATTCATGCTCACACCCATCCAACTCTAATTTATCTCTTAACCTTGTAGAGTCTGAAAGTAAGCATTCTTCAGTACCAACTTGAATCATTATTGGTGGGCAGTTCTCATAATTACCAATATATGGAACTATATAGGGATTGTTTTCGTCCATATCCTCATCATTAAGATAAAAATTATAAAGCTTATCACCACTGTCCCAGATTTTTTTGAACATTGGGCCGAGCAATACATCTCTTTCAGCCATTTCATATGTATAAGTTTCCCCTGTACCATTTGGGTCAGTCCAAGGTGATAATAGAGCTAAGCAAGACGGCAAGGGCTTATTTGTTTCTTTCAGCTTCAGTAGCGTAATGAGTGCTAGATGACCTCCAGCAGAATCACCAGCTAATGCAATTTGTTCAGGTGAGTAACCTAAATCATTAATTAAAAAGTCGTAACAACTAACCCCATCATCTAGTTGTGCAGGAAACTTGTTTTCAGGACCTAATCTATAGTCTGGTACATAAACTGTAGTTTTAGTAATGTCTGCAAGATAACTAACTAGTGAATAATGAGATTCTGGGCTTCCCAATGCATAACCTCCACCATGAAAGTAAAGAAGTATTCTTTCAGGATTTGAATTAGGCGTTGAGACTTTAAATGTCCTTATGTCACCAAAATAAATTTCTTCCTTAACTGTATTTTCAATTTTGGGATTAACTGTTCCAGCAAGATTGTTGAACCATCTAGCAAAACTTAATCTGCTACTTGTCATCTCGGTGGGTGTCCTATAAAGAAAACCAAAAAAAGTAGCTATTCTTTTGTATGTTTTGATACTCTTTTGTGCTTCTTTGCTAATCATTTTTTTAAAATTATCTTTCTATTTAAAGCTTAATTTTTAAAATCAACATATTCAAAAATATAATCTTTTATTATTTAATACATGGGCAAATTATTAGTACATATTATTACTGGAGTAGAAAATCCTAGTCGTTCAGTTTTGGGATTTTTAGTTGCTAAATCAGCAATAGAAGATGGAAATGAAGTCACAATATTTTGTGCTGGTGACGGAGTAACTTCTCTACATGAAATCACTACAAAAGAAATGCAAGGTGTTGGGCTTGGAATATTATCTGATCATTTAGAAGAATTAAAACTAAAAGGTGCAAGCCTTTATGCATCTGGTAAGTCCGCACAAGCAAGGGGCATAACTAAAGAACAATTAGAATCTTTGGGTTTTACTCCTGCAACTCCAAATAAACTTGTAGAGCTAACTTTCGAAGCAGATAGAGTTTTGATTTACTAGTTAGAGTTTTAAAAAAAAGATAACTTATGTAGCAATTAAATAGAACTATTATCTCTATTTGAAAGTCAATATGAGCAAAAAAGTATATCTTCTATGGTTTGGACAAACAGTTTCTTGGACAGGTTCGGCAATGTCTTTTTTTGCAATTGGAGTATGGATATATGAAACAACTGGCAAAGCAAGTGCTCTCTCGACGATTTTATTTATCGTTGCAATAGTCGGAGTAATTACCGGACCATTTGGTGGAGTTTTAGCTGATAGGTTCCCAAGAAAAAAATTAATAATTATTTTTGACTTAATAATTGCGGTACTGATGTGTCTTATTGGTTATTTGGCAATAAACGATATGTTATCGTTGACACTTTTGATTCCATTTGCATTAGCATTTGGTATTTTTGAAATTGCACACTGGACTACTTGGAGTGCTTTTTTAGGAGATGTAGTCAAAAAACATGAAGTAACAAAAGTCTCAGCACTGTTTGAGAGTGCCGAAGCGATATCTGTTCTTATTGGACCAATAGGTGGTGCTTTTATTTATTCATTTTTTGGATTAACCGGAGTAATACTTGTTGATGTTATTACATGTATGTTTGGAATTCTTACTATTACTTTTTTTAAGAGCAAAAAGATTGAAACGAAGAGTAAGTTAAATATTAAAAATGTATATTTTGATTTGATAGAAGCCTATCACTGGTTAAAAAAACAAAAAGGATTATTGGCTTTAGTACTTATTTTTGCAGTGGGTAATTTTTTGTGGGGCTTTACTCAAGTCTTACTTCCTCCAATGATTCTTAGCTTTACTGATGCAACAGGCCTCGGGTTGGTTGAATCTAGTGTTGGTCTGGCTTTTCTTTTTGGCTCTATTATTTCATTACGATTAGCTGACTGGCTCCAAGGAAATTTAAAGGTTGCAATATACTGTGGACTTTTGGGCGGATTAAGTTTAATTTTGGGATCGATAAGACCAAGTATTTTTCTACTTTGTGTTCACGGAGTAATTGGAGGAGTAAGTGGGACAGTACAATACACTGTATCCTCCGGTGCATGGCTTGCAATTACCGATGAACACATAAGAGGAAGAGCCTTAGCCCTTCGAGGAACTATTGCTCAGATGTTACGACCATTAGGGGTTGTTATCGCAGGACCTCTAGGGGATTATTTAGAGTTCAATTTTTATCCAGGAAATGTAGAAAGTTTGTCGCTGCTCGTTGGTTCTGGTCCTGGAAGAGGATATGCTCTTCTTTATTTAGCCATTGGTGTAATTTATGTAGGACTCTGGCTTGTGAATTTTAATAATAAAAACTTGAAGTCTCTCTCAAAACAGGTAAAAGAGATTACAAATAATTAGCATAAAGATATGGATCAAATAATCAAGACTACTAACCACCCAATAAAAGTAAGAAAACTATTGGGGCCTATAGGCAGGTTCATGCTGAAAATTGTAAATTGGGATGTAGTTGGAGTCTTGCCAGATAAAAAAAGAATAATCATTGCATCAGCACCGCACTCATCTACTTTTGATGCCATTTATGCCTATTTTGTATGTTTGGCTACAGATTTAAAGTTTTATTTTCTTAGTTCTGTTTCTATGTTTACTCGAATTGTTATACCTTTACCCTTTAAGAAAAATCCTGACAAACTTGGTATCCCGCATCCTTTTGGAAGTTTTCAAAATAAAACTCTACAAAAGTTTGGAGGAATACCAGTTTGGAGGGCTAAATCAACAGGAGTTACGGAACAAGTTATTGAGCAGCTAAAGTCTAAAGAAAAATTCATCCTTTACTTAACTGTTGAAGGGGAGATGAAAACTAATCAGACTATAAAAAGTGGCTTTCATTATATCGGCAAAGCACTTGATGCTACAGTTGTTCCAACCAAGATAGATTATAAAAATCGAAGGTTTGAATTAATGGAAGTTTTAGTACTTACTGACTCAGTCGTGGCAGATAAAGAAGCATTAATGGATAGGTATCATTTAGTTCAGGGTAAAAACAAAACATTTTACAAGCCAGGTACAAAGTAAGATGTTGGTTATATTTCTGACAATAATTGGATCCATAACACTTCTGTATCTTTTTCCAAATATAACAATGTTGTTTTCAATACTTATTGTTATTTTCTCAATAAGATGGTTATTGTATAACAACAAATTTTACGAATGAAAAAAAGCATAATCTTACTTTTATTTTTAACAATGTGTAGTGGAGGTTCAGAACAAGGACAAACAGAAACCACCTCACAAGCTGAAGATATAGGCGAAGTTATAAATCATATGTCCCTGGTTGACTACCCAGCAAAACTCTATTTTGCAGGAGATATACCAGCCGAAGTTCACAGTCGAGTAGAGTATGCCTTTTCTATAATTCAAGAAAAACTTGGAAAATATCCTGTTGAAATCTATTTTGTAGGAACTGATGAAGGTGAAAAAGACAATCTATCCAATCTTTTTTGTACTAATAGAGAAGAGGCCGGTAATTTTGACCCAAATGACCTCCAATTTAATTTTCAAGATTTTGACGATTGTATTAATTTTATCGATGAAAGATATTTTTCAGAATACCTCCGAAGTGGTCTAGAAACCGAACAAAGAGGATATCAAGCCAGTGGCAA
>TARA_B100001057_G_scaffold501275_1_pt1 | contig 51854 bp, 55 predicted proteins | sample TARA_B100001057 | Tara Oceans TARA_B100001057 (sample SAMEA2621839) | marine metagenome | biome: marine biome (ENVO:00000447); feature: surface water layer (ENVO:00002042); material: "saline water (ENVO:00002010), including plankton (ENVO:xxxxxxxx)" | depth 5 m | reverse complement strand
TGTTACAAATGCTTAAACTGTGGAAACTCTTTAGGTTGTAGTTAATTTTGGAAATAATTTAAATAATTTAAAAACTGTTAAAATCACGAATATGATCAAACTACTAATCTTAGATGTTGATGGTGTATTAACAGATGGAACTAAAACTTATGACAAAGAACACAATGTTCTATCAAAAAGATTCATGTGCAAAGATTTCACAGCAATAAAAAAATTCATAGCTGCAAATGTAGATGTTGTTCTTATTTCCGGTGATAAGTGGAATGAACAAATGGCAAATAAAAGAAATTTAGATTTTTTCTGTACAAGAGATGATAATTTGTCTTTAGATAAGAGTAAATATATCGAAATATTTTTAAAAAAATATAATGTCAAAATTGAAGAAATTGCTTTTGTTGGTGATGATTATTTCGATTTGTCAATGTTTACTAATATTGAATTAACATTCTGTCCATCAGATTCGCCTCATATTATTAAAAATCATTCAAAAACAATTATGTCTGCCAATGGAGGAGAGGGTGTAATAGTTGAACTATATGATTATTTTGTTTCTAATAATTTGCTTGTAGAGCCTTCCTTAGAATCAGTTCTTGCGTTAGATGCTAAAGAACTAACAAGTTTTGAAATGAAAAAGATTTAATAAGGAGAATAAAATAACCAACAAAGGATATAATTTACTGCTCCCTATTGCTGGAGATGGAATAAGATTTGTTGAAAAAGGATACGAAATTCCAAAACCTTTAATCAAAATTGAGGATGATTTTTTAGTCCAAAAATCACTTCACTCCATCGATTTAGAAGAATGTAATTTAATATTTGTTGTTAAGAAAGCTCATGTTGAAAATAACCAAATAGATTCAGAATTAAAAGAGTTGTACGGCAATGAAATTAAAATAATAGTTGCCAATACAAAAACGGGAGGGGCTCTATCTTCCTGTTTGTTGGCCGAAGATGAAATTAACAACGATTTACCACTTTTAATTTTTACTCCAGACTGTTATTTTGAGCCGCAGATAATACCTAGAAACATTGATAAAAATTTAGATGGATTAGTTTGTGTTTTTGAGTCTTCAAGTGATGCCCATAGCTATGTAAAGCTTAATGAGCAAAATTGTGTTATCCAAACAGCAGAAAAAGAAGTCATTAGTAATGACGCAATAGGAGGTTTTTATTATTTTAAATATGGAAAATTATTCGTTGATTATGCCAATAAACTCATAGATAAAAAATTAACAACAAAGGGAGAGTATTACATTGCTCCAGTTTACAACCTTCTAATTGATGAAGGGTATAAAGTTGGTATAGACAGAAACACAAAACACATAATTTTAGGTACACCTGGTGATTTAGAAAGATATTTAAATGAAAGTTAAAGACACAAAATTAGTTTATAGACTTCTTAAACTTCTTTATGATCATAATGAAGAACATATAGGAAGTTGTTTCTCCACACTGGATGTGCTTGATAGAATTTACACTGAGAAAAGTCCTGATGACATAGTGATATTATCAAATGGTCATGCAGCCTACGCCTTGTACGTAATTCTTGAAAAGTACGAAAATATTGACGCAGACTATTTGGCAAAAAAACACCTGGGACACCCTAATAGGGATATAGAAGATAACATATACTGTTCGACTGGAAGCCTTGGCCAAGGAATAACAGTTGGAGTGGGTGCGGCTTTGGCTAGCCCGGATAAAAAAATTTATATAACTATTTCAGATGGTGAGTGCTCTGAAGGTTCTGTATGGGAATCTTTGGCTTTCATTCATAAGATGAACTTGACCAATATTGAAGTAACAGCAATTGTTAACGGATATGCTGGATACGAAACAGTTGATAGGGACTATCTAAAGAAAAGACTAAAATCATTTTTGCCAAATATTGTTATTCATGAAGTTAATGGATATGAAATTTCGTTTATAAAAGACCTAGAAGCACACTATATGAAATTAGATGAAAAAATGTATAAAACAGCATTAAAGGAACTTGATAAAAAACTATGAGCATAAGAAAAACCTTTTTAGATCTACTTTTAGAAGAAATGAATGTAAATTCTGACATTTATTTGATAACAGCAGATTTAGGATGGAAACAAATTGATGATCACAAAGATAGATTTCCAGAAAGAGTAATTAATGTAGGAGCTGCTGAACAGCTAATGGTTGGGGTTGGGGTAGGTTTAGCATTAGAAAAGAAAATTCCTGTACTTTACACAATGACCCCCTTCTTGTTGTATAGACCTTTTGAATTTATAAGAAACTTTCTCGAAAGAGAATCTATTCCAGTAAAGCTTCTTGGTATTGGCAGAGATAAAGATTATGACTGGCTAGGGTTTACTCATTGGGCACATGATGCCAAAATTCACTTAGAAGGTTTTAAAAATATTGAAAAAATGTGGCCAAAAGACGAGTCTGAAACTACCAAAATATTTAAAGACTTTATGTATAGTGATAAACCCTCCTACGTGAGTTTGAAACGCTGATTTAATTTAATTAAATAATTTGAAGTAGACAAATGAGAATTCTTCACAATATCTTTTAAGTCAGAGGGTCTATTGTTTTCAAAGTTATTGTAAATATTTTTGGTTAAAATGTTGTCCATAAAAAAGCTAGCAAACATATCTCCAGCACCGAGTACATTAATATTGCCAGCTATTTTACTTTTTTTAAGTTTATACTCTTTGTAATTGCCTTTGATTCCATAAACGCTGCCATATGTTGAGTGAAGCACAATAAATTTATCGAATACGTTATCAAGTTCCTCGATTGTATAGTCTTCATCTGAAGCAAATAATAAATCAACATTCTCTAAATCTTCTCTTTTAACTTTTGGGCCACTGTTTAGATCAGCACATACTAATCCACTGATGCTTTTTACAAAATCAATATTTTCTAAATCATTTAAATACATTACATGAGAGATACGTGATTTTCGAATTGAAGCGTCAACAGTATATTTGTTCATGTTTGCTTCTGCTGATCTGGAAGAGTGATCAAGATTTATAAAAATTTTCGCTTCACCAACTTGTGTATGATTTAGATAGACTTTGGAATTTGGAGAAATTTGCTGAAGGGTGTTCCAAACGTTTGCAATACCACCATATCTTGAGAGTTCTTTGTCATGAACAATGATTCTATCAAGAGTGATGTGACCGTATATGCTTATATCATAATCAATAATTATAAAATTATACTATTATTCAATTACTAACTATGAGAATAATATCGCACAGAGGAAATCTTTCTTATCCAAATCCTGATATTGAAAATAGACCAGAAGTTATAGAAGATGTTATTTCAAAAGGTTTCGATTGTGAGATTGATTTAAGATTTGAAAATGGATTATTTTTTTTAGGCCATGATATTAGTCAATACAAAGTTGAATACGAATGGTTGCAAAATTTGTCTGACTATTTGTGGGTTCATTGTAAAGATCATTCCTCAATAGCAAAATTAAGTTCCGAAAAAAGCAAATTAAATTATTTTTGGCATGAAAATGATATGTTTACACTTACAAGTAAAAATTTTATATGGACTGCCCAAAAGAATAAATCTGATGACTTAAGTCGAACAGTTATTGTTGACTTAAACATTAAAGATTTCCAATCGATCGATCAATATTTTGGAATATGTACAGATTATCCAGGGGAAAAAGATGTTCGTAATAGCTTGTAGGTATAATAGTAAGTACCCAAATGTTATTAATTTGGTTGATCAAATTTTAAACTATCATCCCAATGAAAAAATTGTTGTCGTAGATAGCGATTCTGATGATAAAAGTTATTTTCAAACACTCCAAAGAAAGGGAGTATTGATTGAAGATATTAAAAATAAAAATAGGGAACTTGGAGCATACTGGCATGCTTTTAAAAAATACCCTCATGAAGATCATTATTTTTTTCTTCATGATTCTATGAAATTAAAGGGTAGTTTAGAAAAATATAAAAAAAAAGAATTAACACTTCTTAATTACTTTCACAGAAAAGATGATATTTTGGATAGGTGGGGCAAAGAAGTAGAAAAAAAGACGTCCTTTAAGTATAAAAAAGATGGTCTAGGCTGTTATGGTCCTATTTTCTTTTGTAAAGGAAAAGTCATGGAAAAACTAAGAGAAAACAAAGTCGATACAGTATTACCAAGTAATAAGATTGAAGGTTGGTACACAGAAAGAGTGTACGGATTCTTTTTTGAAGAGCTCGGATACAATTTAAAAGAAGTCTCACTGTATGGAGATGTGGTTGAAAATGAGATGAAGTATAACTCTACTTTTGTACCTATAGACACAAGCTGGCAATTCCCAATAGAAAAATTTTATGGAAGTCTCCAAGATCAAAAAAGAGCTTTAAATAAATATGAAGAATTTTTGTATCAAATTATCTTAATTAAAAACAAAAGAGTCAGTTTATATCATTTTTTAAGAAATTTAAAAAATTTACTTATTAATAGATAATTTTATATTGGATAATTAAATACTATGAGTTTTAAATTTATTAGCACTATAGAAATTAGCAATTAAAATTCGATTATCATGTTCAAATTGTCTATAGCTACTAGTTATACCAATCCTGAAGATAGGATGGATCCTTGGAAAGAAGCTCTCGATTGTTACAATGATTTAGCTGACGAAGTAGTTCGAAGTGGTGAAGATTGGCCTTACGAATTTTCATGGGAATATATTGGCCAAGTTTTTAATGAAAGTTTCCAAAAAGCTACTGGTGACTGGGTGATTAGGATGGATCTTGATTATTTCTTTCATGAAAAAGATTTTAGTAAAATTCGATCATTTTTAAGTGATAACCCTGATAAGCCAGCCGTAGCATTTCCAAAAATGCAATTTTTTACTCCAAATAGATATAACTTGAAAACAAATATCGTAATTGCATACAATAAAAAAAAGTTTCCAGAAATTAAATTAAATGGAGGAGGAGATCTCTGCTTACCTACTCTTAATAATAAAGAAATCCTTCCTTCTGACGTTCCAATATTATCAGATATATTTTTATGGAATTATGATTGCATGTTCAAGACAAAAGAAGTTATCTCAAAAGATAGGGCGCGCTTTGCTAGAGCGTGGTATCGATGTTTTGGAGACTGGGGAAATGAGGATGGAAATAATGAGCAAAAGGCTTTTGAAACATGGTTTGAAATGATAGAAGGTAGATACAAAAATCATACAAAGAAAATGGAATACAAAAATCATCCAAAATATATCCATAAAAAAATTAATGAGTTAGATGAAACTCAATTTGGCTACAGTGCGTTTGGACTTGAAGAAAAATTGCACGATACCGTACTTTCAAAATTCTATAGAAAATTTAAAAAAACAAAGGAAGTTTAATCATTACTTATAGGGTCAAGCAATTGCTCAATATATTTATATATTGTCTGACTCTTATTTTAATATTTTCAAAATCAATCAATACTGAGATTACTATTGATGAGGCATATTCTTTTTTAAATTACTCATACACCGGAGATTTTTTAAATATAGGAATTGCTAATAATCATATTTTTAATAGTTTTCTAGTATGGCTAAGTACTTATTTAGGTGTTTCAGAATTTTTTATAAGATTGCCAAACCTAATTTTTGGAACTCTTTATGTGTATTTTGTCTCACATTTTTCAAAAAACAACAATTATTCAATAATTATTTCTTTGATTCTGATTTTAAACCCATATTTGATTGATTTTTTTACTCTCAGTCGAGGTTATGGCATTAGCGCATCTCTATTATTTATAGCAAGCTATTTGTATACAAAAGAAAGTAATAATAATCTGATACTCCCTTTATTTTTATTGTCCATTTCATCATTCACAATTCACACAACAATAATTTTCTTAATTCTTTTTTGGATAATCAATCTAAAAAAAATATTTAAAGATCATAATAAAATTACTTTTCTTGTTTTAAATGTTTACTTAATTGTTGTTTCTTTAATAACTATTTATTTGTTGTTTTTAATTACTGCAGAAAAAAAACCCCTGTATGGAATTGAAGACGTTTCAATTATCAATCTATTTATCGATAGCTTTGGACTCAACGGACTTTATGCGAGCAAACAAAATTGGTTTGGCTTTTTAATTAATTTTTTATTTTTACTGCCAATAATATTTTATAGACACTTTACTCCAAGATTTAAAAATTTATTTTTTACCTCATACTTAAGTTTAATGCTTCTTTTTATAGTTCCTTATATTTTCGACAAGCCTTATCCTCTGCTAAGAATTCTTTTACCCTTTTTACCACCAATATTGATCCTGATAGCTGAATCAATTAGTATTTTGCAGACAAAGATAAAGTCACAATTTTTTTACATACTTTTAGTACCTATAAATATAGCGCTCGTATTTAATTTTTTTAGTGTAGTTGAATTAAATCAATCTATTGACTGGAAAGATGGACTTACGAAGGAGGAAATATTAGAAACTACAGAATCTTCCTGTTCGTATGTCCTTATTTATGAAGGATTAGATTATGTGGGTCATTATTACAGATTTACTGCAGAAGATTTAGCTAAAAATGAATGTGAAAAATGATATTTTAATTTGATAAATTTATTCAAAGATAGATGAAACTTTTTTAATTAGGAAAGATCTAAAATTTTTAAAGCTACTAATTTTCTCCTTATGATATCTAAAATATCTTCTTGTTGAATATTTTTTATAAAATAAATATGTATTAAACCTGTAAATTTTACTTTCCTTTATTTTTTTTGGAAATTTTTTTGTTTTTTTATTATTAATTTCAGTATCAAAGTCATTATTTACTCCACAATGAATTCCAGAACCATCAAAACCAGAATTTTGTACATGAGATTGTTGTGGAAAAACAGTCAATCCATTATTTAAAAAAACAGTCTGATACCAGTAAGCATCCCAAATACTATTTTTATTAATTTGATCCAGTTTTAAAGCAGATTCCCAATATGTTGCTAAATCGTAAAAATTATATTTCCTTCTTTCAGAATCTTCTAATGTAGAAATTATATTTTTTTCATAATATTTGTTTTCTATAAATTTATCCCATCTATTGTTCCAAGTTCCCCATCCCCATGGCTGGCATAATACGCTTAACGAAGCGCTTTGTTTATTTTTTAATAATTGAGGGTGAGCGTATCCATTAATGTGCCAAATTTTGTCAATTTCTTTGTAATGTTTTAAGGATAAATTCATATAATTTAAGAAATAATTTCCAAGGATTAAATCGTCTTCTAAAACTATAATGCTGTCATTTGATTCTAAGACTTCACTTATTCCTGTAATGATGTTGAACTTACATGAAACATTTTTGTCTCTTATAATGGTTTCTTGTTTTTTAAATGGAAATTTTTTGCTTGCAAACTCAACTACACGTTCATGTTTTTTTAAGTCAGTTTTATCAGTTGGACCATCCACAAAAAAGAAAACGTTAGAATTTTTACTTTCTTCATTTAAAATTAAACTTTCGACCATCTTCTGTAGATGATCAGGTCTATCATATCCAAAAATTGCAATTGGGGCAGTGTCCATACGATCATTATACGCATTATTGGACCTTAGAATACTTGCAATAATGTGTTTGAAAATATTTTAATAAACCTATATTAATTCTTTAAAATCTTCAAACTTTATTGAACTTTTATCTTTATTAGAAATTATCGGAGAAACAACTTTCCAATCGATACTTAAACTTAATGGGTTTATAGACTCATCAAAATCTTCATTAAAATTTCCAGATTGAAGATAAACAATTATTGCTTCTTCAGACAAAGTTGAATATCCATGTGCATAGCCTTTTGGAATTAGAATGGCTTTTTTATCATCTTCATTAAGGTTAATTGAACCAAATTTTCCAAAATTATTGCTTTCTTTTCGTATGTCAACAAAGACATCTAGGATCTCACCTTTTATGCATGTAACCAGTTTATCCACCTCGTAGGGACTTTTTTGAAAATGTAAACCTCTAATAACATTTTTTTTTGAAGTTGAACATAAAACTTCTTTTATTGGAGATATCAAATCTTCTAGATTGTCACTATACATAGTTTTTTTTAAAGAACCTCTTTCATCATGAAAGTTGACCCCATGTGTAATTTTTATATCTTTAAATGTATTTGAATGTTGACTTATTTCCATTTATCAATATATTCTATTAATTTTATTTCAGTTTTTTCAATTTCTAAGTTTAAATAGTTAATCCCTGGGAATCCTGAAATATAATCATTACTACCATAAATTAGAAGCTCACTATTTTCGAAATTATTAATGATGTAATCATTTAAAAATAAATAAATAGAATTCAAATTCACTGATTTTTTATTTACAAATGAGGTTGAATAGTTCTGACTATTATTAATCGATGTAATTATTCTTTCTATAACATCACTTATATGCATTAAATTAATATAGTTATTAGGGTTTTTTATAGGATTTTCCATGTTTTTAATAATGCTTTCAATTATTATGGATAAAATTTTTCTTCTTTTGTCACCAACTCCAAAAGTATTATCAAGAAAAATTTCGTCCAAAGGGATATTTCTTTTTTTAGAAAATTGATGTAGAAAGTTTGAAAATTCCATTTTTGTTTTTGTGTAGTGAAGTTCTCTTACAGTTTCATCTTTGTAGTAGCTATACATTGAATTTGTATATATTATTTTTGTCAGATTTAAATCTGATAAAAAATCAAATAACTTTTTACCATACGTGATGTTTGCTTCAGTAATTTTTTGATTATCCGAAGGGTCTTTTGAAAAGTATGTTGCAAGATGGACTATAGTAATTTTATTATTTGCCAAGTCTTTAGGATTAATCTCTCCATTTTGACCAATTAATTTAAGGTTCTTACCATCTTGTCTTGAGATAGTAAGAATATCTTTTTTTTTCAAATTAGGTACTAAATTAGATCCAATAAATCCAGTTGCCCCGGTGACTAATGTGTACATAATTTTGTTCCCTTTTCATTTATGTATTATAAGTAAATAGATCTCAAAAAACTTAAATGGTATTATTTAGTTTTTAGTAACATTATTTTTAATGATATTACTTAATTTATTTTTCAATAAGATATACAAATGCAAAAGATTTTATGAATTTATTGAAAATAATTTCCTTGATCAGGGAAAATTTAATAGTCAGTGTACTGATAATTGATTTTTAAAAATATTACTGATTTAAAAATTAAGACAATACTGATATTGTTCTTTTTTCATAACTTATATTATTCAACCATAGGTGGAACTACATATGATGAATTAGGTTATAGATTTGGTTCCAATACTATTTTAAAGACATTCATCGATATTCTTAAGTTGGACTTCAACTCCGCTAGATCCTATTATTCAGACCTTGAATATTATGGTCAGTTGGTTTTAATGCCTTCATATTTATTTTCACACTTCATGTCTACTTATGTATTGACTGGGTTAGATTATTCAATATTTAAATTTAATTCTTATGATGATAAATTTTATTTTATGAGCCATTTCTTCTTGACAGTTTATATTATTACAATTCTATTTTTTATTTATAAACTCATAAAATCACAAAGAAGCGAGAAGTTTGCTGTTTTATTTGTGGCACTTTTATTATTTGTGCCAAGTTTTAGCGGACACTCACTGTTTAATTTAAAAGATATACCTTTCGCACTTCATTTTTTTATAGTTATGTTGTGCATTGACAAGCATTTTACTTTTTTTAAAAATAACATTTATTTACCCAAAAGGGATCTATTTATTTATGGTATAGCTTTAGGTGCACTTTTAACTATCAGAATTAACGCCATTCCTTTTATCGGTATTTTCATTTTATTTTATTTACAAGAAATTAAAAATATGAATAAGACAAAGGAATATATTAAATCTTATTTCAGAATAGGTAGCATTGGAATTTCTTTTTTAATACTTCTTACACCTTCAATGTGGATTGAGCCCATTTCTTGGTGGAAACTCGCAATAGAAAATCAATTTTTATTGCCTTGGCCAGGTTCTACTTTAGTAAATGGAAATTTTGTAATTGCTACTGAAATGTCTTCATCATATTTGTTCACGTTTTTTTTATACAAGATGCCAATCAATTTTATTTTGTTAACTTTAATTTTTATTGTTTTACTTTTCTTTAAGCAAAATACAAATATGTTTGCTACAAAATGTTTATATTTTTTTACTGCTGTAAATATTCTATTTATAATTTTTCGTCCTACTGCTTATGATGGCCTCAGACAGTATATTTTCTTAATTTTACCAGTTACCTATTTGGTGAGTGAAACTATTTTCTATTTTGAAAATAAACAAAATTTTTTTAAATTTTTCTTAGTTTTAAATATTGCTTATCTTATAGCTACTCAGGTTTCGCTAGGTGCATATAAATATATTTACTTTAATGAATTAGTAGATGAAAATTCTTTAGCCATATCATGCAATAATGTAGATGGTTGTGGTGATTGGGGAACAGATTATTGGGGATACTCTGGAAAAGAAATAGCCCATTTTATTAATGAAAATATAAATGATGGATTTTTGCTTGTATGCAGACCGGATGTTTCTATAAAAACTTACCTAAATAGCGATAGTACAAATTTAGTTTATAATTCACAATTAGACCCTATCTCTATCAAAAAATTAAATTATACAACTACCGACACAACAGTATTAAAAGACTTGAAGTTAGACAGTTTTTATATAGCTTCTTTTCACAGGCCTAGGCTGAATGAAAATTCATGTTTTTTAGATCCTGAGATTTACTGTGAAGATTTATATATCGAAATAGCAAAACTTAGAGGTACAGAGGTCAATCTTTCATATATAAAAAAATGCAATTTATAAGTTTTTCAATCGGACTTTAATAAAGTAACATTTTTATTCGTGTTTTTATATTTCGGTATGATAAATTTCTGAAAAACCCTTGTGGGCGCTACAGGATTTGAACCTGTGACTTCTTCCTTGTAAGGGAAGCGCTCTGCCAGACTGAGCTAAGCGCCCGAAACAATAATTATAATAGGACGTATATAATTAAAGAGTGATAAATTTATCAGTAATTGTTCCCTTTTTTAATGAAGAGCAATTCCTTGAAAAATCGGTACATCGTCTAATTTCTAATGATATTTATAATGTAATCTATCTAATTGACAATAATTCAACCGATAACTCTTACAATATTGCTAAAAATTTAGAGACTAAGCATGAAAAGATTGAACTATATAAAACTAATAATAAGAAAGGAAAGGGAACCGCGCTTGAATATTCTAGAAGTTTAATCAAGACTTCTCATGTTGTAATTCATGATGCTGACCTAGAGTATTTTCCAGAAGATATAGTTGAAATGTTTAATGTGGCACAAAAAAATCAAAATTCTTTAATTCTTGGATCTAGGTTTATTGGTAGCAAAAAAAGAGAAAATATTTATTTGAGAACATTTTTAGCTAATAAAATTATGTCATTATTTTTTTCGTTTGTTAATTTCTATAAAGTATCAGATGTCGCTACTTGCTATAAACTTATGCCTTCAAACTTTTTTATAAATACCAAATTAAAGGAAAATGGATTTTCTATAGAAATTGAATTACTTTCTAAATTTTTAAAATATAATAAATCTGTTTTGGAAGTTCCAATTGCCTACAAAGGAAGGTCTTATTTAGAGGGGAAAAAAATTAAAACTTTTGATGGTATTCAATATTTATATAATACGATAAAGTATAAATTTCTTAATTAAAAATAAATTTACTTTATTAAAAAAAATTGAAGTAGAATTTATTGTATGAATTTTGTGTTGATGTTTAAAACTTTCATATTACATTTATACAGTACATCAATAAAACCTACAAACATACATAATTTATTAAAATTTAAACAAATTTATCTCATTTGGTCAATGATTAAGCATGATAATATTCAAGGCAACTATGTTGAATTTGGGATTTTAAAAGGCAAGTCCTTATATCACAGTTGGAAATGTGCAAAAAAACTAAATTTAATAAATATTACTTTTTATGGATTAGATTCCTTTGAGGGCTTTCCCGTTGAAAATCATGGTTTTTATATAAAAGAAAACTTTAAAAACTCATATGAAAAAGTTACTAAAAGATTTTCAAAATTTAAGGAAATTAAGATAATCAAAGGCTTCTTTTCTGATTCTTTAAAAAAAGAAGTTTTGACTGAAGTCAAAAAGATTAACTTTGCATTTATAGACTGTGATATATATGAATCTTCTGTGCCAATATTTAAATATTTGGAAGGTAAAATTGCACACGGTGGATTTATTATGATTGACGATTTTACATCTGTTGATAAAAATAATAATTCAATTTATAAAGCGTGGTCTGAAAATCAAATACTAAGCGATAAATTTATAATCTACTCTTACTACTCCAGCGGCGTTGTCTTCAGAAAAATTAAAGAATAAATTTCAGCTTTTATTTAAATTAGACTTTAAGATTATTTAATTTTCTATAAAGTAAAATATTATTACATTTAAATAAAAATAATTGCTTATTATGAATACTGATGAATAAATTTAAATCAATAACAGGAGTTACTATTGAGAGATATTTTAAATAAATTAAATTTATTTCTTAGAGATATCAGATTTGTTTCAAAAGTTACAGGGACAAAAAACAAAAAACTAAGAATATTATTTTCTATTTTTTTAATATTTCTAAGTTTTGGAAGTGATATTGCAATAATTGTTACAATTGCCTCATTATTTCAACCAAACATTCAGACAGACAATTTTCTAGTAAATTTTCTTATTAGTAATTTGTATCTACTTCCGTTGATTGTTGTAATTAGACAAGTAGCAAATTACCTTGATGTATTGAACTCATTCAAATTACGTTATGAAGTAGAAGAAAACCTAAGAGTATTTTTGTTAAAAGAAGTTTTTAATAAAGGTAACTACTCTATAGGTGATGCATACCATTTTTTAAATTCTTTTGCTCTATCAGTTGGAGCTTTTTATTATTCGTTGATAGCTTTTTTTGCGAGCATATTACAGCTATCTTTGTATGCGGGATATTTGATATTTACTGATGTTAGGACATTAATAATTCTATTCGTTGGAGTAATTTTACTTTATTCACCTACTAAATTTTTTACAAAAAGAGGAAGGAAATACGCTCATATTGACTGGGAAGCTGCCAGGGAATACAACAATAATCTTCAAAAAATTCTTGAAAATATATTTTTAATAAAGTTGCTTAAAAAAATTGAAGATGAAATAAAAAAATTTAGACTTACACTTAATACTTATTACGGAGCTGCACTAAATAATCAAAAAGTTGGAACGTTAACATCTAGTTTTCCTCAATTCGCTACTTTCTTTCTACTTTCAATTTTGCTTGCATTCTTTAACTTTACTTCTAGGCTAACACTCGACTTTATTGGTATTTTAATTAGATTATTTCAAGAATTTAGTAAGGTAAATAAAAATATTATGCTTGTTAGTAATAATCATGTTGTTATTTCAAAACTTTATGAACTAATAGAAAATTCAACTGAGGTACACCATCAAAACTTTATCGTAGATAATAAAATTCAGAATGCTATTGAGGTTAAAGATTTAAGTTTCACATATTATAATTCTGATGAAGCAATATTTAACAATGTATCCTTTATTATTCAAAAAGGATCCCACATTGTTTTAACAGGTCCAAATGGTTCAGGTAAAAGTACTCTTCTAGGGCTTTTATCTGGCCTAATTTATCCTCAAAGCGGTAAAGTTAAAAGCCACTCAATGAAATATGGTTATGTCGGGGTAACTCCACTTATTGTTTCAGGAACTATCAGGGAGAATTTAATTTATGGAAACGAAAATGATATTGATGATAATGTGTTGGTTGATTATTTAAATAAATTTAAGGTTTTTAATGAACAGAATAATTTAAATTTAGATAAACAAATTTCAATTAAAACTTTATCTTCGGGTCAGTTGCAAAAAATATCTTTTATTAGATCACTACTTAATAAACCTGACATTCTTCTTCTTGATGAATCAACATCTAACTTAGACATAGATTCAAAAAATCTTATCTTTCAAATATTAGAAGAGATGAATATGACAATTATAAATGCAACACATAATCATGAAGATTTTAAAAATATAGATTTTCATTTAAAAATATCAATTTCAAATGAACAAAGGGTTATTTCAGTTGATCGATATAGTAAAGCAAAAAACTAGTTCAGACAATTTAATTTTTTAGTCATTTATAAAGCTTATAATCCTACCTGAATAATTTAAGAAGATTGAAGAAATTAAAATATAGATTATTATAGATAGCCGTGAGTATCCATATACTCTCAGCACTATGTATACAGAAGAAAGGCCAAGCAAGGAAACCAATACATAAAAAAAGTATTTCGAGTAGTGCAATAAATATATTTCAATAAAAGGTTTAAAAATTCTTATTAACAGCATCGTTATGCAAGATACTGAAATACTAGCGATCCAATAAGTAATAACTATATCTAAATTAGGTAATCTAAAAAAGTAATCTAAATCTTCTAATAATTGATAGGTATCTATAGATGCGCTGGTTAAAATTACAAAATAATTTAATGCTGAAAGAATAGCTATACGAAATAATGTAATCATTGAATATTATTTTAAACTATAGAAATAATATATATTTGTATCTTTAAAATTATTTGTTTAAAAATTTCTCTAGTTCTACATCAAATTTTTCTAGTGTGTATGAATTATTAATTAATTGAATTCCATTTTCAGATAAACTTTGAAGCTTATCATTATCAAAATATAACTTGTTGATTAAATTGACCCAGTTTTCAAGTTCATTATTTTCCACAAAAATAATATTTTGAAAATTTTTATATTTTTCATAGTCCCAAAATCCTATAGTTGCTGTAGTCATCACTGGAGTTCCCATAGCTGCTGATTGCAAACCTGCACTTTGCCCTGACGAAACAAGAGTATTTTTAATAGGTAAGATAACTAACTTTGAATTTTCATAGTAATCTTTAATTTCTTTATCTGTAAGATATCCCATATTCCAATCTCCAGTTATATTAGAAACATTACTGGATACAATTTCTTCATCTTTTATTTGATTAGTAATAAATGTAAAGGGGATATTGTCTAATTTATTTGCAATTTTTACAACAAGATCAAAATCTCTATGTCCATTATTACCTATAAACAATATACCTTTTTTTTGAGAAAATTTAATTTTATTTTCAGGCTTCCAAAATACTGTGTCTATACAAAAAGGTAAGCATACAAATTTTTTCAAAAATCTTGGGTATTTTTCACATGCAAATTCATACTCACTTTTGTTTGTAAATATCAAATAATCAACGGTATAAAGAAATAATGTAAAAATTATTTTTCTAAATACTCTTACTATAAATTTTGCTTTTCTCATAGCAAACAAACCTGAAAGAATTACTATAAAATTTATTCTCTTTCTAATTTTCATAAAAAATATAAAAATAAACAGAGTCATTCCAATTCCATGATTTGAAGTAATTATATTTTTTGAATTATAAATTTGACTTAAGGTACTCTTGTTAATTAAAGCGTTCATATAAAAAGTTAATTTTGTACCTCTTGCTAGTAAGTTATCTAAAATTGCAAAAAATTTTTTTAAATATACATTAGAACCCGGTTCATCAGTTTCAATAATATTTAAATGGTATTGTTTTTTTTCAAAGTAAGGATAACCATAAAAAAATTCGTTTCCTGAATTTTCATCTGATTCTAATTTGCTTTTTCTTCCTTTTCCAAAAACATATGTAATATCATATTTGTATTTAATAGACATATTTAAATGATTATAGTAAATAAGAAAGTGTTAAATTAAATAAAGAAATGAATAATAAAATTTTACTTATTGGATCTAATGGCTTCCTAGGAAGCCACGTGAAAAAACAACTTGATGAGTCAGGTATTGATTTTATAGAAATTACTGGAAAAACCCATGTCGATATTACTGATTTAGAAGAGTTTAGCTCATTTATTTCAGACCATTCAGTCAAAACTATTATTAATTGTGCAGCCTTTGTTGGTGGGATTTCTTTTGGGTTTAAGTATCAAGCAGACCTTCTACAAATCAACACACTAATGGCATCAAATATATATGAAATTGCAAAAATGCATGACATTAAGTATGTAATCAATCCAATATCAAATTGTGCATATCCTGGCAAGTCTAGTGTCTACTTAGAAGAAGATTTCTGGGATGGTCCTCCACATGAGTCAGTTTTTAATTATGCGCTTTCAAAAAGAGTATTTGTCGCAATGGGTAAAAGTTACCATGAACAATATAACATATCAACTGCAAGTATTGTGCTTTCAAATATGTATGGCCCTGGTGATCATTTTGAAGAAGAAAGATCTCATGCTTTAGGTGCTCTAGTTAAAAAAATATTCGACGCTAAATTAAATAATATTTCTGAAGTTGAAATTTGGGGATCAGGTAAGCCTATAAGGGAATGGCTGTATGTTGAAGATGGAGCAAAATCATTGGTAAAAGCTATAAGTTTAAATCCTGGAAACTATTTGTTTAATGTTGGGGTTAATAAAGGCGCTTCTATAATCGAAATTGCAGAAATGATTGCTAATGAGTTTTCTTGGGATGGAAAATTTGTTTTTGATATCAATAGGCCAGATGGGGTATTGAAGAAAACTGTTAATGGTAATTTAGGAAAAAAATTACTTAATTGGAGTCCAGAAGTTAAACTTATTAAGGGAATCGAAAATACTGTAAAGTGGTATAAAACAAATCATGAATAAAGAAATAAAAAAAGAAATAATTGCAAATGACATTCATATTGCAACTATAGTAAAGCCTTTGCTAGCTCCTGAAGGCCTTTCTTTTCTTACAGATGACAAAAATTTTATTCAAGTAGGCATATGGAACTATAAAAAAGGTAAGAGATTAGAAACTCATTATCACAATACATTTTCTCGCGAAGCTATGAAGACAAATGAGTCAGTTTATGTTGTAGAGGGTAAGGTGAAGTGTAATTTATATTTTGAAAATGGTGATTATATATCTTCTCATATTATTAACAAAGGGGAAATGATTGTTCAATTTAATGGAGCTCATGAATATTTCATAGAAGAAGATTCATTAGTGATTGAGAATAAAAATGGGCCTTATTTTGGTCCTGAAAAGGACAGAACAAGAATTTGAAATATTACCAAGTAGAGCCAAGTATTGATCAGGATGATATAAATAGTGTTACAGAGTACTTAAATTCAGGTTCATGGATTACCGAACATAATAAAACACGTGAACTCGAAGATAAAATAAAATCACTTGTAGGAAGAAAGTATGCTTCAGCTGTACCAAATGGCACAATTGCACTTTATCTTAGCTTGTTAGGATTTGGACTTGAAAATAAAAAAATTGCTGTCCCAAATATTACAATGATTGCAACAATTAATTCTATTCTTTGGGCTAACTCAACACCTGTTTTAATTGATACAGACGAAAATTTATGTATGTCTTTTGAAGAGCTTATCAAATTTGACGACCTTGATGCCGTTTTGTTTGTTCCTCTTAACGGTAGAGCTGGTGATGGGGAGAAAATACAAAAATGGTGTGCTAAAAATGATGTCATTTTTATAGAGGATTCTGCTCATTCCCTAGGTTCCTCTTACGAAAATTCATCCTGTGGGGGTTTGGGAGATGCTAGCGTAATATCGTTTACACCGCACAAAATAATAACTATGGGACAAGGTGGGATGGTGTTATCAAACAATTCAAAAGCTCATGAATATATCACAAAATTAAAAACATTTAATAGAAGTACGGACAAAGTTGATTGGCACGAAGGTTTTGGCTTAAATTTTAAAATAACAGATCTACAGGCTGCACTCGGACTTTCTCAGTTTTCAAAACTTGATCGTTTCATTGAAAATAAAAAACAAAACTATCATCACTATAAAAACTACATTGAAAATGATAATGTTGAGGTTATGTCTTTCAATGAAAAAGAAATTCCTTGGTTTTTTGATATGAAAGTAAAATCTTTAGATCTAAAAAATGAAATAATTCATAGATTAAAATCTGAAGGAATTGAAACCAGGAGCCTATACCCCGCGTTAAGCAAACAGAAGTACTTAAGAAAATATAGTTCAAGCAATTTAAATAATTCTGAAAATATTTTTGATAAAATTTTATGGCTACCCTCTTCAAATGACTTAAAAGAAAATGATATTAAGTTGATTTCTACTGCAATTAACTCTATTAAAATACCTTGAGGCAGAAGGTTAAAAGTTTCTAAAGTAACAGAATTATTTGTAAAGCTTTTTATTAAACCTCATTATCGTAAATATAAATAAGTCAAATAATATTAAGTAGATTCTAGTTGTAGCAATGAAAATTTCTACATCAGCATAGGTTCCTGAAAAATTCATTAATTGAATAAAAACTGCTTCTCTAATTCCCAATCCTGCTGGTATACCTATTGCAATTATTGAGATAATAGAACTAATCAAGTACCCTAAAATAAATTCTAATTTAACTGCTCCAAATTGTAGGTACGTTAAGTAAGCAATAAAAACCGAAACAAAAGAGTTTGTAATTAGGTAATTTAAGAAATTAATATTTATTTTTAATAAAAATAGTATTAATGAATAAATAACTACCACAACTGATATAACTTTTAATGTAAAGCTAGGTATTCCAAAATAAATTTCAACAAAAAAAATTAGAGCCAATGATGATGAGCTTAAAATTATTAAAAGTAGTTCTTTGATTGTATTTTTCAAAATCTTTTCAGAGCCATCATTTAGGCCTGAATCCTTCGTTTCGAATCTTAGCAAAGGAATTCCTACTCCCAATGGAATATATTTTCCTATGACTGAGTAAAACCAATGAATAATATAATTTTTTTTGATTTCTCCATTTTTCATTAAAGCCGACCATGAAATTGCTAGAAAAGAATAAAAAATTAACAATATTGTAAAAACAAATATTGTTGTATAGTTAAAAAGTTCTTTAAATTTTACTTCCTCAGAAATTATTAAATTTAATAAATAAATAACAGAAATTAAAGATAGAAGATTAAAAAAATATTTTATCTTTTCGTTTCTTCTTAATTTATCTATAAATGTATAAATACTATTCAAAAAATGCCTCTGTGGTTCATATGCAAAAGATACTTATTTTTAAAAAAATTTTTAAATCTTTGCAAACTAACAATAAGAATACTTATATGAATAATTTTATGTTGTAATCTGAAAAATTTCATAATACAAGTAATCTTATAAAATTTTATTTGGTAAATAAAATATTCTAAATATTTATTTAAGATTATATTTTCTCATCGATTTTCCACCATAAATCCTTATGTTTAAATAAAAATAATTAATTAACACTCTTATGTTTTGAAGGATCGCAATAAAATTTTTTTTTGAAATTAAAGTATTTACAGAAAGAATAAATTCGTTTGGATATTTTATTTTTACACCAGGGTAGAAATAAAGATTAAACTTTGGCACCCTCCACCTCGTAAAATCGTTTTTTTTGGCTGTTGTAAACTGAAATCTTTTATTCCTTTTAACCTTTGGCATTAAACCAATATGATTTAAGTGCATTTTATAAACAGCTTCACAATTCAAATATTTTGGAATATCATAATCAAATATTTCATTATCAATAAAATTGCATATATCCAAATAGTCTTCCGCAAATTTTGATGGAAATATTGCATGTCTGTCACATATTCCTGTGTAATCTTCGCCCTCAGGAATCCATATATTTTCGCCACTAAATTTAGGGTGATTATAAACATAAAATTGATCAAATCTAGAATAAATTATATAGTCATATTTTTTTATAGTTTCTATGTAATTCTTTTTTACTATATCCTTTATGGCAAAATGAACTGATCCAGAATTAAATAAACCAGTATCTAAGCCTATATCAAATACTTCCTTCCAGTACCCTGAAAAATTTTCTTCATAATAATTGAACCAATCCTGATATTCCTCAAATAACCATTTATAATTTGCTTTTTTATACAATATTGAGTTTTTGTCTATCTCAGTGCCAGTACAAATAGCAAGATCTGCATGAAGTGGGCTGATAACATTTTTAAAAAAAGTATTCCATGTCTGTTTACCTCCACGAGGTAATCCAGCTAAAATTACTAAATATTTATCCATGATTTAATTGTAATAGGGGTTTAGTAAATTTATTTATAAGCTAACGGCATAAAAATTCTTTTTAATAACTACCATTTAGACATTTTTTTATAATTACTATAACAATAGAAAAATGAAAATTGAAAAAGTCATAATTGCTTCGAATGAAAACATGAAATATCTATCATTTTGGCCTCTAGTCAAAAAAGTATGGAGAAACATGGGATTCGATCCGATCCTTGTCTATACAAGTAAAGAATCTGTGCCTATCTGTAATGATCCTGATGTTATATTTTTTAATACAATGGAGATGGACACAGGTTTTGTTTCAAGAAATATACGAATGCTCTACCCATCTTTATTTCCAAATGAGATTTGCTTGATATCAGACATTGATCTGGTGCCCCTAAATCAGAATTATTTTAAAAGCACTATATCAAATTTAAACAATAATAATTTTGTAATTATGAGAAACAATGTAAATATAAATGACCAGATCCCAATTTGCTGGAATATTGCTAAAGGTTCCATTTGGGGAGAAGTTTTCAAAGTAAAAAATGAAGAACAAATCCGAAGCCTTTTAATCAAATGGTATCAAAATACGATATCTGACAAAACAACTGCGTGGTATAACGATCAAGTTATGCTCAAATTTCACTTGGACGAATTTGAAAAAGTTAATCCCGAAAGGGTTTACAGGTTAAATGACAATTTAACAAAGTTTAGGAGACTTGATAGAAAAAGTTACACCAATACATTATTGTCTATTTATAGAAACGATTCATTTACCGATTTTCATATGCCAAGACCTTATAATAAAAATAAAATATTGATAAACCTGATAATTAATCACTTTTTTAGCAAAAATTTCATCTTTTTTCGTAAATATCTTTTATTAACATATTTATTTAGTTTACGAATTTGGAATGAAGCTAAAAACAAATTCAAAAAATAGCAAAAAAAATTTATATTTAATTCAATTTTCTTAGGCACTTCTAGCTTTTATTTATTTTTTAAGATAGCAAATATATTAATAAAAATATGCGGGTCTCTTTTTATAATAATGTGGAAATAAGGTGTGTCTTAGTCTGTCTTTAAGGCCATGACCTTTTCTTCTAGTTGCTAGCAAAGGATAGTCATATTGCATATCAATTCTATTTCGAAAATCAGTTTCATTAGCAACAGATATGGAACCCATTTTTTTACTCAATAAACTAAAGATGCTCTGATCATGTCTGCACTCTTTAAAGCTGCTTATCTGTGATGTTGTATTGTAATAATCAGTTATAAAATTTGGATCATAGTCAACTGTATTATAAAAATTTTTAATTAAGTCTTTTGTGTGAGGATTTTTTTTGAACAATAGATGGCCTCCTTCAAATTGAGTTGAGTTTCCAATTTTTGAATCCACATTAATATCAAAATAAGAAAATAATTCTTTTGAAGTCCATTCTTTCTCAATATGATGTTTTTCACACTCAAATCTAAAATTTCCGATTTCAGGTTGGTTGTTTAATAGATTTACATATTCTAAAAATTTTTTTTTGGCGTGAAAATTGAATGATGATCCAGCATCCATGTATAACAAAATATCATTTTCGTTCATAACTCTGAGTGTTTGCTCTATGATATTTACCTTCCACATCCAATAACCACTTCCTCTTTCGCTCATTAAAATATTTTTATACTTATCTAGAAAATCGTTTTCAAGATCAGCAGAACTGAAGGAGGAAACACTATCAAAAATTTTTGAATATTTAACAAGCGATATTAAATGTTTCTTTGCTGTTTTAAAATTTTTGTTATCACCAAAAGTAATAAAATAAAGTTTTTGATTCATTTAAGGGTTTTTTGTTTACTTAATAATAAGGTAGTTACGAAATAAAAATAGGCAACTATTATCAGAATTTTTAGGAAAGATACCATTTCAACTTCATAAAGAAAGTTAATAAAATCTTCATTGCCAACTGGAAGTCCTAATTTATCTAGGAAATTAACTATCTCACTTTGTATAAATAATGAAGAAAGTAATTTAAAAAATAGTACTCCTAGAAAACTAGTAGTAAAAATTTTTAAATAACTTTGAATTTCGAAAATAGAAAGAACATAGCCAATTAAATAATTTGGTTCTACATATCTTATGTTCCTGCCAAAACTATTCATTTCAGGCTCCAGAGAAAGCTGTGTAAGCAAAGTTGTCTCAAAAAATAAAATCGAAATCATTGAAAATAAGGAAAATATTAAAACAGTTTTTTCTACTCTCTTGCTCCTTATGTTCCTATGAAAGAAATAATAAATTATTGCCAATGGAGCAAGTGAAAATAGGTATCGAAATCCATAAGAAGAAGCAGTTGATCTCCACAGTAAAACTATTGCCATACATTGCATAAATGGGATTAAAAGTATAAACATTTTAAATATCTGTTTCTTTTTAAATAGAACATAAGACATTAACAATGGACCAAAAAATAATATTGGAGAAAACCAAATAATCCCAAATTCTATACCAAAGATTACAAAAAATATATATTTAATATTTTGAAATATAAGATCAGATATTGATAGTTCCGCAAAATAGTTTTTTAAAACACCAGTTTGTCCATATAGGGTCTCTGGATTAAATGATATTAATCCATAAATCTTTAATGACAAATACATAAAAATTAAAATTGAAAAAAAAGCAGAAATTAAAAAATAATAGTTTTTATATATTGATTTATTGTTTGTGTTTGTCAAAAGATATTTAACGATCATTGGAATTAGAAAAACATAGTAATTGGTCAACTTGACTAAAACTGCAAGTAACAACGATATTGAAACTAAAATTGCATAAGGAGTGCTATTTTTTGATAAGTAGAATTTGTTTGTGAAATAGAAAACAAGAGTAGTTGTAAAAGCCTCATAAACAGGAGTCATAGAAAATCTTTCAAACGCATAATAAACAATACCGGAAGAACCCAAAAATAATAATATAGTAATTATTGGTACCTTAATTTTATTTAATTCAAAAATCCTTGATAATAAAAAAACCGTTGCAAAGAAATAAGTTGTTGAAGATAAAGAATAGATGAGCAATCTATAGTTCATGAAATTATTTATTGGTAAATCTAGAAAATTAAAAATAGTCTCAATTAAACTTCCAATAAGTAAAAATGGTGAGGCAAGAAGTCCTGAGCCAAAAAATCCTTTCGGAGCAATTTTCCCATTCAAGTTAAACCTTCTTGTCTCATGCCCTTCAAGTTGATTAGAATAATCAAAATCAAAATCGTCAACTAAGGTAGCAGCGTGAGAATAGTAATCATGATCATCACCACAACAAAAAATTCCTTCAGCAAATCTAAAATCAATTTTAAAAAATACAAGAAAGACTATCAGAAGAAATAATGTTGTCAGATTTCTTGATTTTGCGATTTTTTTTATCAATTTTATAAGATAATAATTTTATTTTGTCTAGTGTTAGATTCTAATTTTTGAGATATAACTAGAAGAGATAAAAAAATTACCAAGAATATTATGGTTAAGATAAACCAAGTTCCCTGGGGTCCAAAACCAGAAAAATATCTAATTGACGTAAATTTATAATACGAATAAAAGCTAAACAACATAAATATCTGAGAAATAATATCGATTAACGCAGAAAATTGGTAGTTAGAAAATCTCATTTTGATCTTGATTTTTGAATAATAGGATTTTAGTGTAAAGTAAATTAATTTAAAAAACATCCTACTTGCTTTTAAGCTACTTTTTTCATTTCCATAAGTGACAATATTTGAATACTGACCAATATTTAAATTTTTGTATTTACTTAAATTTATAACATATGTGATCAAAAAAAAAGGGTACCCATACCTGTAAAATAGTTTTGTAAGTTTAAAATTAGAGGCCACTTTCTTAGATATAAAAAATAATCCATTTAATGGATCATTTATTTTCCAATTACCAGTTGCTAACTTTACTAAGAAAGAAGCTAGCGCATTGCCAAAGTATCTTATAAATGGAATGTTGCCTTGTATTCCACCCTCCCAAAATCTATCACACTTAATAAAATCAAAGCCTTGAGAAGTTCCTATTTTACTAATATTAATTACGTCTTTTTTATCAAACTGATCGTCACCGTCAATTTTGACTAAACTATTGGATTCTAAATTATTAAAAATATCTAAACCAATTTCAAAAGATTTTCCAGCTCCTAAATTTTTAGTATTTTTATGGTAGATTATTTCAAAGTCTAGATTATTTATAATATTTTGTGTTTCATCTTTACTGTTATCATCAATAACAATTAAATAATCAAAATTACCACAGTATTTTTGAAGAACTTTTTCTATAGTCGCACCTTCATTGTATGAAAGAATTAATAATGTGCTCATTAGTTTTATATTAACAATTAATTTACTTATACAAATACATATATTTATGTAATCTAAAGTCAGTATGAAAATTACAGTTTTTACGACCATGACAGAACCCGAAAAGAGAAATGATCCTTGGAAACAAGCATTAAATTGTTATGAAGATCTTTCCGATGAAATAGTTATTAAAGGTTCTGATTGGCCTGAGGAGTTTAATTGGGATCACATTGGAAAGACATTTAATTCAGGGTTCATTGAGTCTTCAGGTGATTGGGCAATTCGAATGGACCTAGACTATTTCTTTCATCATGATGATATAAGTAAAATATACCAAAAACTTAAAGAGAACAATGATGTACCTGCTGTTGTATTTCCTCAATATCAATTCTTTTCTCCAGATAGATATCAAATCAAAACACTTATTTGTATTGCTTATAACAAGAAAGTTTTTCCTGATATAAAACTTAATGGTGGTGGAGATTTATGCTTACCAACTCTTAATGGAAAATTACTTAACCCCTGGGAGTTACCAATTTTAGACATACCCGTTTGGCAATACGATTCAATTTTTAGAACAAAACAAATTATCTCTGAGGATAGGGCAAGGTTTGCTAGAGCTTGGCATAGATATTTTGATGACTGGGGTGACAGAGGTGGTGGTGATCCTCAAACAGCATTTCAAGCATGGTTTGCTGGAATAGAAAAGAAATATAAAAAACACACGTTTAAAGAAAGTATTTATAATCATCCTAAGTACATAAAAGAGAGCTTGCTTTCGATTGAAGAGAACCAGTTTGGTTATGATGTCTTTGGTCTAAAAGATAAAACTTCATTTAAATTAACAGATATTGTGAAAGGCTATAAGCTTAAAAATAAAATTAAAATTAAAGCGAAATAAAATGCTAGATCAAATTAAATATCGATTAAATAAAATAAAATACATCTTAGCTTTAAGTTATCAAAAAAATAGAGTTGCAATTTTTTATTACTTCAATAAAAATTCTGATTTTCAAAAAATAATTAACAACAATAGAGAGTTCTTACATTCTGTCGAAAATTTTCTTTCTGAAGAAGTTTATTTAATGAATGATTATGGCATACAACGAAGAATTTATGATCAAATAGACAAAAAAATTTCTATGTACCCTACTTATAGTGATTTTATCGTTTTTTTGATAGAAAAAATATTCAAAGAAAATGTAAATTATTTAGAAATAGGAGTTTCTGTCTTGAAAAATTTTTTACAGATCAACCATAATATTTCAAATTCAAATTTGGTCGCATACGATATAAATGAAATAAACCCAATGTTTGCAAATCTTTCCGCCGAAGCAAAGAATAAAAATATTTTAAATTACTTTACTGGAAGTGTATTAAATGTAAATGATTCAAGTGAATTTAAAATTAGATACTCTAATAAATTTGATTTTATATTTTCGGATGCTTTGCATACACCTGAGGCTATAAGATCAGAATATGAACTAATTATTAAAGATTCTCTATCCAAAAACTTTGTTATTTACTACGATGATTTAGACTTTCAAGGCTTAGAGGTTGAATTTTCAAAAATAAAATTTGATATATCTAAAAATAAAAAACAAAAAATTTATTTTTATACATTCTCAATATTTGGATGGATTGGGGAACATGAAAAACTCCATAAGAACGGAATAATCACAAACATTGATATTATTGAATTAATGAAAATTGAAGGTCTTAAAATATTTAAATTTAAAGAGATGAACTAACATCTGTTTTATTTTCTTTGTAAGTTTTATAAACATAAACAATAAATAATAAATAACTTCCAATTAATCCAACATTTACATTCAATATATCTAAGTTGTTCCAATGTGGTAAAGACAAGTAATAAATAAATAGAAATATAAAAGAAGGAAGAGTTTTTTCTTTGTAGGGAAGATAGATGAACTGAATACATAATGTAATTGTCACAAAATAGCCAAGACTATAAAGATTAAACCTCAATGGTGGATACCATCCTATAAAAGCCCAAAATGAAAATAATAAAATAACTATGAATAAAAGATTTTTAAGAAAATCAAAGATAATTTGAATGTTCTTTTTTTTCAAAATATAAAAATTAAAAATGATTGTAATAATAGGTAATAATAAATAAATGATGGTTTTGAAAAAATCTAGTAAATAGCATTTAATAAATAATGGAACAGACATGCAGTAATACGCTCCTTCATTTAGGTTGTAGTCAACATTTTGATAATTTACTAAAATGAAGTCTTTTAACCAAATGAATTGGTACCAGTACTGTGTTGCAGCATTATATGGAGTAAATCCATTGGAGAATATATAAAGATTCCAAAGCATTTTAGGTGAGGTAATTAAAAATATGGATAAAGCAATTTTTAGAAAATTATTTTTTATGAGGTTTATATTTTTAACTTTATTGTATAGAAGAAAAATAGCACTTAAAATTATTGATACATTTGCTAATGAGAGCAACCCAATAAGTATCGAGTATGAGAATAATTCTGTTGAACTAAGATTCTGTTTTCTTAAAAAAAGTAAACATAATACAAATGTTAGCAATGTTAGAGTCTGATGAGCAGAATCAAATAGACCATATCTGATTATTGGATTTAATATTATAAAACCTGATATTAAATAAATTAATGAAGCATGGTTCTTACGAAATTTTTTGAAAAATGATTTAAAAAATATATATATAGAAATGGTGACAATAAATAAATGAAGTATCAAAAAAGTGAGAAACTCGAGAATTAACGTATTTTCTATAAATCTTGACAATACGATATGAAAAAACTTTACAAACAAAATATAAAGGGGCCTAGTTTGATAGTTATAGTCAAATTCAATTATTGAAGAAAAATCATTAACCCCAATCATATAAACTTCTAGATCACAACTTACTGGAATTAAGTAAGTTAGATCGAAACTTTTTGAAGTATTAGTTGTTAGGATGTTGCATTGAAAATAATTTGAATTCTCTGGGTAAATAATAAACATAAATATGTACAAAGAAACAACTAATAATGAATTAAAAGCAATCAGATTTAAAAACTTTACTTTCATGGCTTAAGAATATTAAATTTTATTTCATTATTTTCTTTTATAAAATTTATCATTGAATAGGCCCATAGCAATAATGTTGTTCCATGAATATCAGCTGTATCACTACCATTAGTAATTTCTAAGCCGTAGTAGTAAAGTTGGCTTTGATTTTTACTATACGAAAACCCTCCGGAGTCTTTATGAAAATGCTCGCCGATTAACATCTCTACATTGTCCAAATAGCTAATAATCTGTTTCTTTTTATAAGATGTCTGAAGCATACATTTGTATAAAACGTATACGATGTCAACTATGTCACAACCTTTACCATTGATATTAACTTTTAAACATGTATCAATTAAACTTTCAGGCTTGTGAACAGGATGATTTAGCCAATCTAGTCCAGTTAGAATTTTCATAGTCCCATTGATTAATTCTGAGCTATCTGAAACTTTACCTTTGAAATAACAACCTGTTTCTTGATCAATAAGCATGTTTGAAAAAGAGATTAGATCTTTGCGTTTTTCAATATAGTTGTCATTATCTTTTTCTTGAGTCTCTAAAAAAACGCATAAGCCCGAAAATTGAGCCCCCGAAGTCCATGGTTTTGTCCAATCAAGTGAATCTAAATAATTTACCAAATTTTCAGAATTTAGAATTTCATTACTATATTTTATTTCATTCCTTGCCCCTACTTGGTACAGGGAAGATATAGCCTGTTTTGTTTCTGCTCTTATGAATTCATCTATTTCTTCTTTTTTGTTTTTATATCTTTTATTTAATATTTTTTTACCGAATCTTTTTACTTCTTTTGTAATATTTACCTTACTTATATGATCTAGGTATTTTAAGTCGATGAAGGAACCATCTGGAAAATTAGAAATTTTAGTACTTTGAAATGAATTAATGTAATTAATCCAATCGTTTTTATATTTGCCATCTAGCTGTTTCCATTCATCTAAAATAAAGAAGCATTTTAAAGAAAAGCAAGAAAAACCTAAATTGATTGATTTACCTTCATCTGTTAACCCTCTTTTTGCAGGAAAGTAGCCGTAAGAATTTGATTTTTTTAGAGTATCTAAAAAAACTAATATTCTTTCAGAAAATTCTTGATTAATTTTTATTTTCATATTTAATATCTCGTAGGTTTATACAATAATAATTATGAATAACTTTGTATATGCCGCAGATCAAAATTACAACACGCAGTTATTTTATTCAATATTTAGCTTACTAGAAAATATTTCGACAGAAGTAAATATATTTATAATTCACAAGGATCCTAAAAGTTTCGAACCCCAAATTAATCGTCTAAATTCCAATTTTAAAAATCTAAATTTGTCAATTTACAAATTTGAAATAGAAAATTTTGAGTTTCCAAATGTGGAAGGAAAACATGTTTCTGAAGCAACTTACTACAGATTGTTTATAGATAATTTGATTCCAAGAGATATTGATTATTACACCTATCTAGACGCTGATATTGTTTGTATAAACAATCCAACTTTATATTTAGAAGAGCTTGTTGATGAAATAGAAAATGAAGATTTTATTATTGGATGCAGAACTGAATTTAATAAATTGTCTGAAAATTCTGATTTATTCAGTAACCTATTTATGAAATCTGCAAAATACTTTAATGCAGGAGTAATGTTGGTTAATCATCAAAGATGGCAGAAAGAAAATACTGGTGAGAAACTTCTCCTAATGCTTGAAAAATTGAAAGATAGAATCGAATATTGGGATCAGGATGTATTAAATTCCTATTTCGATGGAAACTATAAAGAGATCTCAAGAAACCTGAATTTTCCAATAATTTTGAATAAGCAAATCGATATTGGAGATGTAGAAGATAAAGGTATTTTTCTTCACTTTCAAAGTAACAAAAAACCTTGGACAATAAAGGGAAACTTTAATCATGGAAGTAAATTTTATCAAAATTATGCACTACATATTGACAAAAAATATCACTTAGTAAAAACTGTCAAAAGATATGACGCATGGGACTTAATTAAGAATACACTTAGTTTTCGTTTTTTAATTCTAGAAAAACCTCTAAACTTTTATGTAGAGTCAGTAAAAAAATTGTTTTATAAGAGTTGAATGTAATTTTATGAAAATATTAGTTTTTGGTAGTAATGGTCTTGTAGGTAAATCAATTGTTAAAAGTATTGAATCTGAGAAAAATTCAAATGTCGTAAAGTCATCCAGAAAAGACACTGATTTATTCTCTTTAAGTCAAACTCGTAAGAAAATTAATCTTGAAAAGCCAGATGTAGTGATTATAGCTGCAGCAAAAGTTGGTGGAATCTATGCAAATAATACTCAAAGATTTAAATTTATACTGGACAATTTAAAAATCAGCACAAATATTTTTGAAGCCGTCGCAGAACATCCTGAAATAAAAATAATAAATATTGGAAGTAGTTGTATTTACCCCCTAGGTGTGGAAAACCCTATAAAAGAAGAAAGTTTAATGACAGGAAAGTTAGAACCAACAAACTCTCCTTACTCAATGGCGAAGCTAACAGCTGTTGAATTAGGAAAGTCTTTAAAAGAAGAAAAAGGTCACAAAATAATTAATTTAATGCCGACAAACCTGTATGGTCCTAATGATAGGTTCGAAGAAATGAACAGCCATGTAATTCCAGGCCTAATTTACAAAATGCATCATGCTGTTGTAAATAATTATAAAGAAGTAGAAATTTGGGGAAGTGGTAAGCCATTAAGAGAATTTATGCATGTTGATGACCTTTCCTCAGCAATAATGTTTCTTATTAATAAAAAAGTAGACCATGAAATATTGAATATTGGGACTGGAGAAGAAGTTACAATTAAAGAACTGTCAGAAAAAATAAAAAAAATTACTAACTTTAAGGGAAAGCTTAATTTCAACAGTCAACTTCCTGATGGGAATCCTAGAAAGTTACTTGATTCTACAAAAATGAATAATTTAGGTTGGTCACCCAAAATTTTATTACAAGATGGACTAAAAAGCACCTACGAATGGTATCTTAAGAATATTTAATATTTCGGATATTCCCATGTTGGAGTCAATAATTTTTCTTCCAGCAATACTTTATCTCTTTTTGCTAGTTCTAAATCACTATCAGCCATCATTTTTACTAGTTCATTGAATGAGGTTTTAGGCTCCCATTTTAAAAACTTTTTTGCTTTTGAGAAGTCACCCAAAAGGTACTCTACTTCATTTGGCCTGTAATATTTTTCCGAAGTAAGAATATATTTTTCCCAATCTAAATTAAAGTGATTGAAAGCTACTTCTAGAAATTCTCTTACTGTATGGGTTTCACCGGTAGCTAGTACCCAATCATCAGAATTTTTATATTGAAGCATTTTCCACATACCCTCGACATAATCACCTGCAAAACCCCAGTCTCTAGATGCGTCTAAATTTCCTAGAGTCAATTTTTCTTGAATGCCTAAAACAATTCTTCCAAGTGCTCTGGTTATTTTCCTGGTTACGAAAGTTTGGCCTCTTAGAGGTGACTCATGATTAAATAATATTCCGTTCGAACAGAATAATTCATATGAGTCTCTATACATTTTGGTCATATTATGTGCAAAGACTTTTGATGCTGCATAAGGACTTCTTGGGTCAAATGGAGAATTTTCATTTAATGATTCTCTTAATTTGCCACCAAACATCTCAGATGATGAAGCTTGATAATATTTAACATCTTTATCAAGATATCTTATTGATTCAAGTAAAGAAAGAGATCCAAGGGTGCCGGTTTGAGTTGTGTAAATAGGGTTTTGAAAGGAAACCATCACATGTGATTGAGCTGCCAGGTTATATATTTCATCTGGTTGAATTGTTTGAACCAAAGTATTTATAGATGAAGAATCCATTAAATCTGAATAGTGAAGTTGAAAGTTCCCACTGTCTTGATGTTTAGAAATTAAATCATCGATTCTATAGGTATTTATACTTGACGATCTTCTAACAGTTCCATGAACTTCATAACCTTTTTCTATTAATAAATTTGAAAGGTAGCTACCATCTTGACCTGTCACACCAGTAATTAATGCTGTTTTATTCATATTTTTACTTTAATGTTTCTCTAAGGAAAAGTAACCAATGAAAAAATAATAAATAAAAGGAAATTGGACACCGTCCATAGTTATATCAAGACAAGACATAAAAAGACAGGGTATTACAAATGAGTAAATAGTTTTTCCTATTTTTCTAGATTTTAAAAATTTAAGTATTTCTAAATGCAAAGCTACGAACAGGAGTAAATTTATTAGCCCACCTCTTGCTAGCGTTGTAAAAAAATAATTATGAACATTTTCGTTTAAGCCATCTCTTCCAAGCCTTCCAGGAGCAGATGGATCAGTCATTACAGGAATTATTTCTCCATATCCATAACCATAAAATAAACGGTTTTTATCTCTAAGATCATCTACTACATCTTGCCAAATATCAAGACGCCAATTGGTTGTCGGATCAGAAGAGAATATTCTTCCATCTTGAATATAAAATGTCAAAAATACATCTTGTGTATTTTTCTGATTTGCTATTTGGCTCACAGCAGAAGATACATCTGCAATGTTCAGATCAGCCTCTTCGCTTGACATATAATCTGAGCCCAAATTATTAATCCTAAGAGAAGAATAAGAAAAAATTAATAAGTTAAGAAATAGTATTGTAAATAAGATTGATTTATTTTTTTTTATAAATTTAATATTATTCATATTTTCTATTACAAAAAATAGCAATAATCCTAGAACCGCTCCTCTACTATTTATTGCAGCGAGTGGAAGGAAAAGAAAACAAAGAAAATTAAAATATACTATTGATAAATATTGGTTATTTTGTGATTGTTTAATATAAATTGAACTAACTATAACCACAAGTACCATGTCTGCTGCCTTCATAAATTGAAACTTATCTGAATACTTAGTAAGAAAATCAATAAATATATTTGGATAATTTCCAGTCTGAAATATATAAACGGTAATTGGAAGAATTATAAATCCAAATAATAATATAGAGTTTTGACTAATAAACCTTGAAACAATTAAACCCAAGTATATAAAAGAAATTGTCCATATAAATGAGCTAGATTTTATTTGATATAAATTAAAATTTTCATAATTTAGAACAAGACGAATTAGTACATAAAGAAGGATTAGGCGGTGTATAAATCTAAATTTATTCGAGCCAAAATTAAAAAAATTATTTGGCTTTGGATAAATTAAAAAATATATTGATAGTAACAAAGAAAATCCAATATAAAGTTCACCAAGTCTATAACTACTAAGAGATAATCCTAATAAAGATCGAGTGAAGACAGCCGTTAAAAATATAAAGCTTAGAACTAGATAAACGAATATAAATTTAAATAAGTGGTTAGGTTGAGAAATTATTTTTAAATTCATTAACTATATCCTTTTATATTTCTTTTTAATTTATATGAATATTCACCAAGTTTTGTTTTTTTAGTAGCAAAAGATCTCATTTTTAAAAGCTCTGCTTGATTTCTACTCATATCAAATATAATATCTTCGTATTCTTTAGACATTTTTTCTGCATTAAAAGGATACTTGTAATTATTTCTAAAATAAATATTATAATTTTTCATTAATTCTTTTAATCTATCCTCAAAATTATTATTTTCGAACTGAACACCAAAACCCTGACAGTATTCTGGTATTCCTCCACTGTTTATAAAAAGTAAAGGCAGACCACATTGAGCACCTTCTATGTGATGATTGCCTGAGGGTTCATTCGTTGAAGCTGTCAAATACACATGGTGTTTTTTAATTTCATTTGATAGCTCTAGTCCAGCTAATGGGGATATGACATTTGAATTTTTAAAAGCAAAATTTTTTGGCAAGTTCCCAATATAAGTAAAACTGATGAGGTCCTTGTATTCAGGTAAAGCCATCATGTCATCTAATTTTTGATAAATATTAAATCCCTTGTTCCAGTTTGCACCCCAATGATGTGTTACGATCTTTAGTTTTTCAGATTTATTCCAAGATACATGATCAATTGAATTGAATATTTTTTGATTTGCTCCAGCAAGAATAACAAAGTTGTTTTTTTGACTTAAGCCCTGTTCTAAATATAGATTTTTTAACCATGTGCTTACAAAAACTGTGTAGTCTGCAATAGAGTTGGCTCGAATTAAATATTTGTTTACATAATTTGTATTTTTTCTCTCGTCACATTCATTAATTCTATGGATCACCAGCGCAGAATTATTTACATATTTTAAATAATTTTCTACATCAATATGTGTATATGCTGAAGATTCAGAAGTTCGTCTTGGCTCGGTTATTATTATTACATCTATATTGTTGTCTTGTAAATTATTTATAACTTGATGACCATTATTGACAAGATACTCCCTAAGGTTAATTGCAAATAAGTTACCTCCTCCCCATGGACCCTCTTTAACTTTTGTACCTATACTAATTTTCATATATTTCCTTAAACATTGAATCAAAGCTTTCTAATCCGATTGGGAGTGTGTAATTTTGAACATTTTTGTAAGCATATTCAATGTTAGGCAAAGCTTCCTGAAAATTATTCATATTAAAAATTGAACTTGGATGTAATAATTCAGAGGCAAATCCTACATCGGTAGATATAATCGGTGTTCTAGTTATAGCACATTCAAATAATGACCTAGGGCCTCCTTCAGTCCTAGAAGAGACAATGTACAAATCAAGAACATTATAAAGTTCATTAAGTTCCTGAATGTTTACCATTTCAAAATATTTATATTTTATTCCCAGTTTTTTGAATTCATTAATTAAATAATTTCTACGTATACCAGTCAAAATAATTTCCATGTTCTTTATAGTTTCTTTTTGAGATAGTAAAATTTCTATAAATCTGTCTGGGCCTTTAGATAATTTTGGACTAACTAAGTCTCCTCCCTCAGTATCTCTTTGATACGAACCAATAAAAAATGACTCTTTGCTTAAATTATATTTTTCTTTTAATAACTCTTTATTTTCTATTTGGAAAAAATTATTTTGGTTGAGCCAAAATGGAATAACAAAAATTTCCTTATCAGTAAGTTGTTGTATTTGTTTTTTTGTTTTTTGAGATATTGTATGGTAGTACTTCACATATTTATCTCTTTTATTAAATTCTGCTTCTTCTTTTTTACTAAACTTTGCAAAATCAATATGGTGTATAGTGCACAACACTTTTTTATTTTTTAGCTGTCTCTTACTAATTTTTCTCCAGGTCCAAGGTGCAATTATCCAGACAATATCTGCTTCTTTTATTTGCTTAGTATTAACATCTTTTCTATATTTGTTCCATTCAGCGATAAATTGATCAACAACCCAGTCTTCATTTAAAGAGTTTAAGTAAATCTTCATTTACTGAACTCTTCATATTCGTTTGGTATTTTATTTCTTCTTACACAATCTGCAAAGTATTCTTGGGCTGCCTTTTGGACAGTAGAAATATTGTTTTGCATATTCAGAACATAAAGCGGAGTTGAAATATTTTTAAATTTTCTTCCAGTGGCTAGCAAATCGCTAAATAGTTTGTAATCCTGTGCAAGACGAAAGTTTTCATCATATAAACCAATATCATCCAAAGTTGTACGTTTTATCAATAATGTTCCGTGAATAAATGGATTCTTATACCTCATTATTACCTTCTTGGGAATTCTAAAAGAAACACCTGGAATTTTTGAGGTTGTGTTCATTCTAAATGCTCTTGTTGTGCAGAAATCTAAGTTATTTTTTGCTATTTCATTTACTTGAATCTCAATTCTTTTTTCTAAACTTTTATCATCAGAATCCTGCCTTGCAATAAACTCTCCGTTTGATTTTTTTATCAAAATATTTAAGGACTTTGTTAAGCCAAGATTTAATTTATTTCTATAGAGTTTAAAATCTATACCTAAATCCATTTTTTCATAATCTTGTAAAATATTTAAAGATGAATCTGTTGAGCAATCATCAATAATAAGAAGCTCTAAATGTTGGTAACTTTGCCTGATAATACTATCTATAGATTCGCGGATCGTATTTTCTGAATTATATACACTCATTATCACTGATACTAATTTATTATTATCACTCATCTACAATACTTTCAATATCCGCAATCAGTTTTTTTTCATTTAAATAATCTTCAATATATTTTTTATTTTCATTGCCAACATTAATTAAATATTTTGTGTCTTCTAATAAATTTAATTTTTCAGTAAGATCTTCATAATCAAATTGATTAAAAGAAAGTTTATAGTCTTCCGGGAAGAACTCCGCAATACCTCCAGTCTTTGGAAAAATCGATGGTATTCCTAAAATCGAAGCCTCGCAAAGTAACGTTGGCTGGCCTTCTAATAATTTTGTGGCAGTAACGACACACTCAGAATAATAAATAAGGTTGAGTGTCTCATGATTTGATAGCAAACCAAGAAATTCAATTGATTCATTACTGTACTTAGATTTCAAATAATCGTATTTTGGACCGTCTCCTACAATCTTTAGTTTGAATTTTTCTAAATTAGACGACTTGAATGAGTAGATTAGGTCTTCAACTCCCTTTTCTTCAGAAATTCTTCCAGCGTAAACGATATATTTATCTTTGATTTTATTTAATTGAAAATTTTGTTCCTCGATCTTGTTTGGAAAGGTAAAGATTTTCTCTTTATCAATCCCAAGTTTTATTAAATAATTTTTATGAAAATCTGTCAGTACCAATATTTTTATGAATGAATCATTTATTATTCTGAAATATTTTTTACCATACTTAATCATAAAAAAAGACTTTATAAAGGATTCTTCAAAATATTTATTAAATATAAGAGCTTTAGATTTATTGATACCACAAGCATTGCAGAACTTTTTTCCCCTTAAGTGATTTTTTAAAAAATAAGTTCGTGTACAGTCATATCTAAAATTATGGAGTTTTACTAACGTTTTAATATTATTTTTTTTCAGATAGGAAAATATACCGAGAGATATAAAAAACCATGTATTGTGTACGTACACATAATCAGGCTGAAAATGATTAATCTCTTTTTTTAATATACTTATCAACTTATGATTTCTATTCAGTAAAAGACTTGTGATGGTAGAACTTAAATTGTTGTTATTATTTGAAAAGTATAAAGTATTTATTTCAAAGTGCTTTTCTAGAAACTTTACTTCATTATCAACAGCAATATCTTCCCCACCAAGATTTCTGTATTTATTATGAATTATTAATAACTTCATTGCTTATAAATAGAATATAGTAAAAAAATAATTTAGTTGATAAGTAGTCTATTAAAATAATTATATGCACGTATTAGTTTTCTTAACGTTTGGTATTTCATTACAAGACTGGAAAAAATCTGGGTCCTTAGAAAGAGAATTGCTTTTATATAGAAACATACACAAAAAATACAATATTAAGTTTACTTTTGTTAGTTTTGGTGACGAAGAAGACGAGTTATTGTCAGGGGAGTTTAAAGTCATACCGTACTACAAATATAATAGACAATTGAAATCCAGGTTTCTAACACTAGTACAATCTATAATTTTTTCGCTAAAAATTAATAGCTTGGTTGGAGAAACTGATTTAATAAAAACTAATCAACTATTTGGCTCATGGATGGCAATTACATTTAAAATTAAAAACAAAAAACCCCTTTTTATTAGAACAGGATATGATCTTTATCAGTTTTCAAAAAAAGAGAAAAAAAATATTTTTATAAAAATATTTTATTTTATATTAACTCAGATTTCAATACTATATTCAAACATATATACGGTTACTAGCCAAAGTGATATAGATTTTATTAAAGGAAACTTTTATTTTTCAAAAAATAAAATATCATTAGTTCCAAATTGGGTCAATCAAAATCCTTTCGAAAAATTAACAAATATGAACTCAAGATATGAAAATAGAATTCTTACTGTAGGCCGATTAGAAAAACAAAAAAATTTTAATGAATTAATCAAGTTATTTTCAGGAAGTAATTTACAAATAGATATTGCTGGATCGGGTTCACAGAAAAAAGCTTTAAGAGAAACTGCGGACTTATATGATGTAAATGTAAATTTTATAGGAAATTTATCTCATGGTGAATTAATGAACGAATATCAAAAATACAGAATTTATGTTTCAACTTCACTATATGAAGGAAACCCAAAATCTACACTTGAAGCAATGGGATCTGGTTGTCTTGTCATAGTGTCTAACATAACAAATAATTATGAAATAGTATTAAATAATGAAGATGGCTTATTACATGAATATCATGATTTAGAATCACTTGTAAATAGCCATATAGAAAATATAGAAATTTTAGAAACATTTTTTTTGCGTGCATATAAAAAAATTTCTAATAATAATTCACTAGATTTAATTAGTCAGAAAGAAGTTGATCTTTATATGTCTTTAGTTGGAAAAAAATAATATGAAAAAAGTAATTATTTTAGTAATGTCATCTAAAACTTATCCTTCTTACATTACTCAGTTTTTTCAAAAATTAACATGGGTTAAAGACACAGAATATCCGATAATTTTTTATTTTGGGGGTTCAAATAAACCTCAAATTAAAAAAAGAAATCTATACCTACCTGTTTCAACAAAAAGAGATGCTATGGGCAGAAAAACTATAGAGGCTTTTAAATATATCAGGGAAAATTATGATTTTGATTATATATTAAGGACAAATACTTCTTCTTACATTGACTATCAATGCCTAAAAAATACTATTGAAACAATCAAGACCCCAAATTATTGTGGAGCAGTAATTGGTCAACTTAATAATTCAAGTTTTATTTCTGGCGCTGCCTATATATTAGAAAAAAGTGTGGTTGATATCGTAATAGAAAATGAAGATGCTTGGGATCATTCTGTTGTTGATGATATAGCAATATCTAAGTTGCTACAAAAGAACGACATTACTTTTTCAAATTTGGAACGAAATGATGTTACATTATTTCCAACAGCTACTTGTTTAAATTATTCGTTATTCCACACCCGTTGTCGATTAGACACATTTAAAATATCGAGAATATTTGAGGGTTTGTTTATGATAAAAATTTATATAAATTATAAAATTTATCGTCATGTACCTGATGTAAAAGATAGTTTTATTGATAAATTTTTTTCTTTCTTCTTCAAATCAATAAGATTTTTATATATCCATAAATTTAAATAATACAGTTTTTAAAAAAGAGACTTAAATCACTCTATTGTCATAACGTTTTTTTTAAAATCCAAACATAGGTTGGGAAAAAGTAATAAAATACTTTTCCAAGGAAGTTTGATAAATAATACTTAAACGTATTTTCTAGCAACATATCTGTGGCATGAAATCGAGTTGGTTGTTTTGTTATTTTTAATGAATAGTCTTCAACATCAAATCTACTTACCAATTTTCGCAACTTAGTTAAAGAAAGATGTGTTTCATAATATCCATTTTCTTCTCTAAAAATACTGATATAAATGTTGGCAAGCTTTTTAGGAAGAAATGATAAAAATGGTAATTTGTAATGTGCTTCAATTATGTTTAAATTGAACCTATTTCCAGCGGCAAAATAACACACACCACCTGGTTTTAATAATTGATATATTTTATCCATCAAATCATTAGATGAAGGTACATGCTCATATATATGAGAGCACGTTATAACATCATAAATTTCATTACCAAAATTTGATTCTTCTATTGGTCCAGCAAAATACTCAATATTATGTGATTGTTTATTTTGTTTTGCAAACTTTACAGCTTTAACATCTAAATCAATTCCAGTAACATTTTTAAAATATTTAGAATATTCGTATGTCATTATTCCCGAAGAGCAACCTATATCTAATAACTTTAAATTACTAAGATCACCAAGATAATCATTTAAGACGGCTAAAGTTTTTCTTGCTTTATTTAAGCGCAGATCGCTGTCATACATTGAGTGATTGTTATCTGAAAAATTGTACTGAAATTCCTTCATTTTTAAATTAGTTATCTTTAATTGTATAAAGTGTGTAATTCCCTATTTTAGAATACTGTATATCTCTGTAATCATCATTCTTAATACAAGTTTTGGGAATAAAACAAGTTGAATTCTCTACCTTAATTGTCTTTAATTCTTTTAAAGAGCCTAGATTCAAATACTCCTCTGTACTATCCTCAATTTTTGTTAGTAGCAATGGGGATTCGAAGAATCCCAAATAAGAATAGATTCTTGGAGTTAAAATTATTGAAATGAATAATACCAATACCACCAATTTATTAAATATCTTAATATTTAATTTATTCTTAGGGCTATTTCTTCTTAATGTAATTAATGAAAGTACTATCAAAAAAGTTCCAAATCCATATCTGACCGTTGGTCCGGTAATAAAAAACGCTAGTGCTATGAACAATATAATTACAATTGAATAAATCTCATTCTTTTTATCTTGATTAGTATTCTTTTTGAAAGTCAATCTATTTATTATGAAAATTATCATAAAAGAGCCCAACATATTCGAATAAACTTGAATATTGTAAGCATTATTAATCCAATCGCTAAACCAATTTTTAATATCTGTATTAATAGTTAGTCCATTGTTGTTAATTACAACACTGGAAGAGAATTGTGCTACTTTTGACTGATCTGTCCATGTTAAATCTTTAATACACAGTTGATCTATCGGGAAAAATACACAGCCAGAAATTATAATATTTTTAATAATGAAACCAATCAATAAAAAAACTAAGATTAGAAAAGTTTGAAAATGGAACTTTCTTATTTTCTGCTTGCTTACTTTGTACATATATATGAGTACTGGAATTATTAAATATGCACTAACTATTTTTATTTGGAAGGAGAAAAGAGCAAGAATAGTAATGATTATAAAATTATTGTTTGAAAATTTATTTCTTAAAAAATCATCTAAAAATATAATTAACGTTACAAAATATAATATACCAACTGCTAAGTCAGGTTTTCCAACCATCTGAATACTTAAAAAACCATTTCCTCCACCATTAATTCCAAAATTATCAAGAAATGAATAAAATACTACGCTTATAGATGAATATTTTAAAAATTTATTTGAAGAAAAAATTACATTGTAAGCCACAAAGTTATAAAAGAATGTGAAGAAAATAAGATTCACATAGTGTAGAAAAATAAAGTTATCTTGATACCAAAAATTTGAAAGTATGTACTCATATATAGTGGACCAACCATAAGCAATATATAAATTAGCCAAACCAAATATAATCTTGTTCTCTCTGATCCAGTATTGGAAATTTATATGATAATCAATAGAATCGTAATGAAGTTTCAAACCATAAGAACTTATTGATAAAATTGAGGGAATGATGATAAGTGAAATTAATAAAAATATTCTGTTTTCAAACTGAAATGGTTCTTTTAAATTTGAAAATAGAAGAATAAATAAAATAACCAACCAATATACATTTAACTGCTTTAAGGGTAAAAAGAAATTAGCAAAAACTGAGATATTCCCAATTAGAAATAAGGAAAGAACGGGAAAGAAAACAAAAATTGGAACGCTGGCAACATTTAATCTATCGATAATAAAACTTTTGTGAGTTGCTATTTTTATGATTGTTAATAGTCCTCTAAAAGCAAGAAATAGGAGTATGTTAAATACTACAAATATCAAAATAGTCATTTATTTAACCTATCTTTTGTATACCTTTATGATTGATAAAACATCTCACTTTAAATTAACACTAAAACTTATTATTAATTTTATCTATCTTGAAAAACAACAACTGTCTCAAGCTATTAAAACTAAATTTAAGAATTTTTAATTTTTTTAGAAAAAAATTATTTCCCCAAGTAGTTGATTCTAGATGCATTGTATTATTCTTGTTTAAATATATTCTTTCGAACGAATAACTATTTTTTACAATCAAATAAGTCGAAAAAATATTTGGAATTAAAGTTCCGATAGGTATATTTTTCCAGATTTTTAAAAACATAGAACTTGGATAAAGCCTTATTGGACAATTGGTGTCACTAAATATTAAAAAAGTTTTCAGATAAATTAAAAATTCACTTATGGAAGTAATAAATTGTCTAAAAATTCCTTCATCAAATGATTTTCTTCTCCCTATTAGTATTGTGTCCTTACTGCTCATTTCAAAAAATGTACTTAAGTCCTTAATCAAATAACAAAAATCAAAATCTAGAGTTAGAACGAAATCATATTCATTTATCTCTTTATATTGTGACAATCTAATCAATGATCCACCATGTCCTAAATTAGAATTATTAACTATAATTTCAAAGTCAAATGCTTTTGAAATAAGGAACTTTTTAATCAAAACTTGAGTGTCATCAAATGAATTATCATTACAGAAAATAAATTTAAACTTATTATTTTCGTGATCAAGGGACTGGATAAGGTTTTCAATTACTTTAAAATTATTTGATTCGTTATAAAATGGAATCAGAACAATTATTTTTTTCAATTATGTAATTCCTCAAAAAGATTAAATGCCTGCCATATTGCATGATCTTGATTAATGTATTGGTAATTTGCTAATCTTCCACAAAAAGAAACGTTACCAGAAAATATTTTTGATATTTGTTTTTTTAAATTCTCATTTTCGTTTTCATATATATTCTCTACTGTTGGATATGGGTAATGTTTATCGTCAGTTCCTGGAAACTCATAAGCTACAACTGATGCTTCCACTTTTTGGCCTGAAGCATGTTTTGTTTCTATAGTTCTTGTATAGGGGGTATCTAGGTCTGGATAATTTATTACATAACTTTCAGTTATTTTTTCATCAGGATTTAAATTAGGAAAATAAGTAGGTTCAAGATTAATGCCCCTCCATTTTAAAATATTCTCATTTAGAAAACCATCAAGGGGACACGTAAGTATTAAATGATCGAAGCTTCTAAATTCATCTTCAATATTATTTATGTTGACTTCTTTTTCTTGCTCTATTTCTATATTTTTTAGTATATTTTTTATTATTGGTGAGGCCCCCTCAGGATGAAAAAATTCATATTTGTCCCTAAAAAGCCTTCTGTAGCCGTCAGAACGTAATTCAATCCGTTTTGGAGCAAAGTTATTAGATAATTCCTTTAAATTATCTCCCCATTGCTTAATAGAATAACCTTTAATAAACATTTCATATAGTGTTGGACCCATCATAGAGATTACAAAATCTTCAAAATTATCTCCTACCGGTTTTGTGTCTAATTTGTCTATTTCTTTTTTGACAGTGGACCAATTAGATAATTTTTTTAATTCGTCTATTTGTGGAGGCCAAGAAAGTAAGTGCTCTTCACCATTGAGAGTCAATTTTGTTAATACTTTATGCTGGTATTTGCGATTCAATCCATGATCTAATACAAATCTAGCAACTTTTTCATTACTTGTATGAAATATGTGTGCACCAAATGGTTCCCAAATTACATCTTTATAATAAAATGAACTCGAATGTCCACCGATATAATTCTCTTTCTCAACAATTTTTACTGTGTTGCCACTCTCTTTTAATAACTTTGCAATAGTTGATCCAGCCCAGCCGGCACCTACAATTAAATATTTTTTACTTTTCATTTTTAAAAATTTTTATGTAATTTAATTATAGGTTACTTGAATTTTGTCTAAATCAAATAAATGTACTTTTGTTATTAAGGAATTGCTTTTTCTAAAAATATAATCATATTCTAATTTTTGTTGTGTACGATTTTCTAAATTAATCCTTATCAAATAAAAAAACTTCTTTTTCATAAGAAATTTTTGAAAAGTTAAAATTTTCTGAAACTTTACTTCCGTTAGTTTGAAGAAATCTCTTTTCATCTTCACTTAAATCCACAAATTTAAGTATTGAGCTAGTAAGACTCTCTACATTCCCGCTTTTGAAAATAATTGAGTTACTATTGTCGAGATAATCTATAAAACCAATTGAATTACTTACTATGCAAACTTTTTGGCGAGCTAAAGATTCCATTAAACTAAGTGGGCCAGCCTCAAACTGATTTTTTGATTCAAGAGATGGGATTAAAACTAACTCAGATTTATCAATCAATTCAATTAATTCTGAAGTATTTTTAAAGCTGTGAAATTTTACGTTATCAATCATTTGTAATTGATGAACTAATTTAATAAGATTATTTTTTTCAACTCCATCCCCAATAATATTTAGATTAAAAAATACACCACTATCTTTAATATTTTTTAATGAGTGAATTAGAATATCAATACCTTTATAGTCAACGAGACGGCCAAAGTATAAAAATGAACCTTTTGTTTCATAGTTTACTTTTTTTTGAAAAAAGAATTCATCACTGATTCCCATGGGAATAACAATAGACTTTTTGCTTTCAACCAAACTACTGGGAATAAAGTTTTTATTTTTATGACTTACAAATGAATACTTTAATGAGTTTTTTAAAGTGTATTTAATTATAAAATTTCCAAGAGATTTAAACTTTCTTAAAATTAGAACATCTGAGCCATGTGATGTAAAAACTACTTTAATATTCAATAACTTTCCAATGATTGAACTAATAAAAGCTTGTGGGAATATCCAATGGGCATAAATATAATCAGGCCTTAATTTTATTGAGTAGATAAATAAGTTGAAGAATTGAAAAATGATAAGAAATAAAACCTTAATAATATTTAAATTATTTTTTTTTATAGAAGGTAATAAGCCATATTTATCTAATGTTTGAAATTTTTTAAAGAAGAAATATCTATATGGAATTAGCTTTATATTTTTACCTACCGGAAGTGAAGGATAAACTGAACTTTTCATAGGATATAGTATGTAAAAACTATTTTTTTCACTCATATTATCAATAAGATTATTGATAAAGGTAGGAGTAGATTCGTTTATACCCTCTTTATAAGTACTTGTATTAACAATTATTTTCATTAATCTATTTTATCTATAACTTAGCTTCAATTAATTAAAGATGTCATTAGTTATTAAAAAAGTTAAATATGTAAATGATTAAACCATTTACTTCCAATAAAGATTGGAATCTAAATGGTTTTTTTCAATTAAATCTTTTATTTTTTTTATTCTTCTCGAATTAATTTCGTTATCGATATGTTTCATATTTTTTATCAGTTCGAAAGTGCCTGATTCTAAATTATGCTTAAATACGAAATTAGGTAATATTTTTTTCAGCTTTGAAAAATCAACCATATAAGATCTTTGGTCATTATCTTTTTTTCCAAATGATAAATCATTAACTTTTGTAATTTTTGAAATCTCTGTTGCGATTTCTTTAACAGAGTAATTCATATCATTTGACCCTACATTGATTAACAAAACATCTGTATTTTCATTGAGGATTAGTTCGTAGATGACTCTGCAAATATCTTCAACATGGACTAATGGTCTTTTTGGGGTTCCGTCTGAATGTATTTTAATTTTTGAGGACTTTAATGCTGAATAACTTAAATCATTTACGACAAGGTCCAGCCTTGTGTTTGGTGAAAATCCAAATGCAGTTGCATTTCTCAATATTTTGATTTCAAAATCATAATCATTTTCTAATAAAATTTTTTCATTGGCAACTTTAGCTTTTGCATATTCTGTCAAAGGGTTTATAGCTGAATTTTCAGTTAAGATTACATCATCGGATAAACCGTAAACGCTACAAGATGACATGTAAATAAATTTTTTTATCTTAGAACTTTTTGCTAATTTTATTATTTTCTTAGTTGCATCTATATTTATGCTCTTTGTTAGATCCGGGTTGTAATCTCCAAGGGGATCATTAGATAATTCAGCCATATGGACTATATAATCGATTCCTACAAGATCTTTTTCTGTAATGTCTCTTACATCTTTGGAAATATTTTCAACCGAACTATTTGTAACAATTTCTGGAATTGAGTAATAATTTGTATCTATATTAACTATTGAAAATTGATTTTCGTATAAATCGATAAAGCGACTCCCTATATATCCACTACCACCAGTGAGAAGAATTTTCTTTAATTCACTCATAATCCTCCCACGGAGGGTTTCCTGATTGCCAATGTTTGTTGAGTTGTAGATATTCTCTATAGGTATCCATTGGTTCAAAATATCCATCATGTACATAGGCACTTAATTGTTCATCTCGAGAAAGTTTTAACACAGGTTCTAGCTCTAAAGTTGAATCATTATCAAGGTACTTTAAAAACTCTTTCTTAAATACCATAAAGCCCATATTTACAAAACCTTCAAGTTTTGGCTTTTCTTTAAAGTCAATGACTTTTTTGTTATCATCAAAATTAACTAGTCCAAATCTTGATACCGGATTTGTAACTGAAATTGTGCCAGTCATATTGTGGCTTTCATGAAAATCTATTAGTTTTGAAATATTTATATTTGCTAAACCATCTCCATATGTAACAATAAATTGATCTCCCAAATGCTCTGAGACTTTCTTAACTCTTCCACCCGTATTGGTTTCGTCTCCGGTATAAACTATTTTAACATTGCTCCATGTATCAAAATATTCATTAATTTTTTCATTCAAGTATCCAGAACAGATTATAAAGTTGAATTTTTCAAATTTTTCAAAAATATTTATTAAGTGTTCTAAAACAGGTTTATTCCCGATCCTTACCATAGGTTTTGGCAAATCTTCTGTCATCTCTCTCATTCTGGTGCCCTTACCTCCAGCTAGTAAAATAACATCATATATTTTTTTATCAGGCATCTTTTTTATGATACATTAATGAACAGTAAATATAACCACTAGATTAAGAAACATACAGTTTATGAACTTTATAAATATTAAAGAGACAAAAAAATATTATTTTGGTCTACATAAAGATAAGGAAAGTATAAAAAATTAAATTTTATTGAAAATTTGGTTTATTACATTTTCTTTTAAGATGAGTTTGATTCAATTCAAACTTTATGAAGGTATAATTACTTACAAATGCTAACAGTGATCATCCCTGCATACAACGAAGAAAAAATCATACAGAATACTATTGATACAATTTTTGATTGGTCAACAAATAATATGATTGAAATTTACCTGGTGATCGTAAATAATAATTCAACTGATTCCACAGAAAATATTTTGAAGGAAAATTCATCAAAAAATAAGTCTCTTGTTTATATAAACGAAAAGAAGCAAGGAAAAGGATACGCAGTTAAGTCTGGTTTAAACCTAGCATCATCAAGTATCTTGATCTTAGATGCAGATCTTTCGGTTAGCATTGATCAATTTCAAAAAAAATGGTTGGAATTAAACAACACTGCAATTTCTGGATCTAGATTTATGGGTAAGGTTTTAGGAACTCCAGCGAAAAGAAACCTTACTGGGAAAATTTTTAGCATAATTGTTAAAAAATACTTCAATATGAATGTTGATGACACACAATGTGGATTCAAATTTATTTCATACGATAATATGTTGGCTATTGAAGAAAACCTTACTGTCGGAAATTTTGCCTATGATGTAGATCTTTTGCTGACAATGAAAAAACTAAATATAGAATTAATTGATTTTCCAGTCACATATATTCACAACGACGACAGCTCAGTAAGAATCATCAAAGATTCATTCAAAATGTTTGTGACTATATTGAGGTTGAAAAGAAAATATAGTTAACCTTTTTTACATTTATCAATATAACTTAAGTCAACTGATACCGACCTTAATTTCGTACTTTCTGTTAAAAAACTTTCACAACTAAGTTTTATATTAGATTTATTTAAGCCACACGTATCGTTTATTAGCATTGGTCTATGAAGATACGCTATATAAAATTCTTCATTGGTTGGTGAAAGAGCAGATATGTTTTTAGAAATTTCACTTTCTAAATACGTTGAAAATACATGCTCTGGGGTACATAAATATAATTCATTCTTTATCTCCATTGAATTTACATTTTCAATTAAAGACTTGCCTGAAAAACCCCAGTAATCTGTCTGCCAATTACCACAACCTCCAACTTTCTCACAATCTATTGTAATTTCAAATTCGTCGACAATTTCATTGAAATAAATATATTTGTATTGCTCTAATCCAAATTGAGTAAAGATCAAATATAACACTGAGCATGCAAAGAAAATCTCTTTTTGAATGTCTTTAAACCTTAATATGTTCAGAGTTTCAACAAAAAAAATTGCTAAGAAGGGTAATAAAAAAAGGTACTGTCTTATTCCATCATAAGCTACAGGCGTGGTGACCATAAAGCCTATATTGATAAATAAAATTAGATATATTGAAAATGAAAGAAGTAAATTTTTTCTGGAATCTCTGTAAATTTTCTTTTTAATTAATAGATAAATAAAAACTAATGTAAATAAATGAAATATAAGTGGGAGCTTGTAATAAAACCACTTAATCAGATAAAAAGGATCTATTTCCATAGCGAAGGAAAACGAACCATTTGTTAAAACATAGGAATCCCAATATATATTAAATTGAGTTTTTATTGATTCTGTAAGCCAAAGCTTAGGTTTTTGCCACAAAGATGGGGTTCCTAAAAATAAGGTAACTACGGAAGTAAGAAACACTCTTATCCAGAAAAAAAGGAATCTTATTATCTTATATTTCTTCAAGTCAATAATGAATATTGAAAAGAAAGCTGTTATAAATATAAAAACTACTCCGTTTAACCTTACAAGTAGAAGAAGTCCAAATAGTATGCCAAGTATTAATTCAGACTTCTTCGTCACTCTATCAAAATTCTTAAATAACATCAAAGCATACAAGATAGCTATTACAGTTTGCATCATATATGGAATATCTTTTAAATTGAATAATGCCTGTCCATTGAAGGAAGGTATCAAAGTGAGTATTAATATAAATTGAAATGCTTTCTGTTTTCCAGATATTTTTCCATAAAGGTAATATGAAAAAAATAAAGTTACTACTAAATATATATTTAAAAATATATGTCTTAAGTAATATTCAATTTCATCAGCTCTATATAAATTATAGGAAAACAAATCATTGAAAATGAAATCAAATACTTTTAGAGTTACAACACTATTTGAAAATAAATATGCAGGAACCAAGACTAGGAAGCCATAAAATTCAAAATTAGAACTAAATTCACTTAAAAATGGATTGGTACTATCAATAAAAAATAAAAAAAACTTTTCAATGATTCTTGGTGTTGTTTCTAAAAGTTTTAAATCATCCCATGTGGTTCCGCCTCTTAGAATCAGTCTTACTTGATTTATAAAAAAAAGGAGCAGATATAAAATTAAGTAACGAAAATGGTTTGTTTTATTTGATATCATTTTTTTTAAGTGCCGCAAATAACGATAGTCCAAATTTTGGATTTATTCCGATTTTAAGCAGTCGAATTTCTAAATTAATTATCGCTTTGAGCACACTATTTGTGAACCTATCAAGGGTCGTATCAGAATGTGGGACATTTGATAATTTAATCTGTATATACCTTATTGGTAATAAGAAATAGTTATATCCAAACCTTTTATATAAATAAAATTTATCGTTAACTTGCTGTTTTATCATGCCCCAGTTGTATCTTCGAAAATGATGAAGTTCTTGATCGTGTTTGCTGAAAAGGGAGTTGTATGCCGGGACACTCATTATCCCCATTCCATCATCATTTAAGATATTAGAAATTTTCTTTAAGAATGAATCATAATCTTCTATATGCTCTAGTACATCAAGAAAGACTATTAGGTCATATTTTTGATTAATCTCAGAAAAATCATTAAAAGTTTTTCTAATGTTAATTTTATTATTATTTTGAATTTCTTCGATAAAAAACTTATCAATCTCTAAGATATCCACATTACCATAAGTTTGAAGTACTTCTAAATTGACACCCACTCCTGGACCTATTTCTAGAATAGAAATTTGATTATGAAAAAATTCATTCTTAATCAAATAATCCAATATTTTTTTTCTCCCTGAGTACCACCAATTATTAAAATCAGTGCTCAGAGGAATATGATTATATCTACTTTCAGATGAATTTTTATTATTCATTTATAACAATAAGAATAGGTAAATTTTTTAAATTTTATAACCAGTTAATGAAATTAATTGGAACTACTCTAAAAAAAATTTTAAAATTAATGGCGCCTAAGTATTTTCTAGTAATTTATCAAGAAACGGATGCTGAAATTAATTTAAATTTATTTTTAGTAAGTATGTTGAGTGATCTGTTAATTCAATATATTTGTAACTTTGAACTTTTTTATTTAGTTTTAATAATTTCTTAATTTCATACCTACTGTAACGATTGTGATAAATTTCCCCTTTGGTACCTTTGTTATCAAAGGAAATTTTACTTTTCTTAGGTATCCAATCAGTTTTTAATCTAAGATCTGGTCCAAGAAAAAAAGAAATTAATACACATTTTTTAGCAACCCTTAGGAATTCTAGCATTGGCTGTTTGAAGTCTTTCATATGTTCAATAACATGCCTACTGTGAACAACATCAAAGCTTGAGTCATTAAATGGGATAGAGTTAGCACTCCCAACAAAGCAGTTTATATTTTTCTTATTATTTAAAGCTACTAATTCTGGAGTAATATCTAAACCTGTATATTCAATATTCTCATTTATTTTTTTTAATCCATAGTATTCTGGCGCTCCTCCACATCCGACATCAAGCACTGTATTAAATTTTACAATATGTTCTCTAACAGATTTTCTATCAGGATCATTTATTGTGCCCATCCATTCCTGTGAAAATTCATCTATTGTCGGTGTTTTATATTTTTTTCCTTTATGTAAATAGTATTCATCCTCGCCAAAGAGATTATTACTCCACCATTTTTCATAATTGTGTGTCATAGAAAAATCTTAACATCTTTTTTTTTAGATTTACTTACTTGATATTTAGATACTTACTAGAGGCTTTATCAGAATAAGTAGAGTACCTTGAAAAAACTAATATAAACTCTGGCAGGTAATCTGTGTGCAGTTTTATAAAGATGGATAGAAGCTTATAGGAAAATGTGACAAATATGATTGGAAGTTATGAATATAAATAACAATCAAAGTGAATAATATCCCATTATAAATTTTTTTATTTTGTCTTTTTAAATCATAAAAGTAGATAGATGCTAAAAATACCATTAAGTGAAATGCTTGAATTATATACGTAGATTTAATTGTATCGCCGGAAGAAGTAGGGTACACAATTGCAAATATTAAATATCCAATAAAACTACATATCCAAGCAAAGTGAATATATTGAATTAAGAAATTAGATTTATATTTCTTATAAGAAAGAAAACAAAAATAAACAATAATAACTGTACTAAAAACCGAAACAATATTAACTCTTGCGAGATAGTCCCCTATCATCAATTGGTTTCGACCATCATTTAAAAATCTAGATGTAAATGTAAAATAACCCCAGTAGTCGCCCCACAAGTCCGAATAAATTATAGAAAAAAATTGATTATCTAAATTGGGTCGAACCGGTTTTCTAAATATAACCTCAAGTTGAGAAAAATTTGGTAAATAGAAGGATAAATTTTGGTTGCTAAATGAAAAACTTTTTGGTTCCATGTTGAAAGCAGTAAAAGAGCCGTAGTTTTGATAAAGACCAAGATAAAACCAGCTTGAAAATAATGCACCAATAAATGAACTTAATGACCAAAATATTAAATAATTTCGTTTCGAAATTCTGAAGAATAATAAGACAATTAATGGAATAAATAGTAAAAAGCCCCATTGCCTACTTAAAGCAAGACAAGCAATTATCACACCTGTGTACAGAATTTGTTTTAAACCTAAGTCGTAATCACTATCTTCTACTTTTAATATAGCTAATAGGAACAAACTGAGAAAAAATAATATATATGGCTCACCGCGAATCATTGATATTGTTCTGTAGTTAACAGCAAGCAAAGAAATTAAAATTAAATAACCTACATTAAAAATATTTTTTGATTTTGTGATTAGCTTTAAAGTAAATAGATTAATAAATGTAGTCACTACATATAAAACAGATTGAAATATTTGAGTTGCCTTTCCATAAATTGGCTGACAATCGGCTAATAAATTATTAGATTCGATTAAATTTCTACAAAATAATTGAGCAAATGAAGAAAAAAGATACCCAATAGGTGGATTAAAAAATTCTCTTGTTTCATCTTTACTAGGTAATTTAAATTCTTTAGGAAGATACCTAGATAAATAATCAACATAGCTGAAGTGTGCTTCAGCGTCATAACCAAGAATTGGAGAGTAGTGAAGTATATTATAAATTAAAATAAAAAAAGTTGAAATACTTATTAATACGAATACAGTATTTGAAAAGTTTAAATTATAATTTTTCATTTATTAAGAACTTTATATCAAATCTAAATCAATATCGGCAGTTTTGTCACAGTCTTGATTTATTAGAAAGATAGTAAGAAAAAATTTTTATAGATATTGGTGGCCAGAGGCAGAATCGAACTGCCGACCCCTTGTTTTTCA
>TARA_B100001057_G_scaffold100968_1_pt1 | contig 52753 bp, 39 predicted proteins | sample TARA_B100001057 | Tara Oceans TARA_B100001057 (sample SAMEA2621839) | marine metagenome | biome: marine biome (ENVO:00000447); feature: surface water layer (ENVO:00002042); material: "saline water (ENVO:00002010), including plankton (ENVO:xxxxxxxx)" | depth 5 m | reverse complement strand
AAAATTGAAAATAGAAATATAGGTAAAGAAAATCTTAAGAATGAAATTCCTGAGGTTTTAAAAGCATTAATCTGATTAGTTTCTCCTAACGAACCAAAAAACATTAGTGATGAAATTAGAACTGCTAAAGGCAAAGATAGCGGCACAAATCTTGCTGAAGCAAAAAACATAAGTTGAAAAATTTGAAATATATCAAGACCCTTTCCAACTAAATCATCTACATATTTCCAAAGAAACTGCATAAGTAAAAAGAAAACACAAAGAAAAAATATTAATAAGAATCTAGGAACATAAGATTTTAGTAAGTAAGAATCTAACTTTTTCAAATTTCTTTAAAGTCCTAGGGCACCCCTTAGGTTATCTACTTGTGTTTCCCAAAGTAATTTTGCTTCTTCAAAATCTTCCTCATCGTCAGCGAAATCAGTGATAAGAAGGGAAACATCAGAAGTCATGTCATCAACAACTATTTTAAATTCAAAATAATCATCAGCTTCATCAGAATCTATCCATTTATATTTAACAAATTTGTTTTCTTTTTTAGTGACTAACTTTGCTGACTGTTCGCTTCCGTCCCAGTAAAATGTATATACACCATTTTTAATATTTACATCATTTGCAAACCACTCAGAAAGACCACTTGGAGTTGAAAGCCTTTTGTAAAGCACTTTAATTGAAGAGCTTATTGGAAACTCTAAAGTGTATTGTCTTGAAAACTCCATATTGTTTGTTAAATTTGGTTTTTGCAAAGATAATGTTTTAGAATCAATAATTAATAGTCAATATCATCTTGGGAGAAATTTTTTTTAAGTTTAGAGGACAAATACCGGTTTTTGTATTGGTTATTGCTTTTCCTACACTTTATTTTACAAATCACATTCAAAATTTAATTCTTGATATTAATGTTAATATTATTTCTTTATTATTAATACTATTTGGTTGCATGTTTAGGTATATAACCATTGGCTTTTCATATCCAAATACAAGCGGTAGAAATAGAGATAGTCAAGTTGCTGAGAAGTTAAATAAGTACTCATTGTACTCGATAACCAGGAATCCACTATATCTGTCAAATATGCTTATTTGGACTGGCATAGTTGTGAGGTCTAATAATTTGCTATATATATTCATATGCTTAATTACAATGATTTCTATGTATAATATTATAATCAATCACGAAGAATTTTTTCTAAAAAATAAATTTAAGAACGAATTTTCGTCTTGGAAAAAAATAACTCCTAAATTGGTTCCAAATATTTTTATTTATAAAAAATCAAATAATAAATTTAATTACAAATCATTACTTAGAAGAGAGTACTCAGGTTTATTGGCAATTTTAATATGTATAGCTTATATGGATACACTTCAAACTTATATATCATCTTCATCATTAGTAATAAGCAATAATTTATTGTATTATATCATTACAATGATTATGTTATCATTGGTTTTAAAATATTTAAGAAAAAACACGACAATCTTAGATGATTGATTTTATAGATTTAAATTATATTTGCAAGTATTGGCGTGGTAGCTCAGGTGGTTAGAGCGCAGGATTCATAACCCTGAGGTCGGCAGTTCAAATCTGCCCCACGCTACAAAAAAAAGACCCTAAGTAAAAGGGTCTTTTTTAGTTTTAGTAAAAAAAGATTGAAAATTAATTTATGATAACTTTCTTTTTAATTTTAGATACATCAGATTTTATTTCGATAAAATAAATACCGCTTTTTAATTTTGACGTATTTATATTGATTTTATTTGCATTAACATAATGAGATTCAACTAATTTACCTGAGATGTCATAAATATCCAACTCATTAATCTTAACTGCATATGATGAAATTGAAATCTTATCATCGGCAGGGTTTGGATAAACTTGAGTAGAAGATAAAATAACGTTCTGAATATCAGTTGAGTTTCCTAAGTTTAAAGCGACATAAATTCTTGGATTAAGGTACCCTTGAATTGTGTCAATATATGTATTTCCTCTTGATATACTCATTGTTGGATTGTCAAGTAATGAGTTTGCAGCACCGAATCCTGGAATAGTAGCTGCTGCAGGAGTTTGAGGGCTTAATCTCCAAGCTGTATCATAAGCAGCAAGGTTCCACCAGTCCCACGGACTAGCTTGTTCAGTTTCATATTGACCAAAAACATTTGGTGTTGTTGATGGAGGAGGAGTAATAAACTTATAAAAACCTTCATATCCATCATTATTTAGATTAGCTGCATTTGTAAACGCATCCGATAGGCCTGCATTAACAAAAACGTCATTATTTCCATAGAGATTAGAATAATGTTGTACAGTTCTACTTCCCATTAATTCAACTACAAAATCTCCTGTTGCTGGATTAACAACATCTCCTGTATCAATTGGAGCAAAAGGATCTTTATAACAATGAAAAGAAACAATGGGTATTCCACCATCATCTAACCATGATATATCAGCTAAAGCACCTCCAATATTAAATACCATGCTTACATTACTACTGTAGTTCTCATGATTTGGTATATTCATTAATAGTGGTATTGGACTATTGAAAGGTGGAGTGCTGTCTGGATAAAATGTGCTATCAGTACCATTGATATTTCCGTAAAATTGAGGAATAACAAATGGTTGACCATTAGTAGGAGATATAAACTTAGGTAAATACATTTCCATTGCAGTATCCAGAGTAGCAACAGCCAATGATACGTAACCTCCAGATCCATGACCTCCTAATACAATTTTTGAAGGATTAATTCCATAAGTGTTTCCATTGTCATGAGTTGATCTCATAAACCTTGTTACAGTCCTTGCATCTTGCATACCTCTATAAACTGCTTGAATTACTGTTGCTGTTCTTACCTCTTGAACAGATGATGATGCATTCCAACCTAATCTATAGTTAAATGCAACGGCAACATATCCTTTTTTTGCCCATCTTTTACATTGCTCAACAATTGAAGAGTCTAATTTTGAACCAGTAGGTTGACCATTTATTACAGGAGGAAGAAAAACACCTGTATGAGCAAGAATCACAACTGGTCTGTTAGTTAATGAATCTCCTGAAGGCTCGTATATATCACATAGTAGGGGACTTGGTGATGGAGGGGCGCCTAATAGTAATGGTAATACACTAACGTTAGTACCATAATTTACATCTGAATGTACTGTAACATCACTAAATACTTGGTCAATATACCTTGTCTGGGAATAAGACGTAAAAGAAAAAGTAAATGATATTATAAATAATAAAGTTTTTTTCATATTAAATAATTTTATACAATTATAATACTTATTAATTAAAATTATTAATATATAATTACAAATCGTAAGCTAGAGAAACATAGGATAATCTGCCAATAAGAGGTCCACCATAAACTTGATAATGTTTTTGGTCAAAGATATTAGAAGCTCCAAATTTTATTGTAGTGTTGATTTTTTCGAAATTTTTAGATAACTGGGCATCAATTGTTGAATATCTATCTACATTACCTGTAAACTGAGGCGATCCAACAAACTTAAATTTGTCAACCCATTTATAATTTATATTAAAACTAATATCTTTTATATTTTTAAATTTTAATTGTCTAGCTGAAAATCCAATATTAAATTTATGCTTTGGTGTATTGTAAGCAGGTATTATTGGATCATCTGTATTTTTTTTATTTAAAATATTTAGTGAATAATTTCCGTTAATCAAATACTTATTCAAATATACATTCATTCCAATTGATGCTCCATGAGTTGAAACGTTATTATCTGAATTTGCTGACATTCTATGAATTTCTATTGACCTTGCATTTAAATCATAGCCTACAACACCATTTACAATTGTATCATTTGCATTAAATTTTGCACCAACTCTATAACCGATAAAATCTTTGTAAAGAGAATAATAGTAAGATAAATCTAAGTATAATATATCTTTTACTGTACCTCTGTATCCAAATTCAAATGTTCTTACTTTTTCAGGTCTTATTGGATCAATAGAGAAAAAAACAAGACTATCTTTATTTGGTACAACTGGTTTAAAATAATTAACTAATGAATTGATTGTTACAAGGTTTTCTCCGTACTCTACACCATGTCCATTTAAATTACCAACAAGTATAGCTCTTCCAGCGTTGTAGTACAGATACTGTTCTGAAATTGTTGGGTTTCTAACACCACTTGAAAATGATAATCTTATATAATCACTTTCATTAGGAGAAATTACAATTGAAGCTGCTGGAGAAATACTGTAATCGTAATTTTCATTTTTATCTAGTCTAATTGTTGAATTAATTGTTATTATCTCGTTATATATTTTTGATTCTACACCAGAATATAAACCAAATTGATTGTTAGTTATTTTTTCAAACTCATCATTAAAAATAGTTCCTTTAGAATTTGGTCTATACTGTCTAAAGCTAGTTCCAACTCTTAAATCTCCAATTGAAATTTTGTAATTATAATAACCATTGATTTCATGTAACATTGATTTATCGTAAAAACCTGTACCTCCATTTATTGGAATTGATTTTGTTATATTTTCAAGATATTCATTAAATTGATCAGATCCTGGAATTAATCTATCAGTAGAGTCGTTTGTTAATGATCTTACAAACTCATGATTATTGAGTATAAAATCAATATTTGAATTGAAAATAGAATCTGTGATTGCTCTAAAGTCATTTTCATTATATGAAACTCCATCAATTAAATAAACTATTGAAAAGATAGGTAGATTAGTTACTGGGTCAATTATTGGAAGGCCGGTTACAGGATCTAATTCAAATTCGATACTTCTATCTATATTGATTCCAAAATCGTTCCAATTCACATTATCTCTCCAAACTGACTTAAATATTTTGTACCAATCATCATTAAAAATAAGATTATATTCTTGTAGTTTTTGAGCAGTAAAAACAGCATCGTATGAATCTCCAGCATCTTCTACCGAATTGTAGTAAGTAATTTTAAATTTATCCTTTTGGAAATATTCAAAACGATTTTGAACTAGCCTAATATTTTTTAAATTAATTCTATTATCACCTTGATAAACTGTAGTTCCACCACCATAATTAATACCGTATAATAGTTGTGATTCATCAGAAAACTTATAATGCAATGATGAGGATGCTTTAATATTTTTGGTATTGTAATCTACAACATCCCTTTCTTGGTATCCGTTTCTATAAATTATTCCAAGCCCAGGGTAGTCAAAATATGAATTTATGTCTGTTACTAAATCATTCAAATTTCCACCTATATCTTCATCACCGTAAATATTTACCGCATCATATCCACCAGGATTATTAACTTTAACGTTATTGTTATCTTCTACTAATGAGTAGTTGTTTGCTTCCCAATCATCAGCTTTTAAATAAGAAAAGTTGAATTTAACAGCAATTTTATCATTAAAATTTTTAGCATATCTAATTGAATTCTCAAATAAATTGCGTTCACCATATTTGGTTTGAACAGATAATCCAGTATATAAAAAAGGATCTTTTGTTGTTATGTTGATTACTCCATTAAAAGCTCCAGGACCATAATATGCTGAACTAGCACCTTGTATAATTTCAACTTTCATTACATCTAAATCTGAAGCGCCAAGAAAATTCCCAAGAGCAAAATTTAAACCAGGAGCTTGATTATCAACACCATCAATCAATTGAAGTGAACGAACAGGTGATGTACTATTAAAACCTCTTGTATTAATAACTTTAAATGCAAGGCTCGCTGATGTTAAATCAACGCCTTTTAAGGATCCTAATCCTTCATAAAAGCTGTAAGATGGAGTTTCTTTAATACTAATTAAGTCCATAGATTCAATGGTCAGAGGAGATTGCTTTTGTTTATCTACTAATCTCTCATTGTATATGACTAGTTCATTAAGTACTTTTTGATCACTGTAAAGAACAAAATCTATTTTACTTTCACCCTTTACCACATTAAGAGAACTTTTTTTGTATCCTATGTAAGATGCATTTAAAGTATAGGGAGGTGATATGTTTTCTAACTCAATAAAATAAAAACCATTTTTATCTGTAACAACTCCAAAATTAATTTCTGAAATAAAAACATTAGCACCTATCAGAGGATTGTTTTTATCATCAGTTACTTTGCCTGAAAGTGTGTTTTGTGAAAATGAATCTAAAGAAAATAGAAAGAATAGAAATAATATATATTTTTTCACATAAAATAAATAGATTCGCAATTTACACTTTTATTGATGCAATATATATCGCTTAATTATAAAATATCTGAAACTAAAGATTTAAAATTATCATTTGAAAATCGAGGTTTTTTATTTGGAGATGGATTTTTTGAAACAATTAAAGTAATTAATAATAAGATCTTTAATTTTAAAATGCATTTAAAAAGAATTAAAAAATCATTAAATCTTCTTTGTTTAGATTTTGATTACTGTGAAGAGAAAATAAAGAATAATATTTTATCATTAATTAAAAAGAATAAAATAACTTCTGCTACTGTAAAGTTAGTTTTTTTTCGTAGTTCTGAGGGAAGATATTTTCCAAAAACAAACAACTGCTCTATATTAGTTAGTTGTAAGAACAATAAACCAAATTTTAGATTAAGTGATGTTAGAATAAATACTTTCGATGATATTAAAAAAAGTATTAACTTTTTGTCATCACTAAAATCGCTAAACAGTTTAACATATGTTTTGAGTGCGATATCAGCAAAAAATCAAGGGTATGACGAAGCAGTTATATTTAATGAAAAAAACTTTGCTATTGAAACAACAAGTTCAAATCTTTTTTTCGTTTTAAATAACAAATTATTTACACCTCATATAAATCAAGGTTGTGTAGAGGGTACTATGAGAGAATTAATTATAAGTAATTTTAATGTTAAAGAAATCAAAGTTAAAATGGATGATTTGATAAATTCTCAAGAAATTATACTAACAAATTCACTAAGTATTAAATCTGTTAGTGAACTAAATGGTATTCCGCTAAATAATTCACAATACGCAAACCGATTTTTAGAAAAAGTAAACCAATTAATTTAGTGATGGGTTTTTAGGGAAGTTTTTCCAGAGATAATACTTTGAATCATCAATTACTTCACTCCAATCTTTTAGATTATTATTAAATAAATCTAAATATTTATCGTTTTTAGTAATCCAATATTTTTTAATTATTTCTACTTTTAGTTGATTTTTCGACCATCCTGAATATCCTACAAAGAATATAATATCATTAATATTAATTTCTTTACGCTCCAATTTAAAAATTAGTTCTTTAAAATCACCACCAAAAAAAAGATTTGAATTAATTCTTTCACAATTATCAATATTTTCACACTTGTGAATAAAAAAAATAGAATTAGTTTCAACTGGACCACCAACATAAAGTGGTATATTTTTAAAAGGAAAATCTTTAATGAAATTATGAACAAAAAATTTTGTTTTTTTATTAATTATAAATCCAATAATTTCTTGATTTTCAATGTTTGAAATAATAATTATAGATTTGAAAAAAATATCATAATTAATATCTGGTGTTGAAATTAAGAAAGAACCATTTTGTATTTTTGTATTCATAATCTAAGTAAATGTCAGATAATTCATTCAAAAAAGCAAGGTTAGACTATAATATTGGCAACATAGATTTCAACAATATTATTGATCCAATTAAATTATTTAGAAGATGGTTTGATGAAGTATACCAAATTGATAATGAAGAGGCTGTTAGTATGAATCTTTCTACTATTTCATCAGATAATTATCCAAACTCAAGAATTGTATTGTTAAGAGGTTTAGAAGATGGATTTATTTTTTATAGCAATTACAAAAGTCAAAAGGGAAGAGAAATAGAAAAAAATCCCAAGGCGCATATAAATTTTTATTGGCCAAGTCTTGAAAGACAAGTCAGAATAAAAGGAACAATAAATAAAACTTCTGCTAAAGTTTCAGACAAGTATTTTTTATCGAGACCTTTAAAAAGTAGAATAGGAGCAATACTTTCAGATCAAAGCACTGAGATACCTTTAGATAAAGATTTACAAAAAGGATTATTGGTAGAAATTAATAAAAATCAAAACAAAGAGATTGAACGACCAAATCACTGGGGTGGATATTATCTTAAACCATCTGAAATTGAGTTCTGGCAAGGTAAAGATGCTAGGTTACATGACAGGCTACTATATGAGAAAAAAAATAATGAATGGATACCAAAAAGATTGTCTCCCTAAATAAACCTACATTTAGAATCAATTGGATTTCCCAAAAGGAATTCACTGATTGACATAATTCTTTTACCCTCCATTTGAAGAAATTCTAAACAAATTGATTGAAATTTACTGTGAATCTTTAAATAGGTTTTGTTGTCTGTATCAATATGAAAATTTGAATTATTATTTGAAGTTTCAATTTTACTTTTGATAATTTTTATTCTTTTTCTCTTACCATACTGTTCTAAAAAAAACCAAGCACAAGGACATTTAGCTTTATCTTTTAAAAAATTATTATCTGAGATATAAGGTGAGAGTCCTCTTGTTAAATTATTAATATCTACAAGAGATTCATTCCAATTAATTCGAGTTATTTGAGTATTTATCTTTGGAGCTTTGTTTAAATTTTTAATTATGGGTTGTGTTGTTGTTTTAAATTTGTTAGAAAAGATATTATTTAAAGTATCTGTCATCAGTTCAGATCCAACTTTAACCATTTGACTGTGTAGTTGTGCTGCTGTTGTTTCAATTTCAAGATTAATTACTGATTGACTGATTATATCACCTTGATCTATTTTATCGTTAATAAAGAAAATACTAACTCCAGTTTTTTTCTCGTTATTTATGAGTACCCAGTTAATTGGTGAAGCTCCTCTGTAATCCGGCAATAAAGATGTATGAAGATTTATAGTGCCAATCTTTGGAAGTTCGAATATAGACTTAGGTAATTTTTTAAATGCAACTACAACAAATAGGTCAGCCTTAAACGATTCTAAATTTTTAATAAACTGTGGATCACTCAAATTGATTGGGCTCAAGTAATCAATATTTTTTTCTTTACAATAATTTTTTAAATGACAAGATTTTACTTTTTTGCCTCTTCCACTTTTACTATCAGCAGAGGTAATGACACATTTGACATCAAAATTAGTATTTAATATTGCTTCAAGAATACATGATGAAAAATAGGGTGTACCAAAAAAAACAATTTTCATACTACAAATTTAGATATTTAAACAATTATCACATATTTTACAATTTTTGGTATTGTTATGACCAAAATATTCATTAATAAGTTGTGTCCTACATTTGGAATTATTAGTTAGAAATCCATTAATTTTTTCTAAATTATTGGCGTAAACATTTTTTTGAGAATTAATATAATTTTCAATTTGATGTTCATCAAAATTATTTTCTTTTATGTATTCAATATAAAAGCTATTTTTTGATGATTTATATTGTAGCAAATCTTTTTCATGAAGATCTTTTATTATTTTGATTGTTTTCTCTAAGGTTAAATTTAGATGATTAGCTATTTTATTTTCATCAATTGATACTGGAAAATCTTTTGTTATTTTAAATTCATCTAATAAATATTTTAGAAAACTATCATATGATAAGTTTTTAATTCTAAAATCATAAAGTTCATCTTTAGAAAAATTTAAACTTATTGATGACTTTGTAGTTTTCTCTGTGGAATAATTAATTAATCCTAAATTATTTAAAATAGTTAATCCATTATGAACATCTGCTATATTTTGATTTATTGAATTTGAAAAATTTAAGATATCAAAATTCTTATTTATTAGTTCATTAGATTTTATATATAAATCTTTAAGAAATGTTAGATTAAGATGTTTATTATTAACATTTACTTCAATACCAGTTTTAGAATAAAAAATAAATGAATAACTATATTTATTATTTAATGAAAGTTTATTTACATTGCTAAAGTATAGATCAATACTTTCTGGAACATGAGAGTGAATAATAATTCTTAAATTTTTACCTTCAAAATCTATTTTAACTTGACTTGTCAAAACTAATACTCTAAAACTATTTTTATAGAATTCATTAATATATTTTTTTCTGTCTTTTCTATAGATTCCTTGATGAATAGTTTTTGATTTTATGCCATTTTCGTTCAAATAATTAGAAATTTCTCTACATTTTTTTCTATTTTTCGCATATAATATTGCAGGTAATTTTAACTTTTTTATCGTACTTAAAATTGAAGAGTTTATATCATCTTTTTCTACTACAGAGTGTGATAGTAGATTGTTTTTATAGCTATTAATTAATGAACTATCGAAATCAATATTAAAGTAATCGAACGATAAAGATTTTTTTTTAAGATTAGAATAAAAAAGAAACTGCATAACTTTACTATTAACTAAAAATTTGTAAATGAAAGCCTTACTGTTTTTATAATCATTAGAAATCAGCTCAGAATTATAAAATACAGCTAGTGAAAAATTAATTTGACTAATCAGGTAATAAAAGTTGTGAGTTTTAACAAAATCAATATCTACAAATACCAAAAAAGGTCTAGAAAATTTTGAGGTTGTAATTACTATTTCTAAATCATCAAGACTTGCATATTTATCAACAACATTAAATGTAATTTTTTTATTTTTTAAAAATTCAAATTGCCTATTGAAATAATTAATTTCTTGAAAGAATATTAAAGTTATTGTTCTGTTTTTAATTGAATAGATTAAGTACGATGTAAGAGATTCAGATAATGAAGTATAATCAGAGATTATTGATTTTCCATTTATCAAATTATATAATATTGATTCTTGATTTTCTTTCAAGCTGGTGCGCCCCCAGTAATTCGATAAAATATTTTTTAATTCCACGTTTAACTAACGAGTAAAAAAATACATTATTATTGATCAGCTAAAAATCTCTCTGCATCTAATGCGGCCATGCATCCTGTTCCAGCTGAAGTAACAGCTTGTCTGTAAACATGGTCAGCAACATCACCTGAGGCAAAAACACCATCTATATTTGTTTTAGTAGAACCAACTTTCACAATTATATATCCACTTTCATCCATATCTAGTTGATTTCTGAATAAATCTGTGTTTGGTTTGTGTCCAATGGCAACGAAAAAACCTTTAGCTGGAATTGTAACTTCCTGAGATGTTAAGTTGTTAATAGCAGTTACACTTTCAACACCCTTATCACCATTAATCGATTTGGTTTCGTGATTAAATAATACTTTAAGATTTTTAGTACTAAAAACTCTTTTCTGCATGGCTTTAGATGCTCTCATGTGATCTTTTCTAACCAATAACGTAACATTTGTACAAAGTTTTGCTAAATAAGTAGCTTCTTCTGCAGCAGTATCACCACCACCAACAACGACAACATCCATTCCTTTGTAGAAAAAACCATCACAAACAGCACAAGCGGACACACCATAGCCGTTTAATCTTTCTTCGTCAGGAATACCTAACCATTTAGCAGTTGCTCCGGTAGAAATAATAACTGATTCAGCTAGAACATGATCTTTAGAATCAATTTCAACTTTAAATGGTCTAGATGAAAAATCAACTTTTGTGACCATTCCCCAGCGAACATCAGTATCAAACCTTTCTGCTTGAACTTTAAAATCCTCCATCATCTTAGTACCATCTACACCCTGAGGATATCCTGGATAATTATCAACATCAGTTGTAGTTGTTAATTGACCTCCAGGCTGCAATCCTTGATAAAGAACAGGAGATAAATCAGCACGAGCGGCATAAATTGCTGCAGTGTATCCTGCTGGTCCTGAACCAATTATTAATAATTTAATTTTTTCCATTTTATAATATATCTAAAATACTTAGCGAGTCCAAAGGATACGGGTTTGTATATGTTTTATTTTCTTTAATTTCAATTTTGTAGTATGATGGTGCGTTTCCTGTCCAACAACCAAGTCCTCCATCGATATTAGTTACAAGATTAGCTGGTTCTGAAAATGGATTTCCATTGGTTCCAAATTGTCTAACTAAACTTCTCCAAAATTTTAAAGATGCTTCATCAATTTGGCTAAACTTCAACAGCACAATATCATGAGATAAAAATACAGAATCTTGTAGATTAGTTAAAGGATTATTAAACTTTTTCCATCTACTTTTTTTGTAATTTTCTGTAGGATCGGGAAAATCGTTGTCAGGAGGTTTTGGAAAAAATGTTTCAAATGATTGTCCATCAATTAAAATATCACTACCGGCATCTATTATTTTAAGTAAGTCTTCTGAGTATTTATCTACACTATTGTTTGATGAATCAAATCTCCAAGTCTCATAAAGTTTAGATTTAATAATAATATTATTTTGAACTGCTGGTGGATCACTGTAAATAGCTCTTATATCCATTCCTTCAAATTCTTCATTTTTTTCGACCCATAAACAATCTAAAGGTGTAGTATTTGGGATAATTGTGTTCGCAGTGACAGTTGGGAAAATACTTTCTATTTTTAAAAAATATTCTTCACCAACTTTACTAAAATCATAATTACCTATGTTATTAAAATAATTTAAATCCGTATAAATTGGAATTGTATCCAATGGTGCTGGTAATCTCTCTAAATTTATACCTATGCTGTCACCATTTAAAAATTTCCAGACAGTTACTTTAGCATTATTTACAAATAAATTATTGTATGTATTGATATTAATAGGATCAAAATATCCCTCATTTTTTGTTAGTATTACGTAAGGAGGAAATCCAGGTTCGATGGAACCTTCAACAACAAGCTTAGTTTCTACGTAAGAAGGGTTGATTGTAATTTCGTCCTGACATGAAACCATTAGAATAAGTAAGTATAGTAATTTCTTTTTCATATTAAAAATTAAAGTTCCATGTTATTGATGGTAAAATAGGAAATATTGATACTTGATAAGCCTTTGGAGTTAAATTACCATCTTGAATTGTTCCGTCAATACCATCTGGTGATTCCAAGTCAAGATAAATAAAATATGGATTCTTTCTACTATATAAATTATATATTGAAAAATTCCAAGACGAATAATAATCTCTTTTTTTCCATTTATAATCATAGGTTGCACCTATATCCATTCTGTGATAGGGTATCATTTTGAACCCATTTCTACTGGTAAATTCAGTGTATACATTTCCACCTATAACATACCTTTCTGTCGGAAGAGTAATGTTATTACCACTAGAATAAACAAAAACACCACTTAGTGTCCATTTATCGTTTAACTGGTACGAAGTTGTTATTGATAAGTCTTGTCTTCTGTCGTATTTAGCAGGAAAGGGATTACCTTGATTTACATAATCAAAATATCTTGTTGTTTTAGAAAGAGTGTATCCAATCCAGCCAGTTAAATCACCTTTATTCTTTTTAATTAACATTTCTAATCCATATGATTCACCATTACCAAATGTAAAAGCATTATCACTAGATTGGTTTGTATTATCTTCAGGTAATACACCTTCTTTGTACTCTATTAAATTATCCATTTCCTTGTAATAACCTTCAAGTGATGCCTCATAAGTATCGTTAACAAAGTTTTTGAAGTAACCTATTGCATATTGTCTAGAGAATTTGGGTTCAATCTTTGAGGAACTAGGTACCCATAGATCAGTAGGGAGAGAAACAGCACTTGTGGAGGCAAGGTGTATGTATTGGTAATTTTCTGTGTAAGCAGCTTTAATTGAACTATTTGAATTAAGTCTGTATCTAACTGATATTCTGGGTTCTACACCATAGTATTCTTTTGCAGACACTAAACCAACAATATTAGAATCTAAATCAATGTTTGAGCTGTCTTTTTCAAGTGCTTGAAAATAAGAAAATCTTAATCCAGCATTAATTTTGATTTTATCACTTAATTCATAATCATCTGAAACATAAACAGCAGCTTCGTTAGAGTATTGCTTAAATATTTTATCTGGTTCGAAAGTAACTTCTCCAGCTCTTCCGCTTGCATTTCCAGGAGTAAAAATATGATAAATATAATTAGCTCCAAACTTTACATTATGTCTTGTATTTGGAATATATGTAAAATCAACTTTACCATTCCAATCATTGATTCCAGAGAAAATTTTAAGTGCAAATTCTTGTTGTTCTATATTGAATTCAAATCTATAGTCAGTAAATATTAATGATGTATTTAAGAATAATTTATCATTGAAAAGATGATTCCATCTTAATGAAGTAGTTGCATTTCCCCATGGTATTTGAATATTAATTCCATTATCAGAATTATTAAAGCTAAACACATCTCTTCCAAAATAACCACTTAAAAATAATTTATCTTTGTCAGATAATCTGTAATTAACTTTAGTTGTTAAGTCATAAAAATAATATCCAGAACCGCTAAAGGCATTGTCTTCATTATTTAAAAAAGGTTTTGATAGAACATCAATATAAGTTCTTCTACCTGAAACAATGAAAGAGGATTTATTTTTTACTATTGGACCTTGCACTGTCGCTCGTGATGATAGTAAGCCAATACCTCCATCTAACTCAAATTTTTTATTGTTTCCATCTTTCATGGAGATATCTAACACTGAGGATAACCTTCCTCCATATTGAGCAGGCATGCCACCTTTAATAATATTAATATCTTTAATTGCATCAGCATTAAAAACTGAAAAGAAACCAAATAAATGAGACGCATTATAAACAACTGCTTCATCTAAAAGGATGAGATTTTGATCAGGACCACCACCCCTTACATAAAGAGCTGAATTACCTTCTCCACCCGATTGAATTCCAGGTAATAATTGAGCTGATTTTAACACATCGACCTCTCCAAGAATTACGGGAAGTTTTTTTATGTTAGATACTTGTAGCTTAACTTGACTCATATTAGTACTCTCTACATTTTTATCAGATTTTTCGCCCTTGACTATTACTTCATCAGTTTTTATTGAATTGTCTTTTAAAGAAATATTAACTCTTTTGTCTTCATTCAGATTTACTGTTTTAGAAAAAGTTTTTAAGCCTATGAATGAGTATTTTATAGAATAAATACCTGAATCTAGAGTCAGTGAATAAAATCCATATTGGTTAGTAATTGTTCCTTTTAATGATTTTTCATCAAATACTGAAACACCAATTAGACTTTCTCCACTTTCTTCTTCAGTTACGTACCCACTAAGTGTGAAACTGTTTTGACTGTAAGACGTAAAATATGTTAAAAGAGATAAAAATAGTGCTAGTCTTTTCAATTTGTATAAAAAGTTATAGATAAAGTTATACAAACTTATACAAATTAATCTATTTAGCACGATTTATTATTATTTTTGTTTTACGGGATGTAGCTTAGTCTGGTTAAAGTACTCGTCTGGGGGGCGAGAGATCGGAGGTTCAAATCCTCTCATCCCGACAATGACTATTAGAGTACTTTTAATTTCTTTATTTTTTCATCAGAGCTTAATTTCATTAGCTCAGCTTGGATGTGCTGGAATAAATTTAGGACAGGACACTACAATAGATTGTTCCCAACAATGTATAACTTTAAGATCATCTGTTTTAGATGTCGGTCTTACAAGTAATTACAACATTACCAGTATTGCTTTTAATCCACCATTTTCTTTTAATCAAGGTAATCCAATTTTTGTAAATCAAGACGATTATTTTAGTCCTTCTATTCAGCTTCCATTTGTTTTTTGCTTTTATGGTAATAACTATAACCAAATTGTAGTTGGTGCTAATGGCTTGATATCCTTTGACATTTCTTTAGCAAATGCTTTTTGCGAATGGGATTTTAGTCAAATCATGCCAAATAATAATGGTGAACCCTACAGAAATTCAATTAATGGACCTTATCACGATCTTGATCCTTCAGCTGGTGGAAATGTTAGATATGGAATTTTAGGTACTTATCCTTGTAGAACATTTGTTGTTAATTTTGATGATGTTCCACATTACGATTGTAATAATCTAAGGACTACATTTCAGATTGTTTTGTATGAAACAACGAACATCATAGAAATTTATGTTTTAGATAAGCCAGTATGCAATTCATGGAATAGTGGCAATGCTGTGCTTGGCATTCAAAATTCAAGTGGTACAGTTGCTCATGTTCCAAATAGCAGAAATACATCTAATTGGTCAACATCAAATGAAGCCTGGCAATTTATTCCAAGTGGAGGTAGTTCTATAAATTCAGTTCAATGGTTTGACAGCAGTGGAACGTATATCTCAAGTGGAGATTCTATAGTTGTATGCCCGACAGATTCAACTCAATATAGTGCAACAGTTACATATAATTCTTGTAGTGGTAATTTAGTTGTTGAAAGTGATACAATTAATATAAATGTTTCAAGTTATGGAGGTCAAAATGTAAATACTAATTTAGGTGATACTTCAGTATGCTTAGGCGATAGTATATTACTTTTTGGTTTTAATTCTTCTAACTACAGTTGGAATAATGGTGTTTTGGATAGTGTGTTTTTTATTCCATCAATTACTGATTATTATGTTGTAAATGCTTCTGATAGCAATGGGTGTTTCAGTTCCGATAGTGTATTAATATCTATAAATAATACATTTTTACTTGATACAAACATAAGATATTGTGATTCAATCTTTTGGAATGGATTATATTACAATACCTCTGGCTCTTATGATTTGTTTAATTTATCAATTTTTGGTTGTGATAGTATTAATAGATTAAACTTAATAATAGATTCCTCTACATCATCTTACACTTCAATAAATTCATGTATTAATTATACTTGGAATAATAATACATATAACACAAGTGGTCAATATTCTTACATAACACAAAACACCAATGGATGTGATAGTACAGCAATATTAAATCTTACAATAAATATACCTAATAATTCAACTCTCAGTACTAATGCATGTAATCAGTATACATGGAACAATCAGACATATGTCAGTTCTGGAACCTACTCATTTTTAACTACTGGTACTAATGGATGTGATAGCACTGCAATACTTAATCTCACAATCAATAACGAAACTTTTTCATATTCAAATATAAGTTCATGCAATCCAGTATTATGGAATGGTATTCAGTATAACTCCAGCGGAAACTACACATATTTAACGACGAATTCAAAGGGATGTGATAGCATAGCAAACTTAGATCTTATGATTAATAATCCAACATCCTCAAGTTCATCAATGAGTTCTTGCAACTCTTTTTATTGGAATAATCAAACATATAATAGCTCTGGAACATATTCTTACTTATCAATAGGTTCCAATGGATGTGACTCCACCGCATACTTATTTTTAACTATTAATCAGCCAACATTATCATATAACTCCATTTCCTCTTGCAATCCAGTAATATGGAATGGTATCAATTATGATTCAACTGGAGTATATATTTACAATACTATTAACTCAGTAGGATGTGATAGTATAGCTACATTAAATTTATTTATAACACCAACTATTATGTCATTTGATACTATATCTTCCTGCGTAGATTATCAATGGAATGGACAAAATTTAATTAGCTCAGGTAATTATAACTATTTGACTGTTAACTCTGATGGTTGCGATAGTTTAGCTAACTTATTTTTATTAATTAATCAACCATCAACATCCACAACTAATAAAATTTCATGTGATGAGTTTCAATGGAACAATCAGATATATTCATCAAGCGGTAATTATCAATATACCACTTCAAATGTTTTAGGTTGTGATAGTATAGCAAACTTAAATCTAACCATTAATTATTCATCATTATCAAATGTTAATATTTCCTCCTGCCGAGAATATGAGTGGAATAATGTAACTTACTTTAACTCCGGAACGTACAAACATTTAACAATAAATTCTAATGGATGTGATTCTTTGGCATATTTAAACTTAACGATTAAGCCAGTGAAAGAATCTATTTTTGACACTACAATATGTTTAGGTTCTTCATTAATATGGAACGGTGATGTTTACAAACAACAAGGAAACTATTCTTATTTAACAATTGGATCAAACGGTTGTGATAGTTTAGCAAAATTAAACCTAATCACCGCAGTCAGCTCTACAACTAACTATAATGTTTCGACCTGTGATCAATATATTTGGAATAATAATATTTTCAACCAAAGCGGAACATACAGTTATACTTCCGGAAATGGAAATGATTGTGATAGCTTATATGTTCTAAATTTGATTATATACAACTCATCCTTTTCGACAGATAGTATTACTACATGTAATGATTTTTATTGGGGTGGAGAAATTTACAATCAATCAGGTAACTATAATTTGACAGCTATAAATAGTGTTGGATGTGACAGCATTATAACCCTAAATTTAGAGATTAATGAAGTTAACACATATCTACCAAATACATTTACACCTAACAATGATAACTTAAATGATCAATTTGCATCATTTGATTATAATATCGAAAATTATGAAATTTATATTTTTAACAGAATTGGAGAACAAGTATTTTATTCTAAAGACTCTTTTATGGGTTGGAATGGTACATTTAAAAATGAAATTGTTCAGGATGGAATATATGCTTGGAGATTAAAATATACATGCTCAGGTGAATACAATGAAATACTTGGGTATGTCACAATTTTAAAATAAAACTTCTCAAAATGAATATTAATTATAAATTTGAAAGAAAAATGAAAAAAATATTATACTTATTTATAATTATTCCACTCTTATCTATTGCAAACGATAAGAATTCACTTTCAATAGACGAAACACTACCTATTCCAAACTACAAAATGAAATCTGTTGATGGTAGTTTCTACTCATTGAACGATTTAAAAACTGATGAAGGAATACTTGTTATTTTTACTTGCAATACCTGTCCATTTGTAGTAATGTGGGAGGATAGATATAAAATGCTTGAAGAATATTGTAAAAAAAATAATATTGGGATGGCTTATATTAATTCCAATTACAAAAGAAGAAATAGTGTTGATTCATATAAAAGTATGATCGATCATTCAATAAATATGAACTATAACTATGAGTATTTAGTTGACAATAAAAGTAAATTGGCAAATACATTTAAAGCAAAGACAACACCGCATATCTTCTTATTTGATGAAACTAACAAGCTTAAATATAAGGGTTCTATTGATAATAACTACAAGGATAAGTCTAATGTAACTGAATTTTATCTTAAAGATGCAATGGATCAAATGTTAAAAAACAAAAAAATTGAAATAAATACTACTAAAGCTATAGGGTGTAGTATAAAGAGATATGAAAATTAGCTGGTTTTTGATTTATGTAATTGCTATATTTATAACAATTTATGGTGTGATAACTAAAAAATTCTTATTCATATTTTTAGCACTTCCTTTAATTTATTTCAACAGAAACAAAAATTGAAAAGTTTAATATTAGAAACTTATCACAAAGGTCACAATGCTAAGTTAGTAAACTATGCAGGCTTCAAAATGCCTATCCAGTACACAGGAGTCAAATCAGAACATTATCATGTTAGAAAACATGTTGGTGTGTTTGATGTATCTCATATGGGTGAGATAGTAATAAGAGGACCTCAATCAGAACTCTTTCTTAAAAATTGTACGACTAACGATATTAACAAATTAAAAATAGGTAATGTTCAATACTCTTGCTTTACAAACATCAACGGTGGTACCATTGATGATCTATTAGTCTATAAAATTGATTTAAATGAGTTTATGCTAGTTGTTAATGCATCAAACATTGCTAAGGACTTTAAATGGTTAAATTCAATAAATAATTTTGATTGTCAAATTATTAATGAATCTGATGACATCTCTTTACTTGCCATACAGGGACCTGAATCACAAAAACTACTTTTTGATTTAGGACTGGAAAATATATATAACCTTAAATATTACACTTTTTACAAAACTTCTATTGGTAAATTAAATAATGTATTAGTCTCAAGGACTGGGTATACTGGTGAAATAGGCTTTGAGATTTATGTTAAAAATAAAGACATAAGATATTTATGGAATAAAATTTTCAGTGTTAAAAGTAATCTTAAACCAATTGGTTTAGCAGCAAGGGATACTTTAAGATTAGAAATGGGTTATTGCTTATATGGCAATGAATTGTCAGAAACAATAAGCCCGATTGAGGCAAATCTTTCTTGGATAGTATCAAAGAACAAAAAATTTATAGGAAGCGAAGAAGCGTTCGAAAAAAATAAAAGAATATTAATTGGTCTTGAGTTACTTGAAAGAGGTATAGCTAGAAATGGATATGAAGTCTATGATGATAAAAAAGATTTAATTGGAGTAGTAACTTCAGGAACTATGTCTCCAAGTCTTGAAAAATCTATTGCTCTTGCAATTGTAAATATTCAAAAATTAGATAAAACAAAATTTTTTTTTGTGTTCATTAGAAAAAAATTTATCAAAGCAAAAAAAATAAACTATCCCTTTTATGAAAAAAAATAAACATTTAATTAATGTTTGTTTAACCAGTGATCAATTGTATAAATATGAAATTGAAAACTCAATTGTTGTAGTTATTGATATTTTAAGAGCTACATCTGTGATATCAACAGCATTCCATTATGGGATGAAGTCTGTTAAACCTGTTGGAACAATAGAAGAAGCTATCAGATATAAACAAAACAAAGATTACATTTGCGCTGGTGAAAGAAATGCACTACCGATAGAGGAACTAGAATATGGAAATTCTCCATATCAATACATGAATAATGAAATAAAAGGTAAGAAACTCATTATCACAACAACAAATGGAACAAATGCAATTAAAATCTCAAAAAATGCTAAAAAGGTTATAATAGCGTCATATATTAATTTAAATGCATGCTCTGATTTTTTAATAAATCAAAATCATAATATTATATTTTTATGTTCTGGATGGAAGGGTTTCTATAATTTGGAAGACTCGATTTTTGCTGGAGAAATCAGCCAGCTTGTACTTAAAAGTAATAAGTTTAGTCATAATTGCGATTCTCTTAGATCATGTATTTATTTAAATAATTTATGTGGCGATGATAACTTCACTTTTTTAAAGAATTCATCTCACAGAAAAAGGTTAAAAAACAACAACATGGAAAAAGACACTATTTTTTGTCTAAAACCAACATTTAAGTCTGAAATAGTGCCAATATTATTAGAAGATACTCTTTATAATTTAGAAGATATAAATAAAGTCTAATCCAAAAAAAGAATTTTTAAATTTAAATGCTGCTCCATCTATAGTGGGATCAGTAGAACTAACCTCTGAAAATTTATTAATCGCAAAATAATAATTTGGATTGACAATGAAACTATTTGAAATAATAATATCAAATGAGAATTTTAATCCGTAATCTAAATCTTCAAAAGTATTTAATATTTCGTTATCTTGATTGAGATTTACTGCTATAATATTTTCATTAGAAGTAATATCATTACTCTCAATCAAAGAATATGAGTTAGAAATTAAATATCCAACAGAAGGACCAAAGTTAATATTTAGATAATCTGAGGTGCTAAAACTTAGAAAGGGGGTAAGACGAACATAATTTCTTGAGTATGAGTATTTACTTTCATATTCATTTTTTGAGTTTGATGAAGTTGAATGTTGAATGTATCGATAAGAGTGTTCACAGTCTTCCTGAGTATATTGAAGTTCATTTAATATAGACCATCTTTTTGAAATCGGAACATTAAGTGTGACTCCAGCATTATAACCAGTTTTAATGAAATGCTTTGATGGAATTTCTCCATTAATAGTGCTTATTAATGTGTTATCTATATTCATACCTAATTTTAAACCAAATTTGACTGGTTTTAATGATTGCGAAAATGAATTAAGTGAACAAAAAAATAAAAGAAAAATTATTAATCTCATATTAACTATTTAACATTACTGGCATAACTAACATAAGAGTACTTTCAATATCTTCATTATTCTCATTAGAAAAAATTACACCAGCTCTATTTGGATCACTTAACTCAAAAACGATATTCTCAGATGAAATATTATTAAGAATTTCAATCAGAAATTTTGAATTAAATCCTATTTCAATATCACTACCAGAGTATTCACATGTTAATCTCTCTTCAGCCTTATTAGAAAAATCAATGTCTTCTGATGAAATATTTAACTCACTTCCAGCTATTTTAAGTTTTACTTGATGAGTAGTCTTGTTAGAGTAAATGGCAACTCTCTTCAAACTTTCTAGTAAAAGACTTCTATCAATATTTAATTTATTTGGATTATTAGTAGGAATAACAGCATTGTAGTTTGGATATTTTCCGTCAATGAGTCTACAAATTACTATAAGGTCTTCTTGAGAAAAATGAATATTGGTATCGTTATAATTGATTGTAATTTCAGATTCTTCTACTAAAATATTTTTTAAAATATTTAATGGTTTTTTTGGAATAATAAATGATGATGTTGATGAATTTTCAATTCCTTTTCTGACATGCTTAACAAGTTTATGAGCATCGGTAGATACAAAAGTTAAGTCATTTTCATTTATTTCACAATGAATTCCAGACATAACAGGTCTTAAATCGTCATTTCCACAAGCAAAAATAGTTTTGTTAATAGCTTCAATAATTATATTAGGATCTGTACTAATTGTTGAAGGTGACTCCATTTGCGGAACCTTTGGAAACTCGTTAGCGTTCTGACCAGCAAGTTTGTAATTTCCGTTGTTTGACGTTATTTCAACACCGAAAGATTCAGAGTTTATGACAAAAGTTAATGGTTGGTTTGAAAATGCTTTGAGGGTGTCTATTAATATTTTAGCTGGTATGGCAATTGATCCAGATTCATTAGACTCGACACTTAAAAAATTTATAATTGTTGTTTCAAGATCAGAAGCAACTACTTTAAGTTGGTTTTCACTAAGTTCAAAAAGAAAACTATCAAGTATTGGTAGTGTATTATTGGTACTCAAGACACCACTAATTTTTTGCAATTCTTTTAATAATTTACTGCTGTTAGCTACGAACTTCATATTTTTTTTATCAAATATAAATTTTGTTTTTGTAAGTAAAGTAGATTAAATACTAAAAATCATCAATATTAATTAACACTTTGTTGAAAACGTAATCCTGAACTAAGCAAATATCTTCATTATTTTTTATTACAATTTTTCTTTTGATGTTATAGTTTTTGGTATCATCATCTTGCTCACTATTTAATTTATAAAATACAAGAGAATCAATGTTGCTTTTTGAGTAAATAATTAGTTTTTTGTGAGGATTACACATATTATTTTTTAGACTATCATTTAAATATTTTTCAATATTAAGATTAGTAAATGTGTTAAGAAATAAATTTAAAGTTCCAAAATTAATATCCTTAATAGTTTCGTTTTGATAATTTTTAATGTTGTTTTCTTTACCACAAATCAATTTAAAGGATTTGGCTGAGTTTGAAAAATTATAAGAATAAATTGAATCAATGAAATTTGGTTTATAATCAATTAAGGTTGGATTTCTCCAATTATTAATTTCAATTCTATTAGCTTGTATACCAAACCTGGGAGATAAAAACCCATTAAAACCGGGGATATGTGTTGAGTATGTCTTCTTTGTTTTTAGATGGTAAATATAGGTGCCTAGGTGATCACGTGTAGATGGTCCTATAATAAATGAATTAATTTTCTTGTTGTTATTATAAATAATAACTCCAACACCTAAGGATGATATTTGTTTCTCAATATTTTTTTCTATTTCATCAGAAAGTAAATTTTTGATTCTGATGTTTTTGAGCGTACTAAGTAAAGTTTTTATAGCATCATTTCTAACTAAATATGAGTCATTTAAAATCCATTGATTATTATTTCTTCTCAATTCAATTTCATTACCATATCTATCACTTATTATAATTTTGTCAATAGAAAGTGTATCAGTAACAGAAAATAATTCAGTATTAAATGAACTTATTTTATTTTCTCTTATAAAGAATAAACTACATAATAACAATATTATAATTGATAAAAAAAATATCTTTTTATTTCTCATAATTAAGCCTGTAATAATGATTAAACAGAAGTGAAAAAATATAAAATAAAATTATCGGAAAAATAAGATTAATTAGACCCAATATATTTATGTCTGTTTTGCTAAGCTCACCTCTAATTAGATTCAAAGGTAATGTTCTATTTCTAAGACTAATTAATTTATTGTCATCACATAAATATTGGACAGAGTTTAAAATCAGCTTTTTGTTTCCAGCGTATAAGTAATTAGAATACTTATCGTAACCTAGAGGATAAACTCTTTTATTAAATTCATTTTTAATAAAATCTCCATCAGAAAAAACAATTACTTTCGATTTATTAGAGTATTCTGTAAAAACCATTTCGCCTTTAGGTAAAATTCTGTTCTTAAATAGAGATTCAAATTTACCTTCAAGTAAAACACCAGTAATGATATTAGAAATTAAAAATGATTCTTCACTAGGTGGACTTTCAATGATTCTCAAACTTAAATTATAAGGAGTTAGAACAGAACGAGAATTTTTTGAACTGTTTATTAAAACACTTTTTTTAATATTATTTCTCATTAATGTATCAATTGAACTTGTAAAATTTCCTTTGATTGCATCTAAATTAGCAGAAATAGGGTGCTCTGTGTCAGATTTGAAAATAATATGAAAGGGCCAGTTAAATAGCTTTTGTGTTGGAATATTTCCATTGTATCCAGTCACTATTGGTATCATTGAAGAACGTAAATCCTGAATATTATCATTAACAATTCTAATTCCATATTTAAAAAACAAATCATTTAAATTCAAATCGTTAGAGCTAACAATAAAATTATCGGTATTATTTAAACTATCAATTGACCCGTTAGTTCCATCCACTAACCACATTAGATTTCCTCCGTTCATAAGATATTGATCAATTATGAACTTATCTAATATGTTAAACTTTATTGTCGGTTTCGCAATTATAATCGCTTTGTATTGATTTAAATCATTAATTTTTTTCTGAATATTGATTTCATCATTTACAATTTCCAATTCTTTAATATCAACAAAGTCTACATCATAAAAATGATTTAAATTATCGTAATCATTCATTACTGAATAACAAATATCATTGAGATTGTTTTTTGATAATTGACCATTTCCGTTTAAAAAAGCAATTTTTTGTTTTTTGTCTTTCATCAGATTATCTAAACATTTGAAAAATTCAAATTCAAAATTTTGAATAGAATTATTTATATTTTGTTCATTGGATAAGAAAACATTAGATTGAAGAAAATTAAATGAACTCTCTTTTCCCTCATAAAATACAACAGCACCTGGAAAAATTACTTTTTTAGTTTGTTCATTTTTGCTTACAATATCAAGTTCAGTTGGTAATAAGTTTTTGCTAGCTAAATATTTTAGAATATCTTGCCCTGAACTCATTATTTCATCAGGATCAATAAATTCATAATTAATTAAATCATTACTCTTTGAGAGCTCAAACATGAAATTACTCACATATTGTTTTAAATAACTGAAATCAGAAGGTAGATCTCCTGATAAATAAATTTTAATCATTAATGGCTTTTGAATATCATCAATGATTTCTTTACTAATTTTTTTTAATGAGTAAAGTTTATTTTTTGTTAAATCAAATTTGAGTCTAAAACTATTTGAAGAAATGAAGACAGTCATTAATATCAAGACTAATAAGATATATATTTTATTTTTTGACATATGTAGAAATCTTGTTTGATGTAATAATTAAAAAAAACATAATAAAACTGATTATATACAATAAATCAGAAATATAAATTATGCCGTTTGAAAATGATTTATAATGGTAGCTTAAACCAATTTTTTTTAAAAAAAACTGACTGTCGAATAAATTATCTAGATAATCAAATGAATAAAAAAATATTAGATTAAGTGCTAAAGAAAGAATAAAAGAAATGATTTGTTTTTCAGTAATAGATGAACAATAAATTGAAATTGAAACAAAAGCAAGACCTACTAAAAATAAACCTATATAAGAGCCAAAAATTTCACCAATATCAATACTTTGACTAGATTCAGCTATATAGAAAATTGAGAAAACATAAATGATTGTTGGAAGAATGCTAAGAATAACTAAAAATGAGTAAGAAATAAATTTACTAAATACAATACTTGAATAAGTTATTGGTTTGGTTAGTAAGATATTTATTGTTTTATTTGAAGTTTCATGAGAGAAAGATCTCATTGCAATTGCAGGCACAAAAATAATAAGTAAGATTGGAGCGAGAAAAAAGAAATTAGATAATGATGAATAATTACTTGTAAGTATATTTAGGTCACCTCTTATAATCCAAATAAACAGAGAGTTAATTATTAAAAATAAGAGAACAAATAAGTTTGCAATTCTGCTTTTGTAAAATGACTTTATTTCTTTGACAATTAAAGTTTTCATTGGTTAATTTCTATTCTTATAATATCAAAAACTTTTAAACCCAAAAGAGTTGAGGCATTTCCTTTGTTTATTGCTATTTGCAAGTAATCGTTCATATCAAAAATAGCTAATTTTTCAGCAATTGAAACATCGTTATAAACTTGAGAAATTTTGTTAATACTGTCAGTATCGCTACCATGAAAAATTTTAAACTTTTTATCACCAACAGTAGTTTGAAAAAGTTGTTTTTGAATATTAGTTACAACATTTCCGTAATTATCAATATAAATAACAGTACATCTTATTGAGTTCTTATCAATTACTGGCTTGATAGATGTACTATCGAAATTGTAATCATTAATTTCTTTGCCGATAATTTCAGGAGTTCCACCTCTAGATAAATGACAAGCAGCTATGCTTAATATTTCTCTAGATGCAAAAGTTAATATATCAGACTTTTGATCTACAGTAATTTGAAATAATTTATCAGGACGAAATACATCAAAGAATAGATTAAAAAAACCATTGTCAGCGCACAAAAAATATTGTTGATTATAAAATGCTAGTAAATGCTCGTTTTTAGAATTTAGTTCATCATCAACTGTGATAATATGAACAGTATTTTTTGGAAAATTTTTAAAACAAGTCTTTATAACGTGTGAGGCTTGATTTATATTAAAGCATTCAATATCATGACTAATATCAATAATACTTACCTCTTCATTTTGTGTCAAAATTGAGGCTTTAAGTGAGGCAACATAATTATCCTTTATTCCTAAGTCAGTGGTTAAAGTTATAATTGCCATTTTTTATATTTAATTAATCAATTATTATTAATTTGCTTTCAAATTTAATAGAAACAATTGAGACAGCTCAAATGAGTGAAAAAATAATTTTAGTAGAGGATACTGATGTCAGAATTTTGAATGGTGTCAATAACAAAAATATTGATTTTATAAAAAATCACTTTCCAAAGGTTAAGTTAATAACCAGAGGAAATATATACAAAATAATAGGCACCAAAAAAGACACAGATTATTTTTCTGAAAAATTTGAATGTATTATTGATTACATAAAAAAGAATAATAATATTGATCAAAATCAAATGATGAATATTTTCAACAACAAAAAAAATGTAGACAATAAAGAAGTAATCTTACACGCAAAAAACGGAAGAAAAATATATGCAAGAACTTTAAATCAACTTAAAATTGTAAAAGAAATTGAGAATAATGATATTGTATTTTCGAATGGTCCAGCTGGCACAGGAAAAACTTACACGGCGGTTGCAATAGCAGTTAACTTTTTAAAAAATAAAAAAGTAAAAAAGATTATTTTAACTAGACCAGCAATCGAAGCAGGTGAAAATATTGGTTATCTCCCTGGTGACATAAAAAATAAATTAGATCCATATATGCAACCTTTATATGATTCTTTATCTGACATGTTAAGTTCTATAAAACTTAATGAATATATGGAAAATGGAACAATACAAATTTCCCCTTTGGGTTTTATGAGAGGAAGAACTCTTGAAAGTGCTTTTGTAATTCTTGATGAAGCTCAAAATACTACTATAAATCAAATGAAAATGTTTTTAACTAGAATGGGGGTCAATTCAAAATTGATTATAACGGGAGATGAAACACAAATTGATTTAAAAAAGGGAATAGTATCAGGTTTTTCTCACTCCATAAAAACTTTAAAGAGCATTAAGGGAATAGGATTTGTCAATTTAGATGACAATGATGTGGTGAGACACAAATTGGTAAAAAAAATAATTAACGCATACAACAAATAATATGAAAAATACAATAACTAAAACAAATTTTAATTTTCCAAATCAAACTAATTTATACAAAGGAAAAGTCAGAGATGTATATACTATAAATGATGATATACTAGTTATGATTGCTACTGACAGAATTTCTGCCTTTGATCATGTTTTACCAAAAGGAATTCCTTACAAAGGACAAGTTTTAAATCAAATAGCAGCTAGATTTCTAAAAGATACAGAAGATATTGTTCAAAATTGGATGTTTGATACACCAGATCCTAGCGTTACAGTAGGTAAAAAATGTAATCCATTTAAAGTAGAAATGGTAATAAGAGGATATTTAACTGGACATGCTTGGAGAGAATATTGTTCTGGTAAAAGATTATTATGTGGTGTTCCAATGCAAGATGGAATGAAAGAAAATCAAAAATTTATAAATCCAATTATAACACCAACAACTAAGGCAGAGGTAGGACATGATGAAGATATTTCTAGAGAAGAAATATTATCATCAGGACTTGTAAATGAAAATGATTACATATTATTAGAAAAATACACCAGAGAATTATTTCAAAGAGGTACTGATATTGCTGAAAAAATGGGATTAATACTAGTTGATACTAAATATGAATTTGGTAAAGATTCAAATGGAGATATAACATTAATCGATGAGATTCATACACCGGATTCATCTAGATATTTTCATCTTGAATCTTACAAAGAAAATTTTGAAAATGGTAATTCTCAAAAACAATTATCCAAAGAATTTGTTAGAGAATGGTTAATTGAAAACGGATTTCAAGGAAAAGATGGTCAATCCACTCCGAAAATGAGTGAAAAATATTGCAATTCAGTAGCTGAAAGATATATTGAACTCTTTGAAAAAATAACTGGTGAAAATTTCAAAAAGGAAAACGTTAGCGATGTTTATAATAGAGTTGAAAATAACATATTAAATTATTTAGATAAAATTGTTTGAGATTAACTACAGTGTCGTATTATTAGCATTCATTTTAGTCTCATTAGTTCAAATATCTATTTCATATATAAGATTTAAAATCTCAAGATTAAAAAATTCTACTAAAGATAATGGCCCTTTATCAGTTATAATTTGTGCTAAAAACGAAGAGGTCAATCTGAAAAAAAATCTTGAAAAGGTTCTGAATCAGGACTTTAAAGAATTTGAAGTTATTGTTGTAGATGATCAATCAACTGATTCAACTAATTATTTGTTAAACTTTTTATCAAAAAAATATAGTAATCTAAAGGTTGTTACCTTAAACAAAAATGTCAACTCAAGAATTGGAAAGAAGTTTGCATTATCTATAGGTATTAAAACTGCAAAATTTGATAATCTAGTCTTAACAGACGCAGATTGTATTCCAAGCTCAAGAAAATGGTTGAGTTTAATCTCTTCAGGATTTGATAATCATAAAATCGTTCTAGGCTATTCAAATTATAAAAAGGAGAGTGGTTTGCTAAATAAATTAGTCAGGTTTGATACATATTTGATTGCATCAAGTTATTTTACGGCTTGTCAAATAGGTATTCCCTACATGGGTGTTGGAAGAAACTTAGCTTACAAAAAAGATTTATTTTTTAAAAACAAAGGATTTGCAAATCATATAAATTTAATTTCTGGAGATGATGATTTATTTATTCAAGAGATAGCCAGTAAAGAAAATACAACAATTATATTAGACTCAGAATCTCATACTAGTTCATTAGCAGAAAAAAGTTGGAAAGACTGGTTTGCTCAAAAAAGAAGACATTATTCAACTGCTTCTAGATATAAATTAAAGACTAAACTATATTTAATCACTGATCCACTTTCAACAATATTGTTTTATCTGATTCCGATATATCATATAACAATGAATCAAAGATTTGATATAATATTATTAATATTTAGTATGGTTTTTTTAATAAAATCTATCTCTAATTATAAATTGATGAAAAAATTAAAATTATTAGACTTATTTTATTTTACCCCTTTTATTGAAATTTTTCACTTAATATTGATTCAATTCTTGTACATGTATTCAACTATTAGAGGTAAAAAATCATGGTAAAAAAAAATTCTAAAAAAGAAAGAGACATTGAAACTATAAGAAAAGCATTAAAAACTAATAACCAAAATTATTATAATAAGCTAATGTCTCAATATCACAACAGTATTCATTTTTATGTTAATGACATAATAAAAAATCAAGCAATATCAAATGATTTAACGATAGAAATTATGGGAAAAGCTTTCATAAATTTAAAAACCTATAATTTTAAATATGCTTTTAGTACATGGATTTTCACAATTGCTAAAAATCATTGCATAGATTATCTAAGAAAGAATAATTTGAAAACTGTTTCAATAGATGAACTGTCAAATAATCATGAATATTATTTTGAAATTCCAAGTAAAGATTCTAATCCAGAAGATTTACTAATTAAAAAACAAAGAATACAATTACTAAGAAGATTAGTAAATCAATTATCATTAAAATATATTAGTGTTGTTAAACTTAGATACTTCAAAGAAATGTCATACAGTGAAATTTCAGACAAACTGAATTTAAGTGAGTCAACCATTAAAATAAGATTATATAGGGCTAGAAAAGAGCTTTTAAAGATATTCAAATTAGATGATAAAATTAGTTAATAAGTATTTTCCAGAACTTACAGATGTTCAAAATGAAAAGCTGATTATTCTTCACGAGTTATTTAAAACATACAACAAAAAAATAAATTTAATCTCAAATAATAGTTTAAATAATTTTTTTGTAGAACATGTGCTACATAGCCTTTCAATTAGTAAAATAAAGCACTTCAATGATAAAGAAACAGTTTTAGATGTAGGTTCGGGTGGTGGATTTCCAGGAATACCGTTAGCAATATTTTTTCCAAATACTCATTTTATTCTCATTGATAGTATTTCGAAAAAAACTAATATGATTAAAAAATTTAAAGCTGAACTATCATTAAAAAACATTAAAGTTATAAATGATAGAATTGAAAATTTAAATCTTTCATGTGATTGTATAGTCTCAAGGGCCGTAACAAATATGAATAAATTTTTGAGTCTCATCAATAAAGTTAATTTCTCAAACAAAAAAATAAGCGGATATAAGTTATTTTATCTCAAAGGAGGGGATTTAAAAAATGAACTTGAAGGAATAAGTCATAGATCAATGGAAATAAGTAATTTTTATGATGAAAAGTTTTTTTATGAAAAAAAAATCATTTGTATTGATAAGAAAACTATAATTTCTCACAAAAGTAAATAAGTTCTCCTGGTGGGAGTGCATATCTTTTTACTATATCTACATTTAATTCATTTATAAAATTATCCTCTGTTACTTTAAATCCTACACTTTTAAGTCTTTTACCAAAATCTAGACCATATTGTCTTACATGATCACTTTGACCATAATGTTTTTCTCTTTCTTTTGGGTCAATTATAGTTGAGTCCTCAAAAGTTTTATTTAGTTTATTATCAATAGGCACTTGGAAGATTCCCCATCCTTTAGGTTTTAATATTCTATAAAATTCACTCATTACCTTTAAATCATCATCCACATGTTCTAAAACATGATTGCAAATTACGACATCAAAACTATTTTCATCATAGGGAATTTCATGTACATCCATTTTAATATCTGCCCAAGGTGAAATTAAATCGGCTGTTGTATAATCAAGATTTTTCATTGATTTAAATATTTTGATGAAGCAATATTCTGGAGCAATATGTAAGAACCTCAATCTATCATTAAAAAAGTTTGTTTTTCTCTTTAAGTATAGCCACAGTAACCTATGTCGTTCAAGACTCATACTGTCAGGAGCTAAAACACTTGATCTAGATTTAATTCTTCCATAAGGCAAAAGTGATCTATATTTTATACCTGTTATTGGATCTTCAAAATTATCTCCTCTCATAAAAAGAGAAAATATTTTAAGAAAAAAATGACTAACATGTTGCAAATAATGTCTTGGAATAATCCTTGTGGCAATACTAATAATTAGCTTCATCATTTTGTAAAATTAAATTATTTAATCTTCTTGAATATTCTTCTGAGCATCTTCTTTTCGAATTTCCAGAAAAATTTAAACTGACCAAAACAAAATGCTACTATAAGTATTAAGAACTGATAAATTGGAAAAATAAATATAAGTCTAATGATAATCTTAAAAATACTGCCTATTTTTAAAGAACCAATGATTTGTGGCATTAACAAATCAGCAATTACTAATGAAAGAGAACCAGTTACTGCAAAAACAATCATTATTAAAAAAAATTGAAAATTTGATGTTATTTCCCATCTATCTTTTAGTTTGTGAAACAAAATTAATATTGATTTCATGCTCTTGGATGGTATTCAATAAGGTTAGATCTTAAATAATCACTATCTAAATGTGTATATATTTCAGTTGTTGTTATACTTGAATGACCTAAAATCTCTTGAACTGCCCTAAGGTTAGCACCTCCTTCAACTAAATGAGTAGCGAATGAATGTCTAAGTGAATGTGGACTAATATCTTTATTAATATTGGCCTTTAAAGTATATTTTTTAATCATTTTAAAAATCATTGATCTAGAAAGTGATGTTCCTCTATTGTTGATAAATACATGATCAGAGAATTTATCATTTATCTTTAAAGTGGGTCTTACATTTGTAAGAAAGTCATTAAGTGAGTCTGTAGCTAAAGATCCAATAGGAGATAGTCTTTCTTTGTTACCTTTTCCAACTATTTTAATGTAGCCTTGTTTCAAAAACAGATTGCTTAATAAAAGATTTGTTAGTTCTGAAACTCTGAGTCCACAACCATAAATAATTTCAATAATTGCTTTATTTCTTATTCCAACGTTATTTGGTTCGACAGAATTTATTATTAGATTAATTTCCTCGATTGTTAGAACATTTGGTAATTTCCTACCTATTTTTGGAGAAACCAAGTTTTCTGATGGATCTGATTGAATCAAATTTTCTATTAATAAAAACTTATAAAAAGATTTGATGGCAGATATTATTCTTGACTGAGAAGTCTCAGATAAAATTTCAGAAATGGAAGTTATAAATTTTTTTAAATCATTCAGTCTTACTTTTGTAGCTGATATAGATTTAGGAGTTAAAAAATCTGCAAGTTTGTTTAAATCATTTGAATATGATTCTATTGTATTGGTTGATAGAGATCTTTCTATTCTTAAATATGTTAAAAATGATTTTATTAATGAATCCCAATTCATTTTATAATTTTGCTTTGTGAAAGTACTAATAATTAATGGCCCAAATTTAAACTTATTATCAAAAAGAAATAAAGATTTATATGGTGGTGTTGATTTTGATTATCATTTATCTAACTTTAAGAAAGAATTTAAAACGATTAGCATAAAATATTTTCAATCAAATATTGAAGGTGAAATCATAGATGAATTACAAAAACACGGATTTTCTTTTAAATACATATTATTAAATGCAGGTGGTTATACGCATACATCAGTTGCAATTAGAGATACTATTGATTTAATTCAAAGTAAAGTAATTGAAATACATATGACAAACATATATGCCCGAGAAGATTTTAGAAAAAAATCATTAATTTCTGAGAAGTGTTATGCTGTATTTTGTGGATTAGGTGTTAATACTTACAGGGCAGCCCTGTACTCTATAAGTCCTTAAAATTGACAATCTTCTCAATAAAAAATTTAATAATAATTAGAACTTTAAATCTTTTTTGCAATTTAATATTTTGACGTGTTCTTTTAACAATATTTTTCGGTAGATAAAATATAAATGATAGTATAGCTGAGTAAACCGCCAAAAAGTGAGAAAATCCGCTGTTAAACAAAAATTGAACAGAGGCAATAATATCAAATATTATCCTTACTGGAAAAATAATTAAGATTTCAAAAATTGTTAAATTTTTAACAAGCATAAAATAATTATTTCTAAAATTAAGCATAGTCTTTTTTGGATTAGAACTTTGTAATGTTCCCCCTCCAACATGAAAAATATATGATTCAGGAATACAAAAAATTCTTTGATTGATATTTTTTAATCTCCAACATAAATCAATCTCTTCCATATGTGCAAAAAAATCTTTATCAAAACCATTAACCTTCCAAAAAGAAGAACTTCTAATAAATAGACAAGCACCAGTTGCCCAAAATGTTTCTATACTATCATTATATTGTCCATTGTCTCTTTCTAAATTTTCAAAAATTCTTCCTCTGCAAAATGGATATCCAAGTATATCTAAAAATCCACCACAGGCACCAGCATGTTCAAAATGTGTTTTATTATTAAAATCTAAAATTTTTGGTTGACAAGCTGCAACATCTGGATTTTTGTCCATGAATGTTAAAATAGGAGTAATCCATCCATTAACAACTTCAACATCAGAATTTAACAAAATATAGTATTCAGAATCAATTTCCTTTAATCCTTGATTATATCCATCTGCGTATCCTAAATTTGAATCATTTTTGATAACTTTTACATTTGGAAATTCATAATTAAGATATTTTAAAGAATCATCTGATGAATTATTATCTATGACATAAATAACAAACCTCTCACTATGCTTGACAGTATTTGACATAAATTTTCTTAAAAAATTTATGCCATTATAATTTAATATAACAATTGCTAATTTGTGTGTTTCCATCTTTTATGAGACCAGAGCCATAATCTTGGCTCACTCTTAATTTGTTTTTCTAATTTAGAAAAAAACTCTTTAGTTATTTCTAAATTTTTTCCATTTATATTTTTACTGCAAATTTCTTCAAACGTAGATTCATAATACCCTTTTCTAATGAGTTTGGTATTCAAATAAAAAACTGGCATATTATATTTTTTTGAAATTTTCTCAACTCCAGTGTAAACGAGAGTATCTCTATTTAAAAAATTTATTCTAACATTACTTTGTTCCAAAGTGGGAGATTGATCTGCAACTATAGCATAAATTTTTTTTTCTTTGTTATTAACTAATTCTCTTGACAATGATTTTATCTCAACAGGTAAGACGTTAGTGTTGGATCTTATTTTTAAAAGTAACCATTCGAAGATTGTATTATTTATCCTTTTGTAAACACCTACTATTTTAGTATCTATCAAATTGGATGCAGAACGTAATGCCCATTCCCAGTTTCCATAATGACCAACGACAACAATTACTGACTTGTTTTGCTTTAAGGACTGTTTAATAACATTAATATTTGAGAAAGTGAATCTCTTATTTAGTTCATCATTACTTATTGATAACAGCTTGATTATCTCAACAATTAACTCAAAAAAGTAATCATAGAAATTGTTTTTTAACTTAATAACTTTAGTTTGACTTTTTTCAATAAAGGTATTTTGGATATTGTCAATAACAACTTTTTCTCTGTAGCATAATATGTCATAAACAATAAATCTTATGATCTTAGAAATTAAATATAAAATTTGAATTGGTAGTAGAGAAAAAATCCATAATAATATAAGAAGTAAATATTTCAACTATCTAGGGTTATTGTAAATTCTATTAAAATCATCACCAAAATTTGGATTATTCTCAATTTCTATTTTATCTCTCCACTCACTGTTTGATACTTCACCATCAACATTTGAATATCTAAGTTTATATTCATTTGTGGCAAAATCATCATTTATAAAAACAAATTTCTTATTAATCTGATTTTCTAACTTGTAATAGTGCCATATCTCGTAGGGGTAGGTAGAAGAATTATTTTCTGATTTATGTCTACTATTAGGAGCTCCGTATTGAAGGTAAACTCTGCCTCTGTCAGTCAAATATCCAAGTATTTTTATGTTGGTGAACTCGGTATTTACTTTTTTAACCTCATTGTGATATTTCATCCATGCTTTGTAAGGGTTGTTTTGATCTCTATTTGTCCAAAAGTCAATGAAAAAGTTCTTCATTAAATCAATATCATCTTTGTTTATCAAATTTCTTGCAGATCTACTTTCGTTAGGAGTTGAAATTGGATATAAGTAATCTAAATACTTGATTAATGTATCATTGTTTTCTACAGTTACAAACTCTTTATGAAATTGATTTTGTCTTTGGGGATTTATTTCCTCTTTATTTCTTTGAAAAAACTTAATTTTTTTATCAATTAAATTATTTTTTACATCTCTAACTTCGCATACTATACTATAATTACCCTTAGATAAACTACTAATATTGTATGTCTGTAGGTGTGGAACAACATGTTCAGCTTTCATTCTTTTTGAGGAATAAGAATCTTTGTATATAATTTCATCTTTATATCCCTGAATAAAAGTATTTAATAAGAATCTATTGTTTTCTAATTTTTCTGAATTATACACTTCGATATAAAAAGTTAGGTTATCCTGCAAGTCATCAAAAAAATTAGATCTGTATGGATATAGGTCAAGTCCACTTTTAGAAAGTATACTTGCTTGATTGGTGACATTGTATTTATCAACAAACTGTATGTCAGATAAAAATTTATTTTCAAAAATATTAATTGTAAAATCTCTAATAATTAATTTATCTAAATCACTATTGACATCTTGTATATTTACAACTAATTTATAATTCCCAACTTCTAATTTAATTCTTTGCTGATCTATAAATAAAATAGATTCATTGTTGGAATATTGCTGGGGAGAGGATAAAAAATATTTATCATTATATACGATTGAGTCATTAGATTCAACTAGTAAATGAATAGATAACTTTCCTTGAAAAGTATTATTACCATTGTCTATCAGCTCAATTGATTTAGAATTAATTGTTAAATAAGTTTCTAAATAAGGCTCACCTTTATCAGTATAGAAAATAGAGTATTGTAAAAAAGATTCAATATTTGATGAGTAACCAAAAAATGAGAAAAAAACTAATATTAAAAGACTTATTTTTTTCATATGAACACAAAATTAACAAATTACACTTCGAAATATTGTCCAAGAGCTAATCTAATGTAAAAATATTTTTATTTTTGCTGCCTGCATTGGAGAGATGGCAGAGTGGTCGAATGCGGTGGTCTTGAAAACCATTGTACCGCAAGGTACCGGGGGTTCGAATCCCTCTCTCTCCGCTTGAAACCCAAACCTACAAAGTTTGGGTTTTTTAATTTGTGTTAGTAATTTTGCATAGTATGAAGCTAGTATTTCTTATTTCATTTATTTTTTTGATTGATTTATATTTTTACTTTGGTGTAATTACTTTCTTTGAAAAGCAACCAGTTGGTCAAGTGATATTTAAGATTTCTTACTGGCTATTATCGCTAGTTGTATATGTGGCCCTCATTTACCTCATATTATATTCTGACAAAACAACACCGTCCATAAAGTTCAATAACAATATAATTTACTCTAGCCTATTTTTTATATTCTTCAGTGCTAAGTTAGTTGGGTGTGTACCTTTGATTGCAGATGATATTTTACGTCTATTTAAACAAATTTTAAATCTATTCAGTTCTAATGAATCTAGATTTGATGTAAGTAGACTTAATTTTCTAAGAAATACTGCATTGCTTGCATCTGGTTTCATAGTGTCAAGTATGCTTCTTGGTATAAAGTTTGGAAGATTTAACTTTAAAAAATACTTCAGTAATATAAATATTAAGGGTTGGAATAGTGACTATAAAATTGTACATCTTTCTGATTTACATATTGGTAGTTTCAATTCTGTTGAGAAGGTTGAAGAAATTGTTAACATAGTAAATGATCAAAATCCCGATCTAATTGTTTTCACGGGCGATCTTGTTAATAATTACTATAACGAAGTTCTTCCATATGTTGATGTATTAAAAAAACTAAAAGCAAAAGACGGAAAGTACTCAGTTCTTGGTAATCATGATTATTGTGATTATGTGGGGTGGAAAAGATCATCAATAATGTGGAAAGGAAACTTTGAAAATATGAAGAAAATTCAAAGTGAAATCGGATTTGATCTTTTATTAAATGATTCTCGAGTGATTAATTCTTTAGATAATAAGTTTAATATTGTTGGTGTAGAAAATTGGGGAGCAGGTAATTTCAATAAAGATGGAGATCTAGAGAAAGCAATGATTGGAGTTGATGATAAGCTTCCAACAATCTTATTATCTCACGATCCCTCTCACTGGAGAAATGGTGTTTTGAAAAGCAAATATCTCATTGATTTACAACTTTCTGGTCACACTCATGGAATGCAGTTTGGAATTGAAATTCCAGGCTTTAAATGGAGCCCTGTAAGCTTTAGGTATAAAGAATGGGCAGGATTGTATAAAGAAAACGATAAACAAATCTATGTCAATAGAGGCTTGGGTCACCTTGGCTATGCTGGAAGAGTAGGAATCATGCCAGACATATCAATTCTAAACATAAAATCATAGTTATTGATAATCAGAGATAATTTTAATTCTATTAGTGAGGAATGGATTACCTCTAATTTTTTTATTTCTAAAAAATTTATCAAGTGTTTTGATAGTAATAATAAAAGTCTGAGGCATTTATTTATAAAACAAAATAATAACCTAATCTACTCTCAGTTTTTTAATATTAATCTTCAAAAATCTAGTAATTATCTTAACAATAATTTAATTGCAAAGATTTTATTTAATCTATGTAAGATTAAGACTTTTTATTTAACTAATTCGTTTTTTACAAATGTTAGTTCATTTGATATTGATTCCAAAATCAATTTAGAATCATTATTAAAAAAAATAAATAATCAAATTGACTATTTTCTAATAGTTATTCCAGATTTCTTATTTGAAAAATTAGATACAAATAAAAACAACGGATTTACTAAAGTTGAAATAGAGGAGGAGATGCTAATCAAGCATGTAAATAAATGGAAAAGTATTGATGATTATAAATCTTCGTTGAAGACAAAGTACAGAAAGAAAATTAGAGATATTGAAAGAAAGTCTAAAAGTATAGAAATATTAGAGTTTAATAACGGGAATATCGAAAAGTATAAAAAGCAAATTCAAAAACTGTTTGATCAAGTACTAGAGAAATCTAAATTTAATGGTCCACACTTTAATACTGACACATTATTAGAAATGCAAAAAAATAAAATTTGCAAACTATATGGCTATTATATAAAAAGTGAACTTATTGGATTTTCTTCTGAAATTAACTATGACAAAAAGTTATTTTCTTATTATGTAGGCTTTGAAAAAAAACTAAATAAAGAATATTCAATTTATGGGAGAATGTTACTTGAAACAATTAAAAATGGTATAGACCAAAAATGTGATGAAATAGTTTTTGGTAGAACAGCCAATGAATACAAAAGTAATTTTGGTGCAACAGCTAAAAAATCTTTTATTTATCTAAGAACCAAAAAAAATATCTCAAATTATATCATGACATATATATTCAAGAAAATAAAGAAAAAAGATTGGAAACAAAGAAATCCATTTAAAATTAATAATCATGCTTAAAATAGCTCACGATCTACTATATAAACATCTTCTAAAAGAAAATCACAGATTTCCTATGATTAAGTATGAAATGATTCCTGAGCAGTTAATAAAAGAGGGGACATGCAATATGAATAACTTCTTTATTCCTTCAGACATAGATGACTCAAATATATTATTAACTCATGATAAAAACTACTATCATAGACTTATGAATCAAGAATTGAGTGATAAAGAAAAAAGAGCAATTGGGTTCCCCATGTCCGATAGGCTTATTCAAAGAGAAAAGAAAATTATTCAAGGAACAGTAGAGTGTGCATTACATGCACTTGAGCATGGTGTTTCAATGAATATTGCAGGAGGTACACATCATGCTTTTAGTAATAAAGCAGAAGCTTTTTGTATTTTAAACGATCAGGCAATTGCATCTAACTATTTAATAAATCATGGTTTAAGTAAGAAAGTCTTAATATTAGATTTAGATGTTCATCAGGGTAATGGTACCGCAGAAATTTTTAAAAATAATAATCAAGTATTTACAGTATCATTTCACGGAAAAAACAATTATCCATTTAGGAAAGAGGTAAGTGATTTTGATTATGGATTCGAAGACAAAACTAATGACAAAGAATATTTAAAAGTTATCACAAACGAAGTTCCTAGACTAATTGAATCCTTTGAACCTGATTTCATTTTTTATCTCTCTGGTGTTGATATCATTGAAAATGATAAGCTTGGTAAATTATCCGTATCCATAAAGGGTTGTAAGTTAAGAGATAAGTTTGTTCTCAATTACTGTAAAAAAAATAAACTACCTATTCAAGTAAGCATGGGTGGAGGCTATTCTAAAGAAATAAATGAAATTGTTGAAGCACATTCTAACACTTTTAGACTAGCTCAAGAAGTATTCTTTTAAAATATAATCTTTATCACTTTTTTTAGATTTCTTTTTTTTTATTTTTACTGAAAATTAATCTAAAGAATCATGAAAAAAATCTACTCATTAATATTTACTTTAACAATCACATTATCAGCTTTTGGACAAACTGGAGTTGGAGTAACTTCAAATACATCATCACCTTACTCATTTACTGCTACAAATGTTGATAGTATAACAACTCAATCAATTAATCTTATCAATACTGTTGCTGTTCCTCAAACAGTTAATCTTAGCGGACTTTCCGCACCTTTCTCTACAAGTCAAAGTACACTTACAATTCCTGCCAGTGACACTGTTTCTTGTGATATAATCTTTAATCCAACCTCTACTGGCAATTTTTCTGATACGCTTGATTGGAACGGATCTATATTTGGAAATGGATCTTTAGTTATTAGTGGAGAGGGAGTTCAAGTTGTATTGACTACTAATTTAGATACACTTAATTTTGGTCCTGTTGCTCTTGGTGACAGTTCCACTGTATCATTAACAATTTCGAATACTGGAACTGGCACCATGATTATTGATCGTTTCATTCATGACACCTTAGTTATCTTTACAACTCAATTAACACCATTTACAATTAGTCAAGGATCTAGTACAACAATCGACTTTATTTTTACTCCTACTTCAAGTGGATTTTTAAATGACTCAATAATAATTCAAAGTAATGATCCAAATACTCCAAATTATTCAATTACAACCATTGGCTCTGGTATTAGTGAGATTAGTGGCAATTTTTGTAATAATTTCACTTTATCAAATAGTCCCTATACTTTAGTTGGAGATTTAAATGTAGCAGATAGCTGTAATGTAATTATTGATCCAGGTGTAATTATTAATTGTAATGGATATGCACTAAACATTGACGGTAATTTGACAATGAATGGAACTCCATTAGATAGTATTTTTTTTAATAACCCTTCTAATTTGAATTTTAGAACTTTAGATTCTGCTCAGTATGTTTCAATAAGTAATGGTACTAACCCAAATTATTTTTATGAGGATTTTGAGAATGGATATTCAAGAATGAATTTTACTGGAGATATAAGTGAAATAGATTACAATACTGGAAATTTTTTCGCCTGGGGTAAGGGAGCAACCTCAAGAGGAATAGAATTTAAAGCTAATGGTGCCGATAAAAATATATATACAGGTCCATATACTGTAGACAATGACTACTTTACTATCTATTTTGACTACAAAGCTTACATAGAACTAAGTTGTGAATTAGAAATTTTTTACAGAGTTAATGGTGGAAACTGGATATCATTAGATGAAATACTTGAAACTAAGCAGACAAACGGAGGTCAAGGTAATGGTCAAATTTTTAGGACACAATGGAGATCATACAGTAAATTTGTTGGAAATTTAAATTCTGGAGATCAAATTGATTTTAGATTTGAAGGTGATATACACAGTCCAGGTAACGGAAATTATAATACTGTTGAATGCTATTTAGATAACTTTTCATTTAACAAGCCATACACTAATTTAGATATTGTTTCAAAAAATAATGATGTAAAGATTAAAAATTCATCATTTGAAGCTAATATTATTTCAACTAAAAAAAATCAGACTTTAGCATACTATGATTTTGAAGGTGAGTCTGTACCACAAACCTGGGACGTATATTATGGGGGAAATTACAATTGGACTCAGGCTAGAAACAATATAGGATCAGACAATTCCTATAACAATAATGGTTATAATTCCTTTTCTTCTTTTAGATTTTACTTATATACTTACAGCAACTATATTGCTTCTGTTGAACTTACTACAGACAAATATTATATTAGTAATAATGGATCTATAACACTTAAATATGACTTTAAAACTATAAATACTTATAAGGACGCTAATTATGCTAATTACTGGGTTGAATACAGAACTACAACAAATAGTTCTTGGACAGAGTTACAGAATTACTATACTGATCAAATGTTTGAAAGCTACTCTAGAAATTATAATGAGCCATGGCGTAGTAATAATCTCGAGGTTACAGGACTTAGTGCAGGAGATTGGGTTGAATTTCGATTCAGGGCAAGAAAACAAAATACTCAAGATTATCTTACTTATCTAATTGATAATATTGAAATAATTGATAATTCTATACTTGCAACAAACAATTCAAATTCCTCAATTGAATTTAAAGACTGTGACATAGATAGTGACCTTAATTCATCAGTGAATTTATATTTTGACAATGTAAATTACAAATCTAAAACATTTAATATAACCCATAGTAAAAATAATTTTTACTTAAATAACTCTAGTTTAAATGGAAATCAAGGAAATTATCCAATTATAACTAAATTTCAAGATAGTTTAATTGTTTTTGAATCTGAAATTAAGAATCAAACAAACTCCTCTGGTATAAGAATGATGTCAAAGCATAGTTATACATCCCTTTATGGTTCAACTATAGAGAATAATAAATATGGAATTGAATCTGCTAATGATAGTACAACATTAAACTTAAAATACTCATTTATAATTGATAATACCCAAACTGGAATTTATTCAGACAAAGAATTAAATATTACTTCAAACTCTAGTATGATTTCTAGAAATGGGAATTACGGTGTGTACACATCTGGTTCTTTTAATTCGAATTATTCTAATATCACTTTCAATGAATGGAATGGTATTAATTTACTAGGAAACAAATTTTCTAATATAAAAAATTCAATAGTTTGGGGTAATGATATAACTAATTATCGTCAGATTAATATGACCAATAGTGGTATTACATCTCTTACATTTTCAACAGTTCAAGGAAGTGGAGCATATGGAACATATGGAAGTACTTATTATTATGGAGATGGATCTATTGATGATGATCCTGTATTCAGTTCAGTTACTGATCAGCATTTGAGTAATTTTAGTAACTGTGTTGATGCTGGAACACCTTGGGAAACAGATGCTAATATGCCATACGGACTTGGAGGTGTAAGGTCTGATTTAGGAATTTATGGAGGTCCAGATAATTGGTATTGGGGAGGTACTCCAGTTCCTGATGGCTCACCAGTTATCACAGCTATTGAAGACGCTCCACAAGATCAAGGTGGAACAGCAGGAGTATTATTTGATAAATCTATATGGGATAATTCATCACTAATAAACAACGTAACTCATTATTCAATATGGAGACATTATGATATTAATGGTTTATCAATTGATTCAATAGATAATGGTAATTGGGAAAGAATGGGGGATATGCCTGCTCAAGGTTTTAATGGTTATGCTTATTCATCTGCAACTCTTGGAGATTCAAATCTTATTTCAGGAATGTTTAACTCATGCTTTGTTGTTATTGCACACACAGCTGACAGTTCAACCTACTGGTATTCAAATTTAATGTGCGGATACTCAGTTGATAATTTAGCTCCTGAGGTACCTTTTGTCTCTGCAAGAATTGATAGTTTATCTTCCGATGTTCTAGTTCATTGGAGAGCTCCATCTGAAGCAGATTATTCATATTCTAATGTTTATTCTTTAAGTGGATTTAATGCTTTAGGAGTTATAGATACCTCTGCTCTTGATATATCAACCTTAGCTGGTGGTACATATACTTATGGAGTTGTGCATTTTGATGTAAATGGAAACCCATCTGATACAGCATGGGTAACAATTACTATTGATGATAATGAGGATATAATTCCGTTAAAGGCAGGGTGGAATCTAATTTCTTCCAATAAAATACCTTTAAATAACACTATGCAAGATATCTTTGGAGATTTAACTCCAGGAAATCTTGTTTACGTGACTGGATTTAATCAAGGCTCATCACTATATAATCCAAACGGTTTACAATTTTTAAATACACTAACTCAATTTGATCAAGGATATGGTTACTGGGTAAAAGTTAATCAAGCAGATACTCTAAGGATTATTGGAAATAATATTCCATCTAACTTTAAAATTAATCTTAACGCTGGGTGGAATCTAAGTGGATATGTGAATCCTGCGAGCTCAACCCCTCAACAGTATCTAGGTGATTTAATTTCTGCTAATAATCTTCTCTACTGCACTGGTTTTGATCAAGGTACACAATTATTTAATCCAAATGGATTACCATTCTTAAATACATTGAACACTATGCAAAGACCATTTGGCTATTGGATAAAAGTAAATAACCCAGTAGGAAGTAGTCAGTACAGATTAACAAATGAGTCTGGAAATTACTTCTCTCCGGAGTATATGTTTATAAATGGTAAAATGAATCTAGATGGATTTGAAGGGAATACTATTAATGTCTACAATAACAATAATGAAAAACTAGCTGAGATGTTAGTAATTAAAGAAGGTTATTTGATGACAACTCCAATTTATGGTGATGATCCACAAACTGCATACATTGAAGGTTTCACTAAAGGAGAGAATTTAATCTTTGAACTAAATGGAATGATTTTTGATAGTGATATCACTTTTGAGCCAAACATGGAATTAAAGAAAATCAATCTTGAATTTGATGAAAATTCTGTTTGGAATATATATCCTAATCCAACTAACTCATTATCAACAATCAGTTTTGATGTGAGAGGTGAGACTAATGTTTCTGTTAAAGTATTTGACTTAACAGGTAAATTGTTAGATATAATAGTAGATGGAAATTATAATATTGGAAATCACTCCTTTGAATGGAACCCAGTTAACTATGACAAAGGAGTTTATATATTTAAGATTTACTTCGATCAAGTTGAAATTACCTCTGAAAGAGTTGTATTAAACTAGTTGATGTATCAAACATATTTAATAATAGGGAGTCTTTTTATAAGTCAAGTCAGCATGTCTCAGACTCCCTCTTTGTTTAATTTCATTCCAACTAACTTATCAGGGACAATGTATGGACAAGCAAAAGTTAACGGTGTTTTCTGCTCATCCAATGATTGGATTGCAGCTTTTGACACAAGTGGTATATGTGCAGGAGCATCACAAGTAGTTGTAAACTCAGGCATAGCTTATATTAATCTTGTAATCTATGGTGATGACCCAACAACATCAGTTGATGAGGGTATTACTGGAAATGAAGATTTTTATTTAAAACTCTTTAATTTTTCAAATGGAACCTACATAGACTATCAGTCACCCTCCAACATAGTTCCTTTTAATGGATGGGTTAATGTAAACGGCTCACCAATGCCAAACTATAATAATGTAGGAACAATATATGACTTTACTTCTACTCAAAACAATGTTAACCTAAACATAAATACAAGTATTTGTGAAAATGATCAGCTATTATTATTAAACATGGGAATTCCCTCTGGTGGTACTTACTCAGGAAGTGGTGTTAATTCAAATTATTTTGATCCATCAATAGCTGGATCTGGGTACCATATCATTACTTACTCAGTAAATGGAGTAAGTGTTCAAGATAGTATATTAGTTCATCAACCAATGAGTTCAAATCTAATAACCAATGGTCCATTTTGTGATAATGAGAATGGTATAAACTTAATTTCAGAGATTGCAGGTGGTGTATACTCAGGAAGTGGTATAATCAATAATCAATTTTTCCCTAATCAAGTCGGACCCGGGACATTTTGGGTAAATTACGATGTAACTGACTCTAACTCTTGCATAATTAATGAGCAAACACTTATAACAGTTTATAATGCACCAAATATCCCTCAAATTTCAGAATTAAATGGAATTCTAACATCAAGTGTTATTGGAGACAGATATGTTTGGTTAGATACTAATCTAGATAGTATTCCAAATTCAGATTCTTCAAGCTTTGTTCCATCGGCTAACGGTACTTATTATGTTAAGGTTTACAGTCAGTTTTGTAATGAGATTTCAGATGCATTCAATTTTTATGTTTCAAATATTATTAAAATAAAAAATGATTATTCAATTAAAATATCAGATTATAAAATTGAAATCAACGATAATAAAATTGATAACGTTAAATTAATGAATTTGAATGGTCAGATAATTATTGATGAAAAAGTTAATAGTATAGATATATCTAAATTTTCAAAAGGAATTTATTTATTACTCATTTCAAATAATACAAATCATAGTAGTTTAAAAATTAAAATATGAGGTTAATAATTTCTTTTGCTTTTCTTTTTTCTAGCTTATTGACAAGCGCACAAAATAATCCATTTTCTTTTATACCTACTAATTTATCAGCTACACTTTATGGTCAAGCGCAAATTAACGGAGTAGAAGCAGACAGTAATGATTGGATAGCTGCTTTTGACACTAGTGGCAACTGTGCTGGAGCTTCTCAAATAATTAATTTTAATGATCTGGGTTATATTAATTTAGTTGTCTATGGAGATGATCCTGTAACTCCAAATATTGACGAAGGAATTACAGGTAATGAAGATTTTTTCATTAAAATATATGATGTCTCTGAAAACCTATATTTAGATTTTCCAACATTCGATTCGATAATCAGTTTTACAGGATGGAGTAATACAAACGGTGCTCCACTCAGCTTGTACAATAACCCAAATACAATTTATAATTTCACTTACACTCCAGTTTATTTAAACTTTTCTGATTCTGTAATTTGTACCACTGAAGACAGTATTGTGCTCACTAGGGGTTTTCCATCTGGAGGTGTATATTCAGGAAACGGTGTAATTAATAATGTATTATATCCGAACCTATTAAATGAAGGAAATAATATGATTACCTATACACTAAGTGGAATTTCTGATAGTGCTGTTTTAGTTGGTTATAATCCTTTAGCTACTGTTTTTGACATTAGTTCATGTAATGATTACACTTGGAATGGTGTTACATATTCATTAACTGATACATACTATGATACATTAAATAGTTCAATTTCAGTATGTGATAGTATCATCACTTTAAATCTGACCATTAATAGTCCAACTGTTTCTACAAGCTATATTAAAGCATGTGATAATTACTTATGGAACGGAAACAATTATACACAGTCTGGTGTTTATCAATGGAACGGAACAAATTATCTAGGATGCGATAGCACAGCAATTTTAAATCTTAATTTAGGATCTACAGACAGTACTTTTCAACAAGTAGTTTCTTGTGATAGTATTTTTTGGAACGGATATTATCTTGACAGCTCAGGAGTCTATTTCTATCCATCTGATTTTAGTAATACAACCAAAGAGATTGGTAATTTGTATGGAACTGCAAATAATGATAATAGTGGAAAAACAGTTAAAATAAGTAGAAATGGAAATATTTTAGCAGTCAGTTCTCCATTAAATGACAATAACTATAACAATTCAGGTCAAGTAAATGTTTATGAGTACATAAATCAAAATTGGATACAAAGAGGTAGTCCAATAAATGGTAATAGCCTAGACGAAGAATTTGGAAGTTCTTTAGCTCTTTCATTTAATGGAAATGTTCTAGCCATAGGAACAATGAATAATGATGATAATGGTATTAACTCTGGACAAGTAAAAGTTTTTAGATGGAATGGAAGTCAGTATTTACCCATGGGAAATATGATAAATGGCGACCAATTAAATGATAAGATGGGATCGTCAGTAAGCATAAATGACAATGGTACTAGGCTTTGTGTGGGAGCAAAAAATAATGATGGAAATGGAAACAACTCTGGTCAAATTAAAATTTTTGAATGGGATGGTTCATCTTGGATCCAACTTGGTAGTGATATTTTTGGAGTAAATAGTACTGATCGTTTTGGTTTTTCAACTTCACTCAGTAGTGATGGAAATATTGTAGCTGCAGGAGCAATATACAATGATGGAGGAGGAGCGAACTCAGGTCATGTAAGATTATTTGAATGGGATGGACTTGACTGGAACCAGCTAGGAAATGATATAAATGGAGAGTCAGCTGATGATAGATCAGGATACAGTATATCATTAAGTGGAAATGGTTTTAGAATAGCAATAGGTGCCCCATATAATGAATCGAATGATACTGTTTCGATAAACTATTATGGCCACACCAGAATATATGATTTTAATGGTATCAATTGGTTACAAGTGGGAAATGATATTGACGGTACTGAAATAAATGAGAAATTAGGATCAAGTGTTGATATCAGCTTAGATGGAAATTTAATTGCTGTTGGTTCACCTTTTGGTAATATCAACGGAAATAGCTCAGGCCATACAGCATTTTACAATTTTGAAAACAATGTTTGGACTCAGTTTCTTGATAAAGTAATTGGTGAAAATAATAATGACCAAAGCGGTTCATCCGTTTCAATAAATAAAGATGGTAGTAAAATAGCTGTAGGCTCTCCGAATAATGATAATTTTTTACCTAATAGTGGGCAAGTTAAATTAGTAGGATTACCTATCTTAACAAACATCTCTGGTTGTGACTCAACTGTAACTCTTGATTTGACTATTAACTCAGCCAGTTCATCTCAATTATTTCTTAGTGATTGTGACAGCGTAGAATATAATGGTAATTTATATACGCAATCAATAGTTTTCAATGATACAATTACAAATACAGATGGTTGTGATAGTATTGTTGAAGTTAATATAACAATATTTGGGATTACTAGTTCAACAACAAATGTTACAAGTTGTAATAATTACCAATGGAATGGTATTCAATTTAATTCAAGCGGAAGCTACCAATGGCAAAGTATTAATCATTTGGGTTGTGATAGCATAGCATATTTAAATTTAGTTATTATTGAATCTGACACATCAGTAACTAATGTACAAAGCTGTGATAGTTATATTTGGAACGGAATAACGTATACATCAACAGGTAACTATATTTACAGTCCATCAATTCCACTTACAGGTACAAATGGTTGTGATAGTATCGCTAAACTACAGCTTACAATAAATGAGTCAACTAATGATACAATTAACTTAATTCAGTGTGATAGTTTTTCATATAACGGAGTTAATTATTATTCATCAGCATATATTAATGATACATTAACTAATTCAAATGGTTGTGATAGTGTCATTGTTGTAGATCTGGTCATTAACAATAGTAGTCAGTCAAATACTTCCATTACAATTTGTGATAGTATTAATTGGAATGGTTTTGTCTTTTACACTACTGGTATTCATAGTGTAGTACTTACAAATAATGAGGGATGTGATAGCATTGCCTATTTAAACTTGACAGTTAATAACTCAATAACAACACAAAATAATTTTTTTATCTGTCAAGGAGATACTTTAGAAATCGGCCCTAATAAATACTTTCAACCAGGAACCTACTCTAATACGTATCAAACAACTTATGGATGTGATAGTGTGTCAATTATAAATCTAGTTATTAACCAAATCATTACTTCAAGCTCATCTGTTGGTCCTTCAAGTCAATCAAGTTGTGATGGTTCAATAAATATTTCAGCACAAAGTATTTTAAACTATACAATAAATTGGGTAGCGTTGTATAGTAGTTTTTATTCAAATAATGACAGTATCAATAATCTATGCAATGATGTATATTTTATGAACATTATCGATTCCATTGGTTGTAGTTATTCTGATACATTTGTTTTGGGTATAATAAGCGGTTGTACAAATTCAATTGCATTTAATTACAACCCCTTCGCAAATCTTGATGATGGAACATGCATAGCAAATATATACGGATGCACTGATTCATTAGCAATTAATTATGATTCATTAGCAAATAATGATGACGGTAGTTGCTGTTTTCCATCAGTTCCTTGGCAAAATGTAGGAAATGAAAATTTTGGGCTTAATAATAATGATCAAAAGGGATATTCTGTCGAATCAAATAAATTCGGAGATATCGTTGTAGTTGGTTCACCATTTACTGATAATAATGGAAATAATTCAGGTTCAGTGAATGTATACAAATGGGATGGTCAATATTGGAATCAACTTGGACAAACAATTAATGGATTAAGTATAAATGATAATTTTGGTGTTTCTGTAGCTATAAATGATTCTGGAAACACAATAGTAATTGGAGCTGAAAGAGCTGACATTAATGGTAATAACTCTGGCTCAGTTTCAGTTTTTTCATTAGATACAAATTCACAATGGGTATTATTGGGTAATAAAATTTATGGAGTTACCAGTGGAGATCAGCTTGGACATGATGTTAGCATTAGTTCTGGCGGTAATATAATCGCGGTAAGTAGCTGGAAAAATGATAATAATGGTATTGATGCTGGTTCAGTTAGCATTTATGAACTGATTGGGTCTTCCTGGAACAACAAAGGACAAATTATATACGGAGATAATTCTAACGACAGAAGTGGTACTTCTATTTCGATAAATAGCTCAGGAACTTACATTGCAATTGGTTCAAGTGAAAATGATGATAATGGAATAAACTCTGGACATGTAAGAGTTTATAAGTTTGATGGATCTAACTGGCAAAAAGTTGGTTTAAACATTGAAGGTGATAGAAATAATGAGAAAAGTGGAAGTAGTGTTAGCATAAACTCAGATGGGAGCATAGTAGCAATAGGTTCCCCGTTTAATGATTTAAATGGTCATAGTTCTGGAAAGGTTAAGATAATGTATTGGTATGGAACATCATGGGTTCAACTTGGACAAAATTTATATGGAAGTAATATAAATCAGCTATATGGTCATGATTTATCAATAAATGAAAATGGAGATTTTATAGCTATTGGTTCTCCCGGAGATATTTCTATTAGTGGTTACAAATCCGGTTCTATTTCTCTACTTGAATATAAAAATAATAACTGGCATACAATTGGTGATAAAATTTATGGAAACAGTAATGATAGTACTGGATTCAGTGTATCATCAAACAACTATGGAAATATAATAGCATATGGTTCTATCAATAGTCAGAATTTAAATCAAAATACTGGAAGTTTTAGTATTGTTAAAATAATTAGGTGCTCAGGTTGTACAGATAGTACAGCACTAAACTATGAGCCTGCAGCATCTTATGATGATGGAAGTTGTATTCCTATTATATATGGTTGTACGGATTCTTTAGCAGTAAATTTTGACATTACTTCCACTATTGACGATGGAAGTTGTTGTTTTCCTAATGATCCTTGGTTCCAAAGCGGTCAAGATATTATTGGTTACGAATTAACATCATCAGGATATTCTGTTTCATCTAATTCTGATGGTAATATAATCGCTGTAGGAGCACAAAGTAGTCAGCAAATTACACAAGGCTATGTAAAAGTTTATACTAAATCAAATCAATTGTTTACTCAAATGGGACAAGATATTTTAGGGGAGAATTTATTGGATTATAGTGGAAGATCAATATCTATTAGCAATAATGGACAATTACTGGCAATTGGTGCTGCATTTAATGATGATGCTGGTGGGAATGCCGGCCATGTGAGAACATATTCTTGGAATGGAGCAAGCTGGGTTCAGATAGGACAAGATATTGACGGAGAAGCTGCCGGAGATCAAAGTGGTTTTAGTGTTTCTCTAAGTGGTCAAGGAAATAGACTATTGATTGGTGGGACATATAATGATGGTAATGGTCCGAACTCTGGTCATGCTAGAGTCTATGAGCTAGTTGGAAATAATTGGGTTCAAATAGGTTATGATATTGAAGGAGAAAATCCTTATGATAGATTTGGATTTTCTACATCAATAAATGACTATGGTAATATTATTGCAGTTGGTTCAGAAAACAATTCAGATAACGGATTTAATTCAGGTCATGTCAGAATATATGAATGGAATGGTATCAATTGGAACAAACTAGGTCAAGATATTGACGGAAAGAATCCTGGAGATAAATCTGCAACGTCTATTGATTTAAGTTCATCTGGACATACAATTGTTATAGGGTCACCAAATAATGACGATAATGGTAATAATTCTGGCCATACTAGAGTATTTAGTTGGAACGGTACTAATTGGGTTCAAATTGGTAATGATATACAAGGTGAAAACTTAGGAGATAGAAGTGGAAAATCAGTTTCAATTAATGCTAATGGTTCAGTTATTTCGATTGGCTCTCCAGAAAATAGTGATAACGGATTGAATTCAGGCCTCACAAGAGTTTTTAGTTGGAATGGTAATAGTTGGAATAAAGTCGGTCAATCAATTGTAGGTGAAAATTCTGGAGATAATTCAGGTTTTTCAGTAGCTTTAAATGATTTTGGAACATCATTAACTATCGGATCTCCATATAGCGATATTCAATCCTCTCAATCAGGTCATGTCACATCATATGAGTTATCAATATGCTTAGCTGGATGTACTGATTCTCTTGCTTGCAACTATGATTCAACAGTTAATGTTGATGACGGAACTTGTGATTATTCATGCTACGGCTGTATAGATCCAATGTCTTGCAATTATGATTCATCAGCAACAGTAGACGATGGAAGTTGTATTTATATTTATGGCTGTATAGATCCACTTGCTAATAACTACAATGCTAATGCCTGTATTGATGACGGAAGCTGTACATATACAGTTAGTTGTAGTTCACCCTCCATTACTGGCCTTGG
>TARA_B100001057_G_scaffold218778_2_pt1 | contig 52965 bp, 35 predicted proteins | sample TARA_B100001057 | Tara Oceans TARA_B100001057 (sample SAMEA2621839) | marine metagenome | biome: marine biome (ENVO:00000447); feature: surface water layer (ENVO:00002042); material: "saline water (ENVO:00002010), including plankton (ENVO:xxxxxxxx)" | depth 5 m | reverse complement strand
TTTTTTCTTCAATCGAGCGATTTCTTGCTATTACTGTGTTTCTGAGGCAAGGAGCGCACGTTGTGCCTTATCAAGGCTCAGCCTAACTCCACCCGCCAGCACCATGTCTCAGTTTCGCAATCTAGCAATCATCGCCCACGTTGATCACGGAAAAACCACCCTTGTCGACGAACTCCTAAAAGCTGGCGGTGCTTACCGAGAAAACCAGGCCGTCACCGAACGCGCAATGGATTCAATGGATTTAGAAAGGGAAAAGGGAATTACGATTAAAGCGAAAAATACCGCCGTTCATTGGGGCAATCATATCATTAATATTGTCGACACCCCGGGCCACGCCGATTTCGGCGGCGAAGTTGAACGAGTCATGAAGATGGTTGACGGCGTCATCCTCGTTGTTGATGCCTTCGGGGGACCTCAAGCCCAGACTCGTTTTGTTCTCCGTAAGGCTCTCCAGGAAGGACTGAAACCTATCATTGTCGTCAACAAGATCGACCGGCCTAATTCAGACCCACTCGGCGTCCATGATCAGGTTCTCGAACTTTTCCTCGAGCTTGAAGCGACTGACGATCAGTTCAACGCTCCCACCTTATACGGGTCCGCTAAAAACGGATTCTTTTCTAACTCACATGACGCTACCGAGGGCGACTGCATTCCTCTTCTCGAAGCGATTATCGAAAACATTCCAGCGCCGAAGGTTCTCTCAGATGAAAACTTCAAAATGCTGGTCTCTAATATCGACTGGGATGACTATGTTGGTCGAATTGCTATCGGGAAAGTGCTCTCCGGATCAGTCAAAAAAGGTGACAACGTCTTCCGTTTTCTTAAAGACGGAACAAAAGTGCGCTCTAAGATTGGTAAGGTTTTTGAATACACTAACCTCGGTATCCAAGAAGTTTCCGATGGGGTCGCGGGAAATATCGTGGGGATCGCAGGATTTGAAGATGCCGATATCGGCGAAACCCTCGCCGCAGAAGAGGAAGCCGAGGCCCTTCCTCCGGTTAACATTGACCCTCCTTCGGTTCAAATGCAGTTCTCTATTAACGATGGTCCGTTCGCCGGCAGAGATGGTAAACACGTGCAGTCGCGTGTGATACGCGACCGTCTCTATCGTGAAATGAAAACTAATGTTTCCATTCATGTCGAAGATTCAGAAATGGCTGGTGTGTTTAATGTTTCGGCCCGCGGTGCAATGCAAATTGCAGTTCTCGTCGAAACGATGAGACGCGAGGGATTTGAAATTCTAGTCTCTCGGCCGACTGTAATTATCAAGCGGGACGAAAATGATAAGCGGCTAGAGCCATGGGAAATTCTTTATCTCGAACTTCCCTCGGAATATGCCAACCCTCTCCTGAAGATTCTTAATGATCGCAAAGGGATGCTTCAGGACATGACTACCAACGATGCCTCTGGTCGAACCTTAATCACCGCTAGCATTCCAACCCGTGGAATCATTGGCCTTGAATTTGAACTCGTAAATATCACTTCTGGGCACGGAATCATGTCCCATCTTTTTGATGAATATAAAGCATGGGCTGGAACGATCCAAACCCGTCAAGCTGGAACCCTTGTTTCAATGGACACCGGCCCAGCCACCGCTTATTCGCTCCTCGCACTCGAAGGTCGAGGCACCCTCTTCGTCAATCCAACCGAGGAGGTCTACACTGGTATGATCGTTGGTGAAAACTCTCGAGCTGATGATCTTCCGGTGAGTCCAGTCAAAGCAAAGAAGCTCGATAATATTCGTTCAGCGACTAAGGAAAATACAGCCAAGCTGGCTCCCGCTCTTAAATTTTCACTTGAGCGCGCTATCGAGTACATAGATCCCGATGAACTTGTCGAAGCAACTCCAAATTTCCTTCGTCTCCGAAAGCGTATCCTTGATCCTAATGAGCGGAAGCGCGCCAATAGGGCTGCTAAAATGGATTCCTAGCTTTTCGCTCCGCCAAATAATACTGTTTGTTGTTCTATCGCGTAATATCATTCAAGCACCTAACCCTATCTTAGAATTGATTACTCAATTTCTGATTTACGAAGATTAAGAGATCAACCCGGCTACTCTTTCTCGAGGGGTCGGAGAATTAAGATTGAGCGGAAGGCATCTTGCCTGATCCAGCGAATCGTCTCCTTATGGTCAGTAGGGAAGAAATTATCTATGACACCAACTAAGTTTACATTATCAATCTCGTAGTAGCCTACCCCGGCGACTTCGTGAGGCCATGAGAGGTGGGGTTTATGGGCTACACGAACCATGCACGACAGCAGCGCTGGCCGTGACTTATCAATTTCTTTCTTGAAAAGTGGGAAAGAAAATCGCCCCAGCCCAATTTGAATCGGTAAATCATAGGCCACTGTTTCGGCCTTTAAAACTTCAAGAAGTTCACTAGGATAAGCTCCAGCCAAAGCCATTCGATTAGGCGTAAATCCATCAACGTCTGGAAATAGCGTCATATTGAGCTTGCTGCGCAAACGTAAAACAAGGTCCTTTGGTGTCTTTCCTTCGTGACCGCGCCAGCTAGGAAATCTCCCGCTGGCCCAATAAGAAACCACACTAGCTGCCGCGGTTGGAACGCAACCCGAAGCGACGGGTTTCAGATCCTCACCCATAATCGGGAACTGCTGGAACGATGGAACCCCACTAATCACCCGACCGGAAACGCCCTTAACCTGAAATTTTCCATCTAGCGAAAATTCGACTAGTTTCCCCTCGCCTACGCTATCCCAAATCAAATGTCCGGATGCCCCATCCGGACCCGAGATCAAGGCAGACCAAACTGGCGGGAGATTCAAGGGTTGGCAAAGATCAGGCTTTTCGGAGATGAGACGAACGTTTTTTAAGGTCGCCGATTTCCAGGATGCCGCCCAAGGTTGGGAGACGATTTCCTTTAAAATTAAAGGGCCACGCTCACCAAGTTTGGGTTTAGCATCAACGAGCTGAATGCTCGCTATTAGGAAAGAAAACGAAATCCTGATTTCCATCACCTAGCCTAGTTTTTGGAGCGTTTTTTGAATTAATTTCTTGGTCTTCAGGACACCAGATACAGGGTCGGCGGCACCTTCAAATTCGATTCCAATAAAACCATTGAAGCCCCCTTTTTTAATAATCTTAAGCATCCGTGCAAAATCAGTATGAGCTGCCTCGCCGTCTGCATTAATCTGATGAACTTTCGCACAGATCGCCTTGGCCCATGGCAACATATCTTCAACACCTTGATATTTGTCGTAGTCTTTAAAGTTTCCAAAATCTGGGAGGGTTCCGCAATTTCTTCGTTTTACCATACTCATTACTTCCTTTACCCAATCTCCCCTGCTTGACCAATTTCCATGATTTTCAACAATAGCACTCACCTTCATTGGTTCGAGTATTTCACAAAGTTGATTGAGTCCGTCGACCGCTTGCTTCTTCACTTCAGCCCGATTACCCTTTGAACGACAATCTACTCGGATTGAATGACAGCCTAGCTCTTTCGCGAACTCACCCCAACGCGCAAGGTATACAGCTGCCTTTTTTCGCTCCGTAGCATCAGCTGAATCGAGAGCTAGGTCTGAACGACAAAGCATCAGCTGATTCTCAACTCCAAGATCACCACAACGGTTTTTAAGCTCCGAAAGAAACTTAGCTGATCCGAGTTTTTCTTCAAAGAAACCGTTGAAATACTCGAGTGCCTTGATCTTTGTTTTTTGAACTGCAAACTTTGGGTAGTCAAGAGGGTCCAGCTTCTTTGAGCGGAACATACGGTTGAAAGAATATTGCTGAAGAGAAATCTGGAGCCAAGGCGCCCTATTTTCAGCAGCCTTTAGGAGGGAAGCTGAAAGGGTAGCTGGAATGATAGTTGAGAGAAACGAGCGTCTAGAAGTTGGAGTATTCACAGTTATGGTTTTAATATTAGCATTAAAAGGATAAGGATCGGGAATGGACCAGCCAAGGCGGTTTTCGACAGTCTAGCTAAAAGCAGGTCAGACCCCTTCACTCACAAGGTAATTAAAGCGTAACTACCTTTGCTGGAACCTAAGCCGCATGTAAACTTTCGTGGCGTTCGGAAGTGCGCTTTGGTAGGTGACTTCGGAGATATTCTCCCCAATTGATTCCTCACTCACAAACGAGACCATATCACCGCTGCTCCAATTCTTAAGATCGGTGGAAATTTCCACAATGAAATTCACATCGCCAGCGGCAGTGTTCTTGGGATAGGTGATCCGTAGATCCCCGCCACCATCTACTCGACTCTTGATAGCCGCCTGGCCTGACGAGCTATCTGAATCGGCTGTCCCCATGGCATATTCCGCAAACGCGGTTAGACCATCATTATCTAAATCCGCATTAGGATCACCCGCAAAAACAGTTTTATTTTCACTAATTCCCGGGGTTCCACCCTGACGGCCAGTTGACCAACTTTCAGGAAGACTGTGATCGGGTGCACTATTTGGGGAATTAAGAACAAGACTAAATCCATCACCGTCCGCCGCTTCTGGCCATGGCGATTTATCATTGTAGGTGAACTCTTTAATAGGACTGCCATCGATCCCAACAATCAAGATACGCTCACCGCTGTTGGCTAATTTTGTCTCATCTTGAAATTGGCCTACAACAAAGCTATCGAGAGCAGAACCATACCGTGCTCTGAATGCTGCGGTATCACTGACAACTAGTATCCGGGCTCCGGCAGCAAGTTTCATCCCCACTGGGAATATAAAACTCGCACCTGCATCGAAGCCGACTCCCGTCAAATCAATAGTAACCTCACTTATGTTGACGAATTCGATGAACTCAAAAAGATCCTGGTCTCCATATCCCGCCGTGATTTCCTCTGCTGAGGGCTCAGCTGGGTGATACATAATCTCTGAGATCATTAGATTCTCGCTATTAGCTGGCGTACCCACCGCATAGGGTCTGATTGTGGGGGCACCCCAAAAGTCCCCATCACGGACACGCGCAGTCACAACCTGGCTCTCGTCAAGGATCAGTGGGCTAGCAGCCACAGTCTCGTTTATCTCAAGCCCTGCCCTGATTAGGAAATCAGAACCGTTGAGAGTCGAATTCATTGCGTGAATCGCTAGTACATTCTTGCCATTACGAAAAGAATCAAGGGAGGCTGCAAGGTCGATTTGCCGACCTTCAACAACGTTTCTATCTGTGGTGGATCCCGATGCCGTACTATTCCAAGCAGCTGGATCTGGTGCATTAGCTGAGGCTATTTCCACACCATTCAAGTAGGCTATGAATCCATCGTCGGATTGAACATTTAAAGTCCCCCCATTTACAGCTCCGGCATTATTAAAGTCAAATTCCCACCGGAAATAAGCCCCACCATTAACCCCCTTTAATTGGGTGGAAATATTCGTAGAAATCAGAGGCTCAAGGGTTCCGCCAGCCGACTCCCAACCAACACCTGAAGCAACTTGAGTCCACTTTGACGAATCAAAATTTGCTTGGGTCCATGTTAAACCTAACGAGCCGTCGGTTGGAATAAAGTAATTCACGGGACTATCAACCGCCAATAAGGTGGTATCAATTGCACCTCCATCAAAACGTTTTGCTGTTGCTGAGACACCGCCCCCCGGAGCTCTCGGATCGCTGCCGTCTGTCGTGTAGTAGGCCTGGCCCTCTGGGAAGTTCATGATTAAGTTGCTCCCGATTGGGACGCTGCCGCTTGCAACGCTAAATTCAGGCTGTGAAGGAAATTGTGCATCAATCCATTCTGCCCGTCTTTTCAGCCAACCCTTCATGTGGGTGATCTCGCCAGTCCATCCCCGATCTCCCCCTGAATACGTGCCTCCGTTTGGCGCGACATTCCATCGCGCAAAATTACGATCCTGGGGCGTAGGTCGGCTTGGATCGTTCCCTGATTCGACATTGAGAGGTGAGGCATATTTGTCGACTGTTGCATTTAGATTTTCAATTGATAAGACTGATTTGCGACGGGAAAACCAGCGATCAATCCACCTCTGCATGACGTCTGGTCTAGAGCTTTGAGCTGTTGGTGGACCTTGTGTATTTCGACGGTAGCCCATTACTTTGCCATAGTAGGGGTATCGGCTATCATACCACGTCCGACTTGAATCTCCTGTTCCGTTCCATTGGCGATCTGGGGTCCGGTCTCGGCCGTCTTCTGATCCCATATTACGGTCAAAATCCCAAATTGGCCCCCCCACTAATTTCCCGCCACGAGGCTTATGTAAAAAGGCACTGAGACGTCCCCAATCTACATTCATTGCAAAATTATTGAGCATGATATGGTCAATAAAGGAATCAACGTCAATATAGTCAGAAAAATGCAGCCCGGTTTCCGGATTAATACCGTCCGCCGCGTCAAGAGCATCATCGGCCTCTTCGAGGTATTTTGTGAGCCATGCTGTCTCGGTGCGATTTATAAAAAAGTCATCCGGTCTATTTCGGTCACTAGCTCCTCCGGGATAGACATACACAAAACTGCCCATACCAGAGGACGAGAATGTTGGGTTACCACGATCTCGTTTAAAAATATACCCTCCTGAAACTTGTGCATCAAATGGTGCCAGATTACCGGGGCCTCCATTCCCGAAATTATTTTCCAAAATGGTTGGGTTTAAACGATCGACATCGATTCGAGACTTCCCACGATCGAGCCGTTCGCCGAGAGTATAGACTCCAAAGTAATCGTTGCCCCCTACGTTGTTTCTTAAGTTATTCCAAAGCTCGACATGTTGAGTCCTAGCGGCATACCGACCGATCTGCCGGCTAACATCGTAGATGAACGGGTTTCGAATCAACGCCCTGTCAAACTGATAAAATGACCCTAGAATCCAATCATTATCTGCTCCGAATCCAAGTGGCTTGATATCCTTCTCTTCGTAATCATTCTCGGTCCAAGCTTCTACCGAAAAATGATTTTTCGGCCAACCTCCTGAGCTTGATCCACGCTTCCGGCTCCCCATGCGGGTAACTAAGTCAGGAGGGTTCAGCATCGATGAGCGCATAACTCCCCCTCCGATATCTTTCGGCTCAAAGATTGCCATCATCATCGGTAATCTGTTGGTTGCTCCAGCAGACGGAATATTCCCCCTCCCAAAGTTGTCGATAAGAATTGTCGGAAGGTTTGAAGTGAATTCAGCAGCGTCGCTTTCAAGGCGAAAATAGGCGTGAGTCTCGATAGGCCCAGCCAAGGCTCCAGGAAGAAACGCTCGCGTTCTCAGCAAAGTGTTGTCTGTAATTGTGAGTGATCCGGTGTATTCTGGCGAGGCGGAGCCAAGATCATTAGTTGGGATACTCCCATCAGTAGTGTAGCGGATGGTTGCATTAGTGTTTTCAGATGTGAGTCCGACGCTTATCGATCCAGATGTAAAGGTCCTCGTAGGAGTATCGACCGTCACGTAGGCTGGGGCTAGTTTTCCGGGGCTATTAGGTGTCCCTGGGGTTGGTTCCTCAAAGAAAGCTGCGACATCCCCGTTTGTGGCGTCCTTAGAAACAACTGTCAACTTAGGCAGTAAGAGAAGATCGGAACCATTCGGAGAAGTGTTCATGACCTGGAACGCCAAGATATTGGTTCCGCTTACGAGCTTCCCCGTGAAATCTACTTCATAAGTGTCGGGAACCACAGCGAGACTATCTGTATGTGAGCTAGTTGCCCTTGAATTCCAGGCGATCGGATTTGGAGCATTTTCGGAAAGGATTTGCTCCCCGTTGAGATAACCCACAACACCATCCTCCCAATTCAGATCAAGCACCATTCTTTGAACAGCACTGGGATCATCAATCGTAATGGGGATCCGAACAAAGATTGAAGCATTCACACCCTTCGCTACGGATGATAGGTTTCCATCGCTCCCGAGAAGATCTAAGTAAGGCCCGGATGTGTCCCATCCTAAGGCAAGTGCGGCACTACTCCATGCAGAATCATTATACCCAGCAACTCTCCAGTCTTCGGGGCCAGGATCGATGGCTGGGACGAAATATTTCGCGTTAACACCTTGATCAACCGGCACTGTGACAATTGATGCGCCAACTGTGCCTATACCGTATGAAATATCTTCAAATTGAGGAGGAGGGTCAAAAGAGGATGCAATTGTCCTTCCATCAGGTTCAACTAGTCCGATGAACTCGTCGGGCTGAAGGGTAAAGTTTGTGTGAAGTATTCCCGCCGGTTCAACTCGATTCTTCTTAGAGGCGAAAATAATGAGAAAGTCGTTTGGTCGAAGAGTTACTGCTGGAATGGTCCATTTAGTTAAGTCCTTCGGATCATCGGTTAAATACCAACCCTCCAATGATACGTCAGAGTCATCGGTATTCTCAATTTCAATCCAATCGGAAGAATCGCCATCCTCGTCTATGAGAGAACGAGTGTTAAGAGCCACAAACTCAGAGATCCTTGGAGCAGCATGGAGTTGGAGGAATCCCGGATAAATAACTAAAAGTAAAACGGAATATACGAGGATCTTAGAGGTCCATATATTCGTTTTGAAGCTGAAAGAGGGCGAAGATGAAAAATCAACGGTTGGACGAAGTGCTGTCATATTGTCTTGAAATTGTGAGAGTGCTACCAATAAGCGTGATACACACGATAAATGTGTCAAATTAAATTCAGACTCAATATGAGTTTCATCCAGATTCCAAACCACCACTCCCTCACTTTAATTGGACGAAAGCTTCCTCAAAAAAGCAGTTCACATGAACAATTCAAATCAGGCCTAAAGTTAGAGAGTCAACAAGTCTTATGATAAAGATTTCCAGACTAACTTGTTTTTAATTTAGGCACTACTACGGAAACTGAGACCTTCGTTCCTGTCATGGAGAATTTCGACAAGATACTGAGCAGGTAGGAGAACGACCCAATTCCCGTCTTGATCACGGGCCACAGCACAACCCGACGGGAGCTTGACTTCAGGCGGTTCGCGGTCGCTCCTAGATTTATCGGGCTCTCGTTCGACAAACCACTGAACACAATTCCAGCGTGGTTGCTCAAGTCGGGTTTCGACCGAATATTCACTCTCAAGGCGAGCCTGTAGGACTTCAAACTGGAGCGGACCGACCGCCCCTAGCAAAGGAACGGACTGAGCGCCGCCATGCACATGATAGGCTTGCGCGACGCCTTCTTTCATCAATTGTTCCATACCCGACCGGTAGCGTTTGATATTAGCCGTGTCTTTGTTGAGGATATAAGTAAAGCACTCTGGTGTAAAACGAGGCATCTCGTTGAACATTACTTCCGAATCATTGGTAAGAGTGTCACCTATCAGAAAATTGTAATTCCCCACGAGGGCGAGAATATCACCGGCGTAGGCGGTATCGAGGGTCTCACGACCCTGCCCAAATAACTTCTGTGCATTAGCAAGCCTAACCTTTTTGCCTGTGCGTTGGTCAACAATCTGCATATCTCGCTCAAAAACGCCGGAAACGATTCTGACGAAAACGGCGCGATCCCGGTGGCGGGGATTCATATTCGCCTGTATTTTGAATACGAATCCAGAAAAGCTTTCGCCCTCTGGATCGATCATTTCGTCTGCGCTCACATTGATTCGGCCGGCTGGCGGTGGAGCCAGTTCCAAAAAGCTTTCGAGCATATTTTGAACCCCAAAATTATTCATAGCACTTCCGAAGTAAATTGGCATTTGCTGACCTGCGAGAACGCGCCCGCGATCAATACTTTCTGTAAGGCCGTCAAGCAGCTCAATCTCAGAAGTCACCGCTAGGTAAAGCTCATCACTCAAAGCTTCGCGAACTTTATCATCTTCGATCCCCGCTACTTCCAGCGGGGCTTTAAACGAACCGTGAGAAGTTCGTTCAAAAAGGTTTACCTCATCTTTGCGACGGTCATAAACACCACGGAATCGGGGCCCATCTCCGAGCGGCCAGTTTACTGGTGTAGGAGCAAGCTTAAGGACCGTTTCTAACTCATCAATTAACTCTAATGGGGGACGCGACGGTCGGTCCATCTTGTTGATAAAAACAAAAATTGGAACACCCCGACGACGGCAGACCTCAAAAAGTTTCAATGTTTGCGCTTCTATCCCTTTACCAGCATCGATAACCATAACGGCTGCATCGACAGCCGAAAGAACCCGGTAGGTGTCCTCCGAAAAATCATGGTGTCCTGGAGTATCGAGTAAATTAATGCAGCAGTTCTTATATTCAAATTGAAGGACGGTTGAAGAAACTGAAATCCCTCTCTCCTTCTCCATAGCCATCCAATCACTGGAAGTTGATTGCTGTTCCTTTTTTGAAGTCACGCTGCCGGCTAAACCGATTGCCCCCCCGTAAAGAAGGAGTTTTTCGGTAAGCGTTGTCTTTCCGGCATCCGGATGGGAAATGATTGCAAATGTCCGCCGCCGTGCAATCTCACGGGCAGCCGCTAAAGGAACGGTTGGGGTAGAAGTTGGAGCAGTCAAAAGTCTAGGTGCTGGGCAATATGACCAGATTGTTTGCAAAGCGAACAGAACTTGTTTGAAAAGGCTAATGATTTGTAAGCCATCAAAAGATCTCTGCTAAGAACCAGTTACTCTTATTATCTAGCGTTTGAATCCCCTGATTCTGAGTTTGTCAACAAATCCCGTATCCAGAAGAAAACCTCCTCTGCAGAAGTGACTTGCCCCGCCCCCCTGCCAATAGCAACAGGTTGTTCCTGTGGCGCAACAGTATCCCTGCCATGTGATCCTTTTACTAAATTCGCGTTCAGAGGAATGACATCCATAAGTCCGCGAAAGCCCAGCTTCTTCTTTGCTAAGAATTTGGCGATTTTCACAAGCGGGAATTTAAGGTCAGGGTCCAAAAATAATTCCACCGGATCATATCCAGGTTTTCGGTGAATGTCGATACATCGGGCAAAGTCTGGCGCCTTGGAATCGTCCTCCCAAAAGTAATAAGTAAACCAAGCATCTTCGTCCGATACCGCTACAAAATCGCCACCGCGATCAGCGGCAATTCCCTTACCCCATAAATCAGAACTTTCTCGAATCTCCTCGACTCCGTCAGCCGCTAAAACGACTTCTCTAACCTCATCAGCAATCGAAGTGTCATTTACGTAAACATGAGCGATCTGATGATCAGCTACAGCGAATGCTTTGCAGCCGCCACAGTCTAGTGTTTCAAGACCAAGCTCATCCTTCACCTGAAGCCAGCCTCTTTTACGGAAAATTCGATTCAGATGAACTGGTCTCGAGACCCTCGAAATTCCGTATTCAGAGAGAACTAGAACCTCGATTCCGCGCTTCTCAAGAAAATCGATCAAGTCACAAGTCACTTTATCAATTGATTCATACTCCGCAGTCATCTCAGGAGCTCCGGGACCATATTTTTGCAGCCCATAATCAAGATGAGGAAGATATACTAGATTTAGACTTGGACTCTTTTTCTCCTCAATCCAGCAGGCGCTCTTCGCAATCCATTCTGACGATCCAATCCCAGCTTTTGGCCCCCAAAACGACGGAAAGGGAAAATCTCCAAGGTCTATTTTGATCTGCTCACGCATCTCCATTGGTTGAGTGTGAATATCGAAGAATTTCCTCCCGTCAGCAGGGTAAAGCGGTCTCGGGGTCGCTGAAAAATCGGCTGACGAATACATGTTATACCACCAAAACATCTTAGCGCAGCGGACTTCCGCTTCCTCCCAAACCTTTTTACCCTTCACGAGGTGATTTGACTGCTTCCAGAATTTCACCTCAGCATCCTCCCGATCATACCAGCCATTACCAACAATCCCGTGTTCTCCCACTGGCTTACCTGTGAGGTAAGAACTTTGCGCGGTGCAGGTCACTGCCGGAAAGGCCGGTTTGAAACTCATTACCTCTCTCTTCTTGCTCCACTCTCTTAAGCGAGGCATTTCATCTATGACCGAGCGTGTTAGCCCGACCACATTGAGGACTGCTATTCGTTTCATACCCATAGCTTTAAACCATAGAATGAGCCCTTATTTTGAGCTCTTCAGCGCAGCTTTCCCAGATCGCTTCGTCGATCTCGTGCACGTCAACGCCTACCCCGGTCTTCTCTAAAAGAAGAACCGTCAGCTCGCCACCTAGGTGCTCTCGGAACTCCTCGAGCCCATTAAAAACACGCCTTCTTCTTTTCGAGTCCCTCAACTCCAAAGCCTCATGCCAAATCGGCAACTCCAATCCCTCGATCAGCTTTAAAACACGCTCGGCGTCCAACGTTTTGAGTAGCCCAATCTTAGCTGCATACAGGGTATCAAGTGCAACACCTACCGAAACCGCCTCCCCGTGACTGAGTTCAAAATCCGTAAGCTGCTCTAGCTTGTGAGCGGCCCAATGCCCGTAATCTAGTGGCCGGCTGCTTCCCAACTCAAAAGGATCACCCCCCTGGGAGATGTGCCTTGCGTGATGAATTGCCGAACGCTGGACTGCTTCTTCGAGGATTTCCTCATTCAAAGAGAGTAAGCCCTTTACGTTTTCCTCTAACCAATCGAAAAACTCGCCGTCACGAACCAAAGCTACTTTCACAGCCTCAATGAGGCCCGCACGACGGGTCAACTCAGGTTGAGTATGTAAGAATTGGAAATCGTTTACCACTGCGTAGGGAACAGCGAATGTACCGATAAAGTTCTTTTTCCCAAAGGCATTGATCCCATTCTTAACCCCAACTCCACTGTCATCCTGCGAGAGAGTCGTCGTGGGGAATCTCACTAGGCGGACGCCGCGGTGGGCTGTTGATGCAGCAAAACCAATCACATCTAAAAATGCTCCTCCGCCAATTACGACGACATAAGAATGGCGGTCTATATGATGGCGCTCAATGGCGACCATCGCATCCTGGTAAACTTGATCGTCTCGCTTGGCCTCCTCACCTCCAGCTAACCATTCGACTCCAGTGAGCCTCAATCCGGCTATTTCCGAGAAATGATCCTGAATCTCTCCTTCCAGGAGGGGAAAGAAGTTTCTGAGGCCATTTTCCACAAAAACAAGAACCTTGCTTCGCCCTCGAGTCTCCAAAAGATCAGCCATCAAACGATTACCCGGAGCAAACGCCCCGCGGGTAAATCTGACTCGATGTTGAAAACTCACCGTGATGTTGAAATCCTCTCCGCTCATCTAACTTTTCTTACTTAACGTTTCATACGTGGCTTGGCCACCGATTCTTTACCGTGTATTGTGAAAATATGGCTCAAATCATATCCCACCACGAAGGCCGCTTCTTATCTCTCCGAGAAATCAACGATTGGGAGTTTGTGACCCGCGCCAATGCTACCGGAGTTGTTGGCATTTTCGCATTCACAACCGACCAACAAGTGATTCTAGTCGAGCAATATCGACGCCCCGTAAAATCCCGAGTTCTCGAGATTTGCGCGGGTTTAATTGGAGACGAAGAGGATTTTGCGAACGAATCTATTACTGATTGTGCTAGTCGTGAATTAATCGAGGAAACTGGTTTCACTGCTGGAAAGATGTCTCCGTTACTCAATTCCCCTACTGCCGCCGGCATGACTGACGAAATGACCTATTTTTTCCTCGCAGAAGGATGTGTTAAAACTGGTAAAGGTGGCGGGATTGGCGGAGAAGACATCATCACTCATCTCGTCAATCTAGAAGATCTTAGCCATTTTATGAAAACCAAAGAGCAAGCTGGAGTGCTAGTAGATTCCAAAATTCACGCTTGCCTAGGAGCCATCCATCTTTTGGGACAGGCAAATGCACCCAAATAAATGAAATAACAAAACATTCTGTTCGTCACCTTCGGCTTAAATAATCGATAATTGCCCCATTGGGCGATGGCTATCTGACAAAAGCTTGGAGTCAACAACGATTGATCAATCTTGCAGCGCTAGTATATGATTTCATTATAAGTGCAGGCATTATTGCTTTTAAAAGCTTTGGATGGGGATTTTCTAACCCAGCGTTAAAGCTATTTTAATTTCCAAATCTCCAGAGATTAGATTTGGACCGCACAATTACCGATCCGTCAAAGATAATTGGGGAAGCGAACACTGGCTCTGCAAAATCGTTTACAGCAATTTCCTCAATTCCTTTGTCTGAGACTTTATGAACGAAACCCTGACCTTCTTCCGAAAACGCAAAAAGACGATTGTCAACTAGAGTCAATGAGGCAGATATTTTTCTCTTATAGCTATCCCGCCATAGCCGTTCCCCAGTTTTCCGGCTAAGACAGCTAAGTCGCCCCGTATCGTCGGTGACGTAAATTTCATCTCCGGAGATTACGAACGAAGGAGTCGTTGGGATATCCTTAGTAGATACCCATTCTACATGGGTATCAGTGATCTCTCCCTTTGCTCCATTCAATCTAATTGCCAAGAGCTTGGCCTTCATAAAGCCAGTCGTCAAGTAAACGTGACCTTCTTGGTAAACAGGACGGGGCACTAAAGAAAACCCTTCGCCATACTCAACCCACCAAATTAATTTACCATCAGCGGGTCGATAGCCGCCGACCATCCCACTACCCTGACTTACCACTACTTTCTCCCCACCTGATTCGACGATCAATGGTGTTCCGAAGGAAAATTTTCGCCTGACATCCTGATTTCGGTTTACTTCCCACTTAAGCTTTCCAGAGGATACATCAAGAGCCCGAAGTAGCCCCTTCTTCTCACCATCTGCACTAAATATTAAAACACCTTCGACCAAAACAGGACTTCCTCCATTTCCGTGCATTGCTGGGTAGCTATCATGATAACGCCACCTCACTTCACCGTCTTTTAACGACAAAGCAGCCGTTCCCATGTGTCCAAAATGAGCGTAGACCACCCCTCCAGCAATTAACGGAGAGCTACTCGCAAGACTATTCTTGGCATGAATACTACCTGCCTCTTCTTCACTCGGCTCGAATAACTTCTGATCCCAGACGACTTTACCTGTTTCAGCATCCAATGCGATAGCTCGAAGTTCAGTTCCCGGGTTTTTTACCGCTGTTGTCACCACAATCAAACCACTACTCATTACCGGTGAAGACCATCCAGCGCCGGGAATTTCCCTTTTCCAAACCAAGTTTTCTTGCCCCATTTTTGAGGGCACGTTACTTGCCTTAACCACTCCCTGGGCATTTGGCCCGCGGAATTCTGGCCATACCGTGGCCTCCACTGGAAACAACAAAAATATCGTGAGAAAACATGCTCTTGGAGTCATAAGCTCGACTTTGTCCTGCAGCCTGTAAAAACCAAGCGGTTTTCTTCATCAAGCAAACCGGTAGGACGCCCTCCAATCTCTCCTAGCATCGTGACGAAAGCATTATCGCTTCTCTTTTGTTGGTCCTTAAGTTCACCAATCTGTGGTTAGAGAGAATTTTTTTATTATCGATCATCACTAGATGATTAATCGCGAAGTGAATTTAGCAATTTTTCGTGAATTCCACCGAAACCACCATTGCTTAAAATAGCGATAACATCGCCGCCTTTTGCTAGGGAGGAGACATGTTCCACGATCTCTTCAACCTCACCAAGATACCAGGAACGTGCGCCTTCGTTTGAAATATCAGCAGCCAGCTTCTCGGGATCTAGCCTTTCATTAACTGCAACCTTTTTAGAATCAGGTATCGAAGGAATCACAACGCAATCAGCTTTCTTAAGAGCCATCGCCAAATCATCTTGAAAGATGTTCCGGCGTGTTGTGTTTGACCTAGGTTCAAAAATAACCCAGAGGCGTCGTGAGGGATACTTTTGTCGAAGTCCATCTATTGCCAATCCTATCGCGGTGGGATGGTGTGCAAAATCATCAACAACCGTGACTCCATTCACTTCTCCTCGCTCTTGTTGCCGTCGAGCGATCCCCTCAAACGACAATAAGCCCTTTCTGATCTCCTCCGGCTTAAGTCCGGCGAATTTTGCCGAGCAAACCGCCATGGCGGCATTCCTTACATTGAATTCACCCACCATTGGAACTTCAAAGCCCTCGCCATCGATTACAAAAGAACTTCCAGTCGGAAGATATTCAATATTGGTGATTTGAAGATCACAAGATTGACCAAAACCCACCTTCTTTATTGGACATGGTGAATCCTTAGCCGCAATTAGACAATTTTGGTCGTCCCCATTTATTAGGGCTAAACCGTTTCGGGGAACGACCTTCAAAAGCCTCGAGAAGGTTAGAATAATCTCCTCCAAGTTGTTGTAAATATCGGCATGATCAAACTCAATGTTATTCATAACCACCAATTCTGGGAGGTAATGAAGAAATTTGGACCGCTTGTCGAAAAATGCGGTGTCATATTCATCACCCTCCATTACCACGAAATCAGACTCGGTAAACCGCGCACCCTGACCAAAATTGGCCGGGATTCCACCGATCATAAATCCAGGTTTTTTACCGGCGGATTCAAAAAGCCAAGCAAGGATTGAGCTTGTCGTTGTTTTGCCGTGGGTTCCACTCACCACATAATTACGTCGCCCCCGAAGGAAATACTCCTTCAAAACTTCGGGTAAGGACATGTATCGAAGTCTCCGGTCAAGAACTGCCTCCGCCTCATCATTACCACGACTAATAGCGTTTCCAATTACGACAGTCGTAGTTTCATCAGGAATGTTCCCAGCCCGATAGCCTTCCATGATTTGCACTCCTTTTTTTTCAAGGAAAGTTGACATAGGGGGATACACCGATTGATCCGACCCTGTGACAGTATAACCCTTTTCGATCATGCCGGCAGCTACAGAACCCATGGCTGTTCCGCAAACTCCAACAAAGTGAAACTGTTCTCTAATCATCGTTTCGAAATTAAAAACCCGGTGCTGCAACCCGTCCCTGCTGCCCCTCTTCGAGTCGCTCCTGAAGAATGCGGTCTGCAACCTCTTTTACCATCTCTTCGAGAAGTAGACGCAAGTGACTACCTTTTCGGTAATCTGCTGGCGCAATATGCTTAACACGGTCGGCATGGTTACAGAGCTGGAAGCACTTTTGAAAACTGCGGCCCGTTTGATCTTTGGGATTATAGACTGCGATTGCATGCCCACCGTTTTTTTTCATTACCGTAAAACAAGGAACATCGGTCGGCCCATCCCCCACGTAAATCATGTTCTCAAAAGGAATGGGTCGGGCTCCGGTCGGCATGTGATCGTTCACATCATCGTCATGACCTAGCATCCCTTTGTTAATCCGAAAGAGATATTGGGTTTTGGTTGTGTGAGAAATGGTCCGCTTAGGAAAGCTAATACGCCCCTGCTCATCCTCCCCGAACTCACATCCAAAAATGGCTTTTACTTTTCCAGCGAGCGAACATCCATCGAGTAAGGCTTGGAGACCAGATGAGACAATATAGTGCTCCACCTTAATTCCTGCAGTTTCATGCTCCGGACGGAGACAAAACTCCCGCATCTCTTCGAAAACAGTCTCGACTCCAGGGTAGTAACTTAATCCCTTCCCCAACTGAGTGAGATCATTATTACTTACGTTATCCATTCCTAGATAATCGAGGAGACACTTCATGTAAGCCAATTCGCCGTCCCAGAGCTTTTCCTTCACTAACACATTGCACTTGCGCCAGAACTGTTCTGGGTCGATCCCAAATTTTGGGAACAGGACATCATCCTGCATGTAACTGGGGCTTAGTGTCTGATCATAATCATAAACCAGCGCGATAGTATTTTGCGGAACCGACATCTAAGGGAGACAATGCCTTCAACGGGCACGACTGTCAAAATCCAAGATACCTCGGAAGAAGAGACTCTAAAGCCGTGTCAAATAGACCTTTCCGGCCACAGGTCTCTGTGAGCCACGCTTGTCGTGGGACCAGATTGCGTCGTCTGAAAGAATGTTCTTCTAGCCTGTCTATACGAAGAACCCGATCCCAATCTGCTTCTTAACTGCCCTTTTTTATCTTTTTAGCCAGATTGTAATCCACTGTTCGTTTTCTTTTTGGAGCATCCAATCCCGCTCTCTTTTTTAATTCCTTAATTTGGTCTCTAAGGTGGGCGGCTTTTTCGAACTCGAGCTTAGCTGAAGCCTTCTGCATCTCATCCTCCATCTCATGGATAACTTCGACGGCATTGAAAATCATTTCGTCCTCTGCGACTAGGGATGTATTAACGTCCTTTGCAGCTTGATGAGTCGCGTCACGATCATGCAAACTCTTCTGGGCTGCGCGCTTAACGCTCTTCGGGGTAATTCCATGTTCCTTGTTGTGGTTTCGCTGAACAGTTCGCCGGTATTCAGTGACATCAAGAAGACACTGAATCGAATCAGTCACGATGTCGCAGAAAAGGACACATTCACCATTAATATGACGAGCAGCCCGACCTGCAGTTTGAATCAAGCTTGTTTCGTTGCGAAGGAAACCCTCCTTATCAGCGTCTAGTATGCAAACAAGGGAGACCTCAGGAAGATCGAGACCCTCTCGAAGAAGATTGATACCAACCAAAATATCAAATTCTGCAGCACGAAGTGCTCGGAGGATTTCAACTCGTTCAATCGCATCAACATCGGAATGGATATAACGCACCTTTAAATCGACCCCCTGAAGGTATTCCGTTAAATCCTCAGCTGTTTTTTTGGTAAGAGTTGTAATGAGGACCCTTTCATTTTTTTCAACCCGCTGTTGGCATAGTTCAATAGTCTCGTCGATCTGGGACTTTAATGGTCGCATCGTTAAGACAGGATCCAGCAAACCGGTCGGCCGTATAATTTGCTCCACAATGAGTTGTCCACCGCTGCGGGAAACATCAAAATCTTCTAGAGCCTCGGCTGAACCACTCGCATTAATAGTGAGACGCTTGAAAAAAGTGGGGTCAAAATCACTCTCATTTCTTGATTTTATAGGGATGAACTTTGGATTGTCGGGGCGAGAATTCACGATTTCAAAAGGTCCAGGCGTCGCGCTTACATACAGTCGCCTCTTCGTCATTTTCATGTATTCATCGAAACGTAAGGGCCGATTGTCCATTGCGCTTGGCAGTCGGAAACCATGATCAACCAACACTGATTTACGGCTTTTATCCCCTTCGAACATCCCTCGAACCTGGGGAAGAGTTGCGTGACTCTCGTCTGCCAGGAGAAGATAGTCCTCAGGAAAAAAATCAAGAAGGGTATACGGTCTTTCGCCAGGTTTTCGTCCGGTAATGTGTCTCGAGTAGTTTTCAATTCCTTGGCAAAATCCCATCTCTTGCATCATCTCGAGGTCATATTCCGTTCGCATGCGAATGCGTTGGGCCTCGATAAGTTTGCCATTCTTTTCAAACCAAGCGATTCGATCATCGAGTTCCTGACGGATAGCTATCATCGCAGTTTTAAGTTTTTCCTTCGAGCTAACAAACTGCTTAGCCGGGTAAAAAACGTAGTGACTCACCTCATCGATAATATGCCCGCTCCGGGTATCGATCGAAGTAATGCGATCGATTTCATCACCAAAAAATTCAATTCGAATTGCGGTCTCCTCCAAATAAGCTGGCCTCACTTCGACGACATCACCACGAACTCGAAAATGACCCCGTTCAAAAGCGATGTCGTTCCGTTCAAAAAGAAGATTCACAAGCTCAGTCAAAAATTCATCACGCCCAAGTTCCTCTCCTTGACGGATTCCTAACATCATTTCTTTGTAGTCTTTCGGATTTCCAAGACCGTAGATGCAGCTCACGCTCGCCACGACAATAACATCGTCGCGTGTGATCAGTGACCCCATTGTGCTTAATCGAAGTCGCTCGATTTCTTCATTAATCGATGAATCTTTTTCAATGTAGGTGTCCGAACGAGGTATATAAGCTTCGGGTTGATAGTAGTCGAAATAGGACACAAAATACTCGATAGCGTTTTTTGGAAAAAAAGCCTTAAATTCAGAGTAGAGCTGGGCTGCCAGAGTCTTATTATGACTCATGATCAGGGTCGGCTTTTGAATTTGCGCAATAACGTTTGCCATTGTGAAAGTCTTACCCGAGCCGGTGACTCCGCGAAGAGTCTGGTGACGGTTCCCAGATTTGATCGATTTCACCAATTTGGCGATCGCTTGTTCCTGATCCCCCATGGGAGCAAATTCACTGACGAGGCGGAAATCCACACCCCACGCTATGGGATCTTTGCCGCTTGTCCAATCCTTCAAAAGGTGGAAGAGGACAATCTTATCTTTTCAGAGCCCCCCACTGATCCAGTTCTCTCGGATACGATGTTGGCGGGATATGCAGGAGAAAACACCTCGGCAGCGGAGGATCTTGAGATGATCGCCCATTTTATCGATAGTGTTTTCCTCTTGGTGAAGCAACGGAATACTGCGGATTACTCCACCAATGAAGATCTTGTCCTTTTTCTTCAAGGGAGTAATTCACATCGTTTACCTTTTCTTGCAAAAGTTGGGCCGGCTTTAAACAGCAAAGGACAATTAGTAGACCGCTGGAATTCACCACTAATAATCCACCCGGTTTCCCAGAAAGTTTTGGAACTCCGTTCAGCAGGGCCTGATAAGACCCCTTATACTGGAGATGATCTTTTGTGGCCAGTGCGCTAAGAAAAATATCGCGTCCGATACTACATCTCCAGCATCATCCGAGTTGGATTTTCAAGACAATCCTTTATCCTGATCAAGAAACCCACTGCTTCTTTGCCATCAACAAGACGATGGTCGTAGCTCAGAGCTAGATACATCATCGGCCGGATTTCCACCTTTCCGTTGATCGCCATAGGCCGCTGCTGAATGGTGTGCATGCCAAGAATTCCACTCTGTGGAGGATTCAAGATCGGAGTGCTCAACAGTGAACCGTAAACACCTCCGTTTGAAATTGTGAAAACACCTCCCGAAAGATCTGAAAGTTCAATTTTCCCCTCCTTCGCACGGAGGGAGTATTCAATGATATCCTTTTCGATTTGCGCAAAAGATTTTTGATCACAATCCCGGACGACTGGAACGATTAAACCCTTCTCAGTTCCAATTGCGATGCCAATATCATAGAAATGATTTTCGATAATCTCGTTACCTTCGATACGGGCATTGAGAGAAGTCACGTCTTTTAAAGCTTGAACAACAGCCTTGGTGAAAAGCGACATAAAGCCTAATTTTGCACAATGCCTACTCAAAAATTCCTCTTGTACTGATTTTCTCAACTTCATGACTTCGGTCATATCGACCTCGTTAAAAGTCGTTAGGATCGCGGCCGTCTGCTGGGCATTAACTAAGTGCTGGGAAATCTTTCGACGAAGCGGTGTCATTTTCCTCCGAGTCACTCTCGACTGATCGGCACCAAGTTCCGGACTAGAGATATTTACATTGGATAATGAACTCTGCTCAACCGGGGCTTCAACGCTCGTCGGTTCGGACGATGGGGCCTCAGGTGGGATTGAAGACGGTGCTTCAGAAGCTTCAATTGATCCCAATTTTTCGCCGATCGACACTTCAGTGCCTTCGGATACTTCAATCGTAACTATTCCAGAAATTTCTGCTTCTAGTTCGCTAGAGACCTTATCTGTGTCCAACGAAACAAGAGGCTGCCCCTTCCTCACATAATCATTATTGGCAACCGTCCAGACAGCAACGGTAGCTGACGTTATTGACTCTCCGGCAGCAGGAACAACAATATCAACCTTTCCTACATTTCCCCCTGAAGACTCTTTTGGAAGATCTCCCAATGAGGATTTAGCCGGTTCGGAGGCAGGGGCGGACTTATCTACCTCGCCTTCGGCGATCAGACCAATCACTGTCCCAATTTCGACCTCCTCACCCTCATGAACTTTAATCGAAATTTTCCCGTTAACTTCGGCCTCTAGTTCATTCGAAATCTTGTCAGTCTCAAGCGTAACCAGCACCTGACCTTTTTCAACAGTAGCCCCATCGGGGATATGCCATCGCGCAACAAGCGCGGAAACGACTGATTCTCCGACCGGTGGGATTTTTATTTGATGAGACATGGGTCTATTAAACTGAAAAGGCTTCTTCGCAGAGCATCTTTTGCTCGCGTTTATGTACGGCTTTAGAGCCAGTAGAAGGACTTGAAGCTCTATCTCGGGCAGCATAACGAACACCGCGGCCAGTTGCCTTCTTGAGTCTTGGCTGGATATAACTCCAAGCTCCCATATTAAGCGGTTCCTCTTGGCACCAGACAAACTTCTTTGCGGAGCTGTATGGACTAATTGCCTGCTTCACTGCCTCGATATGAAATGGGTATAATTGCTCGATACGAACGATCGCCACGTTTTTGATCCCGTTTTCTTCACGATAGGCGATGATGTCGTAATAGACCTTGCCGGAGCAGAAAACGACCCGGGAGACGTTCTCTGGCTTTTCGAAGCCATAGTTATCAGGGAGAACTTCTTGAAATGAAGTATCATCGAGGAAATCTTCAACCTGAGAGACCGCTCGCGGATTAGTTAAAAGACTCTTGGGAGTCATCACGACTAAAGGTTTTCGGGTCGGAGAATGTTTTTGGCGGCGTAGAGCATGAAAATATTGAGCTGGTGTCGTAAAATTACCTACAATCATGTTTTTCTCAGCACACAGTTGTAGAAACCTCTCAAGCCGGGCACTTGAGTGCTCAGGCCCCATACCCTCATACCCATGTGGAAGAAGCATTACGAGCGAACTTGGGGTTTGCCATTTCGATTCCGCTGAGGAAATAAATTGATCAATCAATACCTGTGCACCATTCGCAAAGTCGCCAAATTGTGCCTCCCAGATAATCAACATTTTTGGGCAACCCAAAGTGTAGCCATAATCGAATCCAAGCACGGCAGCTTCCGAGAGAAGACTATTATAGACGCAAAATTTCTCCTGATCATCGCTGATATTACTCAGGGGAACGTAGCGTTCTCGTGTTTCGTAATCATAAAAAACCGCGTGGCGCTGACTAAAGGTTCCCCTTCGACAATCCTGACCCGAAAGACGCACAGGAAAGCCTTCAGTTAACAAGCCACCAAAGGCGAGGGCCTCTGCAAAAGCCCAGTCAAATGGCCCGCCATTCAGCAAAGCTTCGCCGCGGCGTGGTATAAAGCGTTTGGCAAGCGTTGGGTGAAGCTGAAAGCCCTCAGGAATTGTCGTGAGGACTCTGCCAATATGTTGAAGGCGATCTAGGGAAACCCCTGTTATAACAGGATCATGAGAATACGGCGGCTGCGTCTCTGCGGTAGAACCCGTATAAGCATCAAGATTCCCTTCCTGTTCGTTCTTGCGCATCTCTTCTAGACCAGTATCAAGACCGCTCCATATCTCATCGTGAATCTCTTGTCCCTCTCCAACGCTGAGAATTCTGGAGGCAATTAGCTCGTCGAGATAAAGCTGACCAACGGTCTTACGCCCAGTAATCTTACGGTAGATATGAGGTTGGGTAAATGCGGCTTGATCAGTCTCGTTATGGCCTTGACGGCGGTAACAATACATATCGATGACAACATCGCGGCCCCAAATTTGACGAAATTCGAGGGCAAATTCTGCCGCCCAAATCAACTCCTCTGGACGTTCACCATTCACGTGTAAAATAGGTGCTTCAATCATTTTAGCGACATCAGTCGCATAAGCCGAGGAACGTGCATCCTCTGGCATGGTTGTAAATCCAATCTGATTGTTCACGACCAAGTGGATTGTTCCCCCAGTCCGGTAACCAGCGAGTTGGGAGAGATTAAGAACCTCGGCAACCGGCCCCTGTCCAGCAAAAGCGGCGTCACCATGAATCAAAAGAGGAAGAACTACTTTTCGGTCAGTTTGTGCTCCATCATCTCCGATCATTCGTTGGCGCGCCCGGGCCTTTCCCTCGACAACTGGATTGACCGCCTCGAGATGGCTAGGGTTAGCCGCCAGACTTACTCGAACCTCCCCATCTTCTAATTTACGAACTTTTTCATATCCGAGGTGGTATTTGACATCACCGTCGCCAGCAACGAGATCGGGAACGTAATTCGGTGTGAACTCGTAAAGGAGCGTGGAAATAGACTTCTTCACGAAATGAGCGAGGACGTTTAGACGTCCCCGGTGGGCCATACCCATCTCTATTTCCTTGATTCCAGAAGAAGGGCAACCTTCAAGAATGCGATTCAAAAGAATCATGAGTCCCTCACTCCCCTCCAATGAAAATCTTTTCTCGCCAAGGAATTTCTTGCCAAGGAAACTTTCAAAAAGCTCGGATTCCATCAACCAACGAAGAGCTTTCTTGCTATCGTCATTGCTAATTGGTGGAGAGTAAACCTTATCCTCGATCCGACGGCGAATCCAATCACGAACTTGCGTGTTGTGGATGTGCATAAACTCAAAGCCGGTCTTTCCTGAATAGGTCTTTTTAAGTGATATTTCTAAATCACTTAACTTAAAAGTCTGTCCGTCGCGGAAAAACTGAGTCGCAGCTTCCCTATCTAGGTCCTCGCTCGTGAAGCCGAAAGTCTTTAATTCAAGGCGCGGGTTGACGGGCCCGGAGTTTTGCAAGGGATTGATGTGGGCTTGAGTGTGACCCAGGGTTCGATAATTGTAGACCAAACTCACAACTTTTCCCCTGAATGAAAGCTGTTCCTCGGAAAGCGGCTGATCAAGACCAGCCGAATCATGCGCCACGGCAGGTTGTCCCTTGGGTCCACCTTTTCTGGGAACCGCCGATCCGAGTTCAAATCCCTCGAAAAACGCAGCCCAATCTCCTTCAACCGAGCTCGGGTCAGCATTCCATAGCGCGTATTTTTGCTCCAAAAGTTCGGCATTAAACCGGGACGAGATATGAGAGGACATGTATTATAGGGAAAGAACGTTTATCGCGATAGAATGACTTTCATGCTTGGAACAACCAAAACAATACCGTTAGGTAAGCCGCACAGAAGAGCGAGTCAACCCACACCAACGATTCTCTAAAAAAAAATGATCGAGATTTCAAATCTCAGTAAAAGCTATGGGCGCCAAAAGGCTGTCGATCAAATCTCTTTCGAGGTCACTCGTGGAGAGATAGTTGGCTTTTTGGGTCCAAATGGGGCAGGCAAGTCAACCACCCTCAAAATGTTAACTGGTTTCCTTCCGCCCACATCGGGTGCTGCGCGAATCGCAGGAAAAGATATTTTTAGGGAGTCCCTGGAAGTGCGAAAGAAAATCGGCTACATGCCTGAAAACGTGCCCCTATATACCGACATGAGGGTTAAGGAATATCTCCGCTTTAGAGGCGGTCTCCGTGGTCTATCCGGGGGTCGTCTCCGCAGACGTATGGGAGAGGTGATGGAAACCTGCGGACTCAGCCATGTCCGCCGAAAAATGATCAAGACCCTTTCCAAAGGATACCGTCAACGAGTTGGATTGGCTGATGCGCTCATTCACGAGCCCGATTTACTAATTTTAGACGAGCCGACCAACGGTCTTGACCCCAACCAGATTCGTGCGATTCGTCGACTTATAAAAAATCTCGGAGAAAAGCATACGATTCTAATTTCAACCCATATCCTTAGTGAGGTCGAAATGACCTGTAACAAGGTCGTTATTATTGACGAGGGCAAAATCAAGGCTGCCGACACTCCCGAAAACCTTGTCAGTTCGATGCGGCGTGCCGGTCGTGTAACTGTTGAGCTTCAGGCTCCCAAGCCTGAAGTCGAGGAGAGTATTTCTCAGATCGAAGAAGTTACCAGAGTAGTTGGGGAATCACTTCATGATGACTGGAATCGCTTCACCGTCTTCGCCGCTCCAAAAACAGACACCCGCCTAAAATTGGGCAGGCTTGTCGCTGAGAAAAAGTGGCCTCTTCGTTCTCTGAGTCGTCGGATTGGCACTCTCGAGGAAGTTTTTATTGAACTCACCCGCAAAGATTAAGTCATCCCTCTCATGCGCATTTTTAGGATCCTCTATTTTAAGGAATTAAAATCATATTTCCTCAGCCCCTTCGGCTGGCTTATTCTTTGCTTTGCATCTCTCATGCAGGGGTTCGCCCTTACTGCGACCTTTAAAGAATTCTCGGACAATGCCGTCGCCGAAAGCCTCGTATCCGTGGTCTTCAACTCGCCGATCTTTAATATCTATTTCTTATTCCTTTTTCCAGTCCTCACCATGAGACTTTTCTCGGAAGAAAACCGATCGGGAACCATTGAAGGACTCCTCACTGCTCCGGTCCGGACTTGGCAGGTCGTTTCATCCAAGTTCTTAGCATCTTACACAACTTTTCTAACCCTCTGGATTACAGCGGGTGCCCACTTTTATCTTTTCACTGCTCTAACCGATGTTCCGCCACCATTCACGAATGGAGACTTGGTTGGGGCGTTCCTGATTATCGCGCTCATGGGAATGCTCTTTACTGCTTACGGCTGTCTTGCTTCGGCCCTCACTTCTAGTCAAATCATTGCCGGAGTCGTCTGTACATTTATCCTGATTTTCCATATGTTTCTGGGACTAATCCCCAATTTCTTTGGAGAGCAAATCCCGGCAGCCGATTTTTTTAATTTCATCTCCTCTCCCCGTCATTTAGTGGATTTCACGAGGGGGCTAATCAACACCGGAACCATTGTTTATTATATCGCAACGGCCGTTTTCTTCCTTTTCCTCACTTTTCACATCCTTGATTTCCGACGCTGGAAACCCTGATCCTTAGGAACCATGGCTGACAAAGATTCACACTTCGATATGGCACCCCCGCCGCAACCCGTCAAAAAACTTGGGCTCGGCGTGCGAGCGGTCCTTCAAATCGTCTTCGCGATTCTTTCCCTAGTATTCATCTACTATCTTGCTTTCACTTACCAAACTCGTAAGGATCTTAGTGAAAGGAGCGATTTCACAGTCTCTGAAGCAACTGAAAATCTCCTCAGATCCTCTGGAGTGATGGACCGAGAAGAGCCTATCAAAATTATTGCAGCTCTTCGTAAATCATCTCCGCACTATTCGCGTTTGCGCCCAGTGGTTGAGGAATACGAGCGACTTTCAAAAGGGAAGGTAAAACTGGAGTATCTCGATCCCATCCGTGACAAGGATCGGGCTTTTGAAATTCAGAATAATTACGGAGATCTCCTCGCCGACAAACTATTCGAAGACGACATCTTTATCATAGATGCACGGAAAGGAGCATCTGCAAATTCGGTCGAGGCTACCGAGGATGTCACCAGTCATTTGCGCTATCTTCCCGCAAGCTCGATGGTGATCAGCAGAACTGATATAAATAATCAAAGACGTATCGTAGGCTACCAGGATGAAGACTTACTAAGCTCGATGCTTCAATCCGCCATCGAGGGAAAGCCCCGTATTATGTATCTCGTCGAGGACAAAAGCGATCTTGAGGTCACTGCTGCCGGCTCACCCTTGCAGGTCATTCGTGAAGCTCTTCAAAAGCAAAATGTTTATCTCCTTCCTCTTAAGATTTCACAAGTTGATAGGATCCCTGAGAACGCCGAAGGCCTTGTAATTGTGGCTCCAGAATATGATTTTGAGCCGAAAGAAATCGAAGTTCTCGAGAGCTACTGGAAACGTCCTTCCTCCGCGATCATCGCATATCTAAACCCAACGACTCGCCCCGTTAATTTACGAGCATTTCTTCGAAAAAATGGGGTCACTCCTCGTGACGACCGGATAATTCGAACTAGAAATGGTCGGACTGAAAACCAAGTCCTCGCCACCTTTACCGTTGGAGCCGGGCTCGGAGTAAATGGAAGCCTGGAAATGAAATCCGTCCCCTTCGAGGGGCGCGTCGGCAGCCTTGAGGTGCGGGAGGGAGCAGAAGACCTCGTTGCCAACCGAATTCAGGCTTACAGCCTAATCGAGACTGCCCCCGACTTCTGGGGTGAAACGGACTACAAAAAGGCCAACCCGAAATACGACGATGACTCCGACTACAGCGGGCCTCTTTCCATCGGAGCAGCTGTCATCCGCGGAAATGCTAATTCCGATAATACCGCACCGAACATTTCCAAGATGATTGTTCTTTCCACTTCGGACTTTCTCGATCCAGCTCGTCTTGGCAATGAGCAACTCGATTTCGTTAAGAATTCAACTTATTGGCTTCTCGGTCGCGAAGAACTCATGGGGATTGGCCCCAGAAGTCTCCAACGTCGGAAACTCAACCTCATCAAAGACGACATAAAGTTTCTGAGTAACATTGTCCTCTTTTTTATCCCAGTGGGCCTATTTCTAGTTGCAATGTTTGTCTGGAATATCCGTAGGGCCTAATTTTCGATGCCATGAGAATTCTCCCCACCTTGTTCATCACTCTGATCACAGCCGGACTGGGTTTTCTTGCGGTGATGCATCAACTCAACGGCAATTTACATTTCATCTTTGGGGCTCCGCCGCTGAAGCATGGCGAAACGATTTATCAATTCGATCCAACAAACGTAGGAAGTATCCATATCCTCAATAACGATGGGACCCGCGGAAAGATCGTCAAAGCGGGCGGAAGCTGGCTCATCAAAGAGCCATGGGATGACTATGCCGATGCCCGCACTGTTCGCTCACTTATTGATTTTTCGGCCCGCTTGCAAATCGAGGATGTGATCAAACGTGAGGATGTGGAAAATCTTTCTGAATACGGGCTCAAGAAGGATAAAATCGAAGTCGAGTTATTTGATAAACAGGGGAATTCCTTGTGCCACTTTAAGATGGGGCGCTACACAAGCTGGCGGGGTTTTGACCCTAATTACAAATCAGAAGATCCCACGAAACCTCCTCCAAGCTTCCCCACCCTGATCATACAACCGGCGAAGGAAAATCAGGAAGCCTATCTTTATGTCTGCTCCGACTTCGCGAATCCTAACCTAAGGACCGTGAAAATGAGGGACCTTTTTTCGAACGGTTTGCGCCTATTTCGCGACCATCGAGTTTTCTATAACTCACCGGCCTTCGCTGGAGAAATCACTTTTAGAGAGAAGAATTCCGAAATCACGATTAAGCGCAAAGCCCTCTCAAAGACTGACGAGTGGGCAATTGCTAAGCCCTACGAGCTTGCTTGCAGCCCCGAAACAATTAACAAGATCATTGGCGGTCTTGCTGCCCTTCAGGCAAATGCGGTTCTCGATGAATCTGCCCTCGCCCTTCCAGATCCTCTCCCAGACAATATCAACTTCACCATTAGCGTTCGATATATTCTTCCAGATGGCTCCTTGAGTCGTCCGATTACGGCGATATTTTACCCTCCAGAAAATGATCAGGCCTCAACAATTCCCGTAATCACTTTAGAAGCGCCAGATAAAAAACGATCAGCCATTCTTTTAGTCCCAAAAGGACCAGGCACTGTTCTCGATAATATTCCCCGCAGCGTGAATTTAATCCGTAGCCGCACGATGACTTCCCTTCAGGTTAGTCAGGTAGAGTCGGTCAAGATCGGCGACTTCACAGGCCGTGAAGCTGACCTCACCCTTGAGATGAATCCCCACGAACGTGCGCGACGGTGGTATGCCAGAGTAGGGCATGATGAACTCTCAACCTCTGGAAGACCTGACTATGATGGACCAGCCAACATCTTTCAAATCAACGAACTATTTAAAGCCCTCTTTAAAAGTGAGGTAAAGGGGTTTACGAACGACGCCTCCACCGACCCTTCCGAATACGGTCTTGATCAACCTATCCGAAAAATTTCGATCAACCTCAAAGACGGCAAACCAGCAAACTTCGTTGTGGGCGAAAAACTCCGACCTCAATACTTCGCCCGTCGCTCGAATAATGGACGCCCGCTTGAGATCTCTGAGGAAGCTTATAAAGCAGGCGTCAAAGGTGAAAAGAATCCTGAACTACAAATCGTGGCCCGTCCCGGCAACACCTTGACTGCCCCGGCAACCGGACTGGAATTACTAGGTCTAGATAAACCAAAGATTATAAAATTTAATGATGTCACACTCCACTTGGGAAAAGTGAACGCACGGCATTTTTTTGTGAACCGGCTCGACGAGCAAGGGGGACACACTCCACACGTTGTTGAAATTGGAGCTGAAATAATCGGCCAAATGCCCCTTGAGGGCTATCAATGGAAAGGTGAACGACTTTGGAATATTAACCGGTTTGAGATTAATGGACTCTCAGTCAAAAAAAGGGGGGAACCTAGCCTCAACCTTACCTATAATTTTTATGCCTCGGAATGGTCCGCCACTCGATCAAATGAGGATGTCACAGCACTCCTCAACATAAATAAAGCCGAAAAACTTCTCAAAAAACTCACAGACGTTGAGGTTAAAAAGTGGATTGGCCCAGCAGTCGAGGATGCAGCTAGTCGTCTGGTCGAACCCGACCTTAAGATCGAGGTTCTTGTTGAGGAAATCGATGATAGTGGAAAACCAATAGGAGCGGTGCAACGCGAGCTGAAAATCTCTAAAATAATCGAGGGTAAGTCGAACAAACTTCTGTTTGGCAAGACGGATACAAACCCGAGCTACTTCCTCATCGACGCAGAGACCTTCCAGCGTTTGTCCGCCGGGCTTCTTGAAGAATAAATCATGAGGATATCGTCTTTCGAACTACCAACGATTCCCTGCCTGTCGACCTCAGCCTCTCCTGCCGGCAAACTGGTATCACTTCAATTGGGCAGGGCTGATAGCCTAGCTGCTCTAGGAAAAAATCAATGGCCCTAGTGCTGAGTGCAAAAACCCAAGGAATTCCAAGCTCAAGGGCTTGTTGTTCAGCAGCTTTTACAAGTAGTTGACCATAACCCTGTCCGCCATGACTTTGTTTCACGTAGAGGCAGGCGATCTCAGCGCACCTAGGGTCATCAGAGCAATGTAAGGCAACACAACCAACCACATTGCCATCAATCGTCATTACTAGAAAGTCATCGAGCGCGTTTTCAATTTCTTCATAAGAACGTGGAACGAGGTGGGCATCCCGAATTGAGCGCCCTACCATCGCTAGTAATTCTGCAATATCTTCGGGCGCAATCGCTCGAATTGAAAGATAGTCATCGGCGTAAACCATCACCCCAACACCTTCATTAGAGAAAAGCTCGTCCATCAGCACACCCTGGTGATTCTCGTTCAGAAGATGAACACGAGGAACCCCGAGAATACAAACTTCAGCAGCACGATGTAATAAACCCTGTCCCTCACCTTTCCACTTGCGGGCATCCTCGCTCGAAATGGCATTCCCACCCGACACCTGTTCGGAAAGGAATACGATTAACTTAAAGGCCCCTAGCGAACTGGAAAACTCTACTAATTCATCTCCGAGACTCTCCAACCCAGGCCTCTCTATCAGAGCCAATTGACCACGATCCAAAATCGATTTAACATGATCTTTTTCGAATTCAGCTGATTGCCACTTTAGCTCACCATCGATCAAAAGATGACCAATCTGACCCTCTCCATTTCCTATAGAAACCAAAACTAGGTTCACCCCAATTTGCTGGAGCGCAATCAGATCAAGTAAGGACTCTGCGAGAGCAAGTTCTGGCATCCTAGCAGCGTCAATCACTAACACGAAGGTCTTCCCGCGGAAGAACGGAACGTATTGGAGGACAGCGCGAAGATCACTTTGCACATCGAGACGTTAGAAAATCGGGATTAAATTGGCAAGAGCACTGCATAAATCTCTTAATCTTCTCTAAATGCAAACCTCGTTTTTCCTTTGCCTTGCTTAGACTTTCCCTAATCCTTCTCGCGTAATGGCAAAGCCAAAAAATGCAATCACACCCACGCGCGATGAAAATTTTCCCGAGTGGTATCAACAAGTTGTCCGCGCTGCCGATCTTGCTGAAAATTCTGAAACCCGCGGTTGTATGGTTATTAAGCCATGGGGCTATGCAATCTGGGAGTCTATCCAGCACGATCTTGACCGACGATTTAAAGCAACTGGACATCAAAATGCCTATTTTCCACTTTTGATTCCCCTTTCCTATCTGGAAAAGGAAGCTGAGCATGCTGAGGGCTTTGCTACAGAATGTGCAGTGGTCACCCACCATCGACTTGAGACGGCAAAAGATCCTGAAACAGGTAAAACTAAGATGGTTCCGACCGGTAAACTTGCCGAACCTTACGTCATTCGGCCAACCTCTGAAACCATCATTGGGGCAGCCTTTTCTCGTTGGACCAATTCCTATCGCGATCTTCCACTTTTGATCAACCAGTGGGCTAACGTAATGCGCTGGGAAATGCGCCCACGTCTTTTTCTTCGCACCGCCGAATTCCTATGGCAAGAAGGGCACACTGCGCATGAGTCTAAGGCCGAGGCTCTAGAAGAAACAAAAATGATCCATCAACTTTATGCTGATGCCCTACAAGACCTACTGGCAATCCCTGTTATAATGGGAGAGAAAACTGAGGCCGAACGTTTCCCTGGGGCTGAATCCACCCTCACTGTAGAAGCTATGGTGCAGGATAGAAAAGCGATTCAAGCCGGAACCTCCCACTATCTCGGGCAAAATTTTGCCAAAGCCCAAAACATCACCTTTGTCGATCGTGATAACAAGGAACAACATGTCCACACCACTTCTTGGGGTGTCTCTACCCGTCTTGTTGGAACACTCATTATGGCTCACTCTGATGATGATGGTCTTGTTCTACCGCCAAGAGTTGCGCCTCAACAAATCGTGATTATTCCGGTGACGCCAAAAGAAGATTCGCGTGATGCTATCGTAGCAGCATGCGAAAACCTCGCCTCGCAGCTCCGCGATAAGTATCACGAAAGGGAACCCCTCCGGGTCCACGTTGATAAACGTGACTTAGGAGGAGGTGTCAAGAAATGGGAGTGGGTCAAAAAAGGCGTTCCACTTCGAGTGGAGATCGGCCCTCGAGACCTTGAGGAGCAAAAAGTCTGTCTTCAAAGACGCGATCAAACTCCCAACGAAAAAAGCTTCATCAGCCAAGAAGAATTTCTTCTTGAGGTATCCGGAATCATCGAAGACATCCACACATCACTGCTCGATCGGGCCCGCACTTTCCGTGATGAGAACATTACCGAGTGCACCACTCTCTCTTCCTTCGAAAAGCATTGGGAGGATACCAACCTAAATCCTGGTTGGCTTATCACACCTTGGGCTGGAACGCGTGAGGAAGAAGAGGAGATTTCTAAACGTCTAAAAATTACTATTCGTTGCCTACCTAAGGATAAACAAGATGAGGCCGATGCTCCTTGCTTTATGACTGGCGAACCAACCAAATCGCGTGCGATTTGGGGGCGGAGCTACTAGAATTGATTTAATTCTGCTTTTGACCTTTTAGAACCCCATACCGTGGGAGAGCCCCAAGAGAGCTCATCACTTTTTGTAAACATCGTAAACAGCTTCGTAAATTGACCGCATTAAGCTATGTCTAAGGCCGTCATGAGCTGGTTCGCCAAAATCTTTTGCACGTTCTTAGGAATTACTTCTTACAATCTCGGTGCCGCAAAGAAGCCGAACATCGTCTTTTTCTTCGCTGACGATCAGACGATCTCGACCTTAGGTTGTTATGGAAACCCCATTGTTAAGACTCCTAACATAGATGCCCTCGCAGACCGGGGAACCCGTTTCCAACAAGCCTTCGTAAGTCACCCAATCTGTTGGGCCAGCCGGACCTCAATTCTTACCGGAATGACTGCCCGTAGTTATCGAACTCCTGGAAATGGAGACCGAGTCGGGGACGCAGCACTAAAAACCCTCTATTCTGACCTCTTGCGAGAAAACAACTATCGCACTGGGTATTTTGGAAAATGGCACGTCATGTCATCCCGTAAGTTTGACCGAAAAGCACACTTCGATGAAATTGAAGTGATCGGAAGGAACCCATTTTTCAAAAAGCTCCCCGATGGAACCCTTCGCCACGAAACGGATCTCATCGTGGACAAGGGAATCAACTTCCTTAAACAACAGCCTGAAGATAAACCTTTTGCTCTCAACATGTGGTTCAACGCATGTCATGCCGAAGATAGCGATAGACGTCCTGGCATCGGGCATTTTCCTTGGCCTCAATCCGCAAACGAGCTTTATAAAGACACTTACATTGGCCCCCCTCGACTGGCTGACCCTTCCATTTTCGACAACCTTCCAGACTTCTTGCAAACCAGCATCACCCGTGAGCGGTTCTTCTGGCGCTGGAACACTCCAGAAAAATACCAAACAAACATACGAGCCTACTACCGCATGGTTACCGGAATCGACAATGCGATTGGCCGCTTCCTCAAAGCACTCGATGATACGGGTCTCGCAGACAATACCATTATCGTGTATTCCGCAGATAATGGATATCACATGGCGAATCGAGGTCTCGCTGGCAAATGGTCTCACTTCGAGGAATCTATTCAAGTGCCTATGATTATCGCTGATCCACGTGTCCCTAGGGATAAGCAGGGAAAAGTCTCCACCCTTCCCGCTCTTAATATAGACCTCCCTGCTACCTTTTTAGACTGGGCCGGGCTGGTCTCACCCGAGCGTTTTGACGGACGGAGTCTCAAACCGATCGTCGATGGTGATGAGCCCACAAAATGGCGTTCCGATACTTTTCATGAACACTTCGCCGTCCGACACCGGATCCCTGCTTACGAAGGGATTCGAACGTCCACCTATAAATATGTCCGCTATGTTGATCATAACACCGAATTCCTGCATGATCTTAAAAAAGACCCAGACGAACTAGTTAATCGGGTAAGCGACCCTAAATATTCTGAAATTCTCGAGAAACTTAGGGAACGAACGAATCAAAGGATCAAGGAATTAGGCGGGCCTCTCGACCCGCCCACTCAAAAATTCACCACCTCAACGCCCCCCCACCCTTTAGCATCTGCTGATTTAAAATTAAATACTCAAAAAGAGAGATTTGTGAGTATTTTTAACGGTAAAAACTTAAATGGATGGACTGGTGACAAAAGGTATTGGTCAGTCAAGGATGGGGCACTTACAGGAATCACCGATGGCTCCTTGAAAAAGAACAGATTCATAACCTGGAATGCCTCAACTATTCGCAATTTCGAATTACTGCTAAAAGTGAAGTTTAGCGATCGGGCCAATAGTGGAATTCAGTATCGAAGCAAAATGCTTCCCGAGATTGGCCTGGATGTCGCTGGCGGCTACCAATGCGATATTATGCCCCGTGAGAATATGAATGGAATGGTCTACGAAGAAAAGGGCCGCCGAATCCTCTCCTACACCGGCCAAAAAGTTATTGTTGATCAAAAAGGTCAGCCTTGGGTCATCGAACAAATTCCTGTTAAGAAATACCCCCCAAATGTTTGGCATGAATACCGGGTTCTCGTTCGTGGAAATCATCATCAACACTGGATTGAAGATCATAAGACAGCTGACTTCATCGACCTCGACGAAGACAATCGTGCCCTCGGCGGGGTCTTTGGTTTTCAGGTTCATGTCGGACCTGCGATGCAGATCCAATTCAAGGATATCCGCATGAAACATCTTCCTGATAATTTACCACTCCGCACTTCAGCAGATACAAAGATTCCACCTTCCGCTTACGGAGTGCGGCCTCAAGGAACTCCCAAAAAAGATTGGGTGCCCCCTCGTTATCAAAATCGAAAATAATCAGACAATTTAGGATCACCTTGAAGCTGGTTCAGCTTCCTTGTTTTAAATATCTCTTGTCCGGTTCGCGAATTAACGACTTTGAAATTAACGCTCTAAGAAAAGGATTCTTTAATTCATCCAGTAAATAAGAGATCTTCGCCTACTCAGAATAAACGTAACTATGAAAAACTCATCCTCAAAGCTTTTATACTGGGCAGTCACCTGCGCCCTAGCCGGGTTTATTTTTGGTTTCGATCTTGTCGTTATTTCAGGAGCTGAGCAAAAAATACAATCCCTCTGGGGACTCAGCGGGCTCGAACACGGGTTCGCCATGAGCGCCGCACTTTGGGGAACGGTCCTTGGCTCAATTTTTGGAGGGGGGCCCACCGACAAGTTTGGACGTAAGCGAGTTCTCCTCTGGATCGGCATCCTCTACTTTGTCTCCGCAATTGGTTCGGCTTTGGCACCTAATGTTACCCTCTTTGCAATCTCACGTTTTATAGGAGGAATTGGAATTGGGGTTTCAACAGTTGCCGCCCCCCTTTTCATTTCTGAAATATCTCCGGCGGAGCGTCGTGGGCGACTCACCGGCATGTTTCAATTTAACATCGTTTTCGGTCTTCTTATTGCAAACATCTCCAACGCTATAATCCTTCAAATGATGGGGTCTGATAGCGAAACAGCTTGGCGCTGGATGCTTGGAATTGAAGCTGTCCCGGCCTTAGCTTATTGCTTTATGTGCTTTACTCTTCCTGAAAGTCCCCGCTGGCTCATTAACAATAATCAGCGTGAAGAAGGGAAAAAAATCCTAGGCCAAATCAACCCTACTTTTTCGGAAGCAAAACTTGAGGAAACGGTAGCTGAAATTGAACAAGCCGGTGACCTTGAATCAGGAAGGTCTAGCGTTCTCTGGAGGCCTCTAAAGCTTGCGCTGGTTCTCGCTTTCCTTATCGCCTTCTTTAATCAATTGTCTGGGATCAATGCGATTCTTGGGTATGCCCCGCGCATTCTTGGCATGACAGGCTTTGATCCTGGAGAATCCCTTTTTAATGCCAGCCTTATCACTTTGGTGAATCTTATTTTCACTCTAATTGGCCTGGCGCTTATCGACAAAATTGGCCGGCGATCGTTACTCTACATTGGTTCTTTCGGCTATATCGCTTCACTCGCAGTATGTGCATGGGCATTTCATAGCTATCGTGCACCCTTCAGTGATGCCGCCGATGCAATCGCCCTCAAAGCTTCGGCTCCAGTCATTGCCGCTGATATATCCCAACTGCCCGAAAAATATAGCTCCCAAGTGAACTCTGAGAACCTATCGGAATCCATGGTAAAAGAAATCGCAAGTAACTCTCTTAAGTCTGCAAAGGAAGAAACCGGGTTTGGTAGCAGCCTAGTTCTAATTTGCATTCTGGCATTCATCGCCGCACACGCGATCGGACAAGGGGCTGTCATTTGGGTCTTTATCTCGGAGATATTTCCAGCCATTGCGCGAGGTTTTGGACAATCACTTGGCTGCGCCACTCATTGGGTCTTCGCCGCTATTTTAACTCTGATCTTCCCCCTTGTGATGGAAGCCTTTTCGCCGACACAAATCTTCGGATTCTTTGCATTTATGATGATCCTTCAACTAGCTTGGATACGCTTGATGGTTCCTGAGACTAAAGGTGTCTCACTCGAGCAGATGCAGGCTAATCTCAGCAAAGAATAACCTACGCCTCTGAGCTTTTGTTCACATAACGGTGAACAGAATCTCTATCTCTCCCCCGAATCAATTAAATCCAAGGACTTAGATAATATGAAATTTCTTCTAATTTTACTTCTCTCCGCTTCCGTTTCTTTTAGCGAAACACCCTCGACAACTAGGCCTAACGTTATTGTCATTTTTATCGATGATATGGGATACTCAGACTTCTCATGCTTTGGAGGTAAGGTCAAAACTCAATACATCGACAGGCTTGCAGCAGAAGGTATTAGGTTCACAAACTTCTACGTAAACTCACCGATTTGTTCGCCCTCACGTGTTGCCCTGACTACCGGACAATACCCACACCGTTGGCGGATCACTTCTTATCTCAACAATCGCCGTGATAACAACCGGCGAGGAATGGCACAATGGCTTGATCCTAAAGCGCCTACTCTCGCCAGGCAACTTAAGGGGGCAGGTTATAGAACTGGGCATTTTGGAAAATGGCATATGGGAGGACAACGCGATGTGATCGAAGCCCCCACAATTCCAAATTACGGATTCGATCAGAGCTTAACTAACTTCGAAGGAATTGGCCCCAAACTCCTCCCTCTTACTCTCAAACCAAACCCCAATGGTGAAGAGCCCATTAAAGGGAGAATCTGGGCTGACGCCGAACGCCTCGGCAAAGGTTTTAGATGGATGCAAAGATCCAAGATCACCACTGGCTTTATTGATGAAGCTCTTAAGTTCATTGACTCATCAAAAGCAAACAAGAAACCTTTCTTCATTAACCTCTGGCCAGATGACGTTCACGGACCTTGGTGGCCGCCTCTCGACAAATGGGGTGGCGACAGACGGGCACTCTACAATGGGGTTCTCGATGCAATGGACGAACAGCTCGCACGTCTCTTTAAGCGTGTTCGCGAAGATCCCACACTACGAAACAACACAATTATTACGGTATGCTCAGACAACGGCCACGAACCAGGGGCAGGGACATCAAGACCGTTCCGTGGGGCTAAAACCTGGATGTATGAGGGTGGAATCCGATCACCTCTTATCGTTTGGGCCCCGGGGCTCATCCCCTCCGATAAAAAAGGCACCACTAATCGTGACTCGGTTTTTTCGGCTATCGATCTAAACAGGTCACTCTATTCACTCACTGGGACCGTGCCCTCTAGGAAACTTGATGGCGAAGATCTCGCACAAACACTCATTGGAAAATCATCCGAATCCCGCAAAGCTCCAATATTTTGGCGTCGCCCTCCAGACCGACCCGGCTTCGGGCATGGATTTAATGAGGACAACCCAGACCTAGCCGTCCGCGATGGCCACTGGAAGTACCTGGTCAATATCGATGGTTCAGAGCCGCAGCTCTATGACCTCCCTAAAGATCCAGGTGAGACAAAAAACCTCGCCAAAGAGAATCCCAAAGTCGTTGATAAACTCCACAAGGCGCTCTTGGAGTGGAACTCTGAGATGCCCATTGACGGTTCTGATCCAACCTTTAGCCGGACCGGTTCTCTCCCAAAAACTCACTTCGTGAACCCGATTGCAGTTGGCCAGGATCCGTGGGTTGTCCGTGATGAAAAAAACCAACGTTATTTGTGGTGCTTATCGGAAGGCGATCGCGCAATTACGATTCACTCCTCTCAAAATCTAAGCTCCCTCGGCCAGCGGCACCTTGTTTGGAAATCACCCGAGTCCGGCCCTTATTCAAAACAAGTTTGGGCACCCGAACTCCACCTTCTTGATGGGAAATGGTATATCTATTTCGCAGCTTCCGATGGTAAAAATAAGAACCACCGAGCATTCGTTCTCCAGTCAAAAAGCGAAGACCCATTGGGGCAATATGAGCTTCATGGACCTTTTCAGACAGGAGAGACTACAGGTCCAAATCTCTGGGCCATAGATATGACGCCCCTGAAAATTAAAGATGAACTCTACGCAATATGGTCAGGTTGGGATGGCCCGAATACCGATCGTCAGTATCTCTATGTTGCTAAAATGGAGAGCCCGCTCAAGCTCTCGACTAAACGCGTCCGTATTTGCGACAACTTGGACTATAATTGGGAGCTTACCGAACCGAAGCCGCGTGGTCGAGGCCTTAACGAGGGCCCCCAAGTCATTCAAAATGGTGATCGAACTTTTGTGACTTACTCTTGCGGTGCTTCGTGGTTACCAAATTACAAACTCGGTCTCCTCGAACTCACCGGAAATGATCCGCTTGACCCTTCGTCTTGGAAAAAAAATAAAGGTTCAGTGTTTCAATCCGCTAAGGAGACCTTCGGAGTTGGTCATTCTTGCTTCGTGAGATCACCAAACGGATCTGAATGGTGGCATATCTTTCACGCTAAGGAGGCCCGATCCCCCGGCTGGCAACGGAGCCTTCATATCCAGCCCTTCAAATGGTCCCGTGACGGGCGCCCACTTTTCGGGAAACCCTTGCCTCGAAACGAACCATTTCCGCGACCTGGCGGAGAACAAACCAACATCCTAACTTTGCCTTACTCTTCAGATCTCGCCTCCGACCATTCCTACTACGGACATGCTCAATTTTACGAATTAACTTCGAACGGTCTCAAACTTGGAGCCCTTCCAAGGAACCCAATAAACACATTCCGCTCTGGCGAAAAGATTGTTTTAAATAGCAACCTACCTGATGACTTTACCGCCTCCGTAACTCTCGACTTTCACGGAGTCGACAAGGGCAGAGGCTCCGGCATTCTATTTCGCGTCACAGCTCCTTCTATCGGGTTCGACGCTGCACGAGGATATTTCCTAGGTATTAAACCGAGTCAAAATAGCGTCCTGCTCGGCAAGATGAACGGAAGTGGCTGGAAGGAATTAAAACGAAAAACACTTCCCATCAATGTTACAAAAAAGCATCACCTTACGATCACAGCAATTGGATCAGAATTCACCGTCTCACTGAACGAAGAGGTGCTATTTACTCATCGCGATCAAACTTACAAATCTGGGACGATTGGACTTCGGATCACCGATATTCCCACAACATTCTCTGAACTAAAAATCCGCAGACCTTAATCTGTATTCACCGAAGAACGAAACAGAGGGACCAAAATGAAAATGCCCGCAACAAGAAGCGGAGTTCCCGGCAAGTAATCCCCATAGATCGTCAACCCTGTTCCGATAAGAACAGCAAGAATCCCAGCACTACCAAAGAAAACTTTTAAGAGGTCACTTCCCATCGAGGGTTCGTTTGCGTTGCGTTCTTCTGTTCTAAAGCGATCCCACCCACTTCCTGGAGGGGACGTTTGATTTACAAATCGGGTTAGAGTTCCTGACTCTTCCGGCTTTGTCAAAAGAGTCACTATGAGCCAGGAGAAAGTAGTTAGCATGACCGGTCCAACATAGTTCCAATGACCCATCTCAACTGCCCAACCAAAAGGGTCAGCGAAGGGTAAGGTCGATTTACATGTAAAAAAATAGCTCGAAACGATCGCTGTCAAAGAAGCCGCGATCTCGCTCCAAGCATTGACCCTCCACCAAAGCCAGCGAACTAAATACACTAACCCAGTTCCGGCCCCGACCATCAATAAGACAGTGAACATCTGCGCGGCATTCGTAAAGGCGAGGGCCACCAACGATCCTAGAGCCAAAACCAGAACACTACTTACACGACCCACCAGGATCTGCTCACCCTCACCAGCATTCTTATTACAGAATCGCTTCCAGAAATCCTTAGTCAGGTAGGATGACGCTAGATTTACCTGAGTCGAAAGAGTAGAGATATAGGCCGCAATTAAAGAAGCTAGCACAACGCCTTTCAATCCCGCCGGGAGCTGTGCGATCATGGCTGGATAAGCGACATCGTGGCCAAGCTTTCCATCCTCTAAATTCGGGAAGGCTTGACCGATCGATTCGAGGTCTGGAAAAACTACCAATGAAGCCAACGCAACCAAGATCCATGGCCATGGTCTTAAGGCATAGTGGGCAACATTGAAGAATAGATTAGCCTTTGTGGCATGCTTTACATCTTTCGCAGCTAAAGTGCGCTGTGCAATATATCCACCACCCCCCGGTTCGGCTCCCGGGTAGTAACTAGTCCACCACATTAGGGCAATCGGTATGATGAAAAACTCGACCCAGTTCGAGTCCTTGGTGGGTGTAATACTCATCTTGGCTTTCACCGCTTCATGAGCGAAAAGACCATCAAGACCACCAATAGCATCCATGTTTAAAATGTAAATCGTCGCGGCTACTGAGCCTATCATCGCCAAGGCGAACTGAAAAAAATCCACGAGTAAAACAGATCGCAAACCACCAGCGACGCTATAAAGCATGGTCACTCCGGCACCCAGTAGAATAGTCTGCCAGGCTTCTAATCCCATCAAAACTCCAAGAATCTTGATCGCAGCCAAGGAGACCACGGCAATGATAAAGACGTTAAAAAAAAGCCCGAGATACAACGCCCGATAGGCCCGTAGAATCTGACCGCCGAGGCCGGAGTATCTTAGTTCGTAGAATTCCACATCGGTCATTACGCCCGCTCTACGCCAACGCCTGGCAAAGACATAGGTGGTTAGCATTCCGGAAAAGACAAGCGACCACCAGAGCCAGTTCTTTGAAACGCCATCGGTCCTTACCCAGTCAGTAATCAGGGTCGGAGTATCAGCAGCGAAAGTCGTTGCCACCATCGAAACTCCGAGTAACCACCATGGCATAGAGCGTCCAGCTAAAAAGAAACTTTCAGTATTGCCGCTATTTTTTTGGGCAGCCCACCAACCTATTCCCAAGCTAATGGCCAGTGATAGCACGATCACAATCCAGTCCAATTTCTCAATCATTTCTTTCCTTATCAATTTATTACCAAAAGGTCGAAATCTAGTTTTCAACAACCGTTGCTCCATCGCGGCTCCGAAGATGGCCAGAAAACCCTATTGCATACCGCTACAATAAAACGATAAAACTAAGCTTCTCAAAGGTCATCAAAGAATCCACTATACAGACAATTAGACGATAATTCTCTCATTAAACACCTTCTGCCTATTATGAACAAACACACCCTTACTCTCTGCGCTTTCCTCCCTTTTGCTGCCTCAGCAGCCAAATTCTCCGTCACCTCAAAACCATTTGGTGAGATCGACGGGAAATCTGTTGAGCTATACACTCTTTCCAACGAGTCAGGAGCGAAAGTTTCCATCACTAATTATGGTGGTACTGTAACCTCGATTTTCGTTCCAGACAAAGATGGTGAAATGGGCGACGTAGTTCTCGGTTTCGATTCAGTTGCGAAATACGTCGAGAAAAGTCCTTACTTCGGCTGCATCACCGGACGGTATGCCAACCGAATAGCCAATGGTAAATTTACTCTTGATGGTAAGGATTACTCGGTTGCCACTAACAATGATCCAAACCACCTCCATGGCGGGCTAAAGGGTTTCGATAAAAAAATCTGGAAAGCGAGAATCGGCAATATGGGCGATAGTCCGAGTTTAGTTCTAACATACACCAGTCCCGACGGCGAAGAAGGATACCCAGGAACCTTAAATAACTCCGTCACCTACACCTGGACTCAAGATAATGCTTTACGTATCCGCTACAAGTCCACCACAGATAAACCGACTATCCTCAACTTAACTAATCACAGTTACTTCAATCTCGCTGGTGAAGGCGGCAAAACCAATCTTCAGCATCGAGTCAAAATCAATGCTGAACACTACAATCCTATCGATGAAACTTCCATTCCAACCGGCATCGCCCCGGTCGAAGGGACCCCATTTGACTTCAGAAAACCAACACAAATCGGCAAACGAATTAATGAGGAAAATGAGCAACTCAAAAACGGGAAAGGCTATGACCACAATTTTGTTCTTAAAAAAACCGACGATGGGAAATTAATGACTGCGGCAGTTGTTACAGAGCCAACGAGCGGTCGAATTCTTACTGTCAAAACGACCGAGCCTGGCATTCAATTTTACACAGGAAACTTCCTAGATGATTTGAAAGGAAAAGGTGGCAAGAACTACGCACATCGATCGGCATTTTGCCTCGAGTCACAAACATTCCCTGATTCGCCAAACCAAAAGGAATTCCCCTCACCAGTTCTCAGACCCGGCGAAACTTATAGCCAGGTCACAGTCTACCACTTTGGCCTAAAGGGAAATCCCCAAAAAAAGAAGAACAAGAATTAAGCTCAACCGAACAAACAGGGATCATAGTGATCTTTTCACGTAATAGCTCAGCACCCACGTTGACCGAAAAACGCTTGAATTAACAACGTTCATACAATTCTACCACTTCAAATTATATTACTAAGGAGCTTAGAAAAGTTCGAGCTGCCCAGGGAAGCTTCACCTTATGCTTATTCGCTTTTTTTTATTTTTCCTGCTTTCGTCTTTCAGTCTCGGTAACGGACAGCGCTACAAGATTCAAGCACGCGCCATAAAGATTGACCCAATGGCGAAATCTTACCCTGAAATTGGCTTCGTCCTAAAAAACAGCTCCGGACAACCTCAGGACTTTCAAATCGCTAGCGTTGACACTCGAGTTCCCACAAGAGGAAGACTTGCTATCTGGCTCATGGCTCCAAACCAGAATCTTTTTGATCGGTTGAATTCTTATGGCATCCACGCAATTCAGGTCCACTACGCCCGACAATGGTTTTCAAAATGTTGTCAACAACGACCTGTATCAGAGGATTGCAGGGGTAACATCAGACTTGAAGCCGCAACTGGGGAGGATCACAGCGATGAGGTGGATATAAAGGTCAGGGATAGCATTAAAGGGCGTGCGCTGAACTTTGTTAAATATCTCGAGAAAGAGAATCCCGAGGGAAAATGGGGGCAATTTCTTAATCCTAATAGAGACGGTATTATTTGGGAGAAGGTTATTTTAACCGGTGCATCCCACGGATCCACAACCGCATCCCGCCTTGCTAAGCATACAAAGGTTGCCCGAGTTGTCGCGCTTTGCGGCCCCCGCGACCAATACCAATCATGGCAGGCTCTCCCTTCAAAAACTCCAGAAAACCGTTTCTTTGGATTTAGTCACACTAAAGATATGGGCTGGACTGATTTTCACTACCAACGATCGTGGGAGATGCTTGGGCTCCACAAGTTCGGGCCAATTATTGATGTCGAAAAATACGAGCCGCCATACTCAAACACCCGCCGTCTTGTGACGAACTTCAATGTGGAGAACGATGCCAACCGCGCTCACAGTTCAGTAACTCCCGGAAATCGATCATTTAAAGATAAAGATGGTAAACTCATCCATGATCCGGTTTGGGAATATCTTTACACCCATCCAGTCGAAAACATTGGACAGGCTACCCCTTCAACAAAGGCCTTCAAAAAGATCAAACCACAAAAGGTGAAATAAACTATTGCACCGATGGCGTGTTCAACGATCCTCAAGGGACAAAACCATGCACGAAGAAGTCAGCCTTACCCGCGAAGTCGACGCGATTCAAATTCCTTCTGGAGATATCATTACGCTCCCAACCGGAACTCCCGTAGTCATCACCCAGACCTTAGGTGGCACTTACACCGTCGCGACCTCGGCAGGTTTGGCTCGGATTTCTTCGAATGATGCTGATGCCCTTGGAGTGGACCCTGACGAAAAAAAGGAGGTCCAAGCGGAAGCTGACCGCCTAGCCGATGCGACCCTTGAAGAACAGGTTTGGCATCAAATGAAGCAGGTTTTTGACCCAGAAATCCCTGTCGATATTGTGAATCTTGGCTTAGTTTACGATTGCAGCCTTTCTGAGGTTGACTCCGGAACTGACGTGGATGTCAAAATGACTCTGACTGCTCCCGGCTGCGGAATGGGGCCAGTCATCGCTGCAGACGCCCAGGCCCGGATAATGTCGCTTAGCGAAATAAATGAAGCGCGAGTTGAGCTTGTTTGGGACCCACCCTGGAATCAGGACATGATCTCAGAAGAGGGTAAGATGAAACTGGGAATGATGTAACTTTCCAAAGTTTTAGCGATCCAGCGTCTCCTCCGACTGCAGGATGACATCCAGAGCATAGCGACAGGAAGTATCGGTCACTTCTTCGCGCGCTATCAATTCTCTTGCTTCACGCGCAAGCCTTAAAAGGGTCTCTTTCTCCCTAGTATCGGATCCGGCCCATCGAGCAAAACCACCAAGAACAACCGCAACCCTAAAACCTACAGTCGGACTCTCCTTAATCTGTTGCGGGCTGAGAATTGGGAGGTAGCCAAGTTCACCCTGATTGGTAGTGATCGAAAATCCACCCAACTGGTCCCCTTCGGTTTTGGTTTCCAATTCGTACAGAAAGATTTGGGACGAATCAAAACCCTCTGATTTGAAGGCTCCGCCCCCACCTGTGTCGCCCCCACCGACTAAGTGAGCACTCGTTACGAATTCTGGGTCGAAAACTACTTTAGCTACTGGCGAAATCATACGGCCATTCACTGAGCGAAGCCTGATCATCCAGAGAGACTTGGTAGAATCCCACGGGCAGGCACCGCATTCAGCATAAGCCTCAAGCTCTCGCATCGATATTAGTGGTTCGAATTCGACAACACTAAGATTCACCCAATCCGCAATTCTAAACTTTTCAGGTTCAGGTAATTCACCTTTTGCAAGTAGTGCCCTTTCGACGAAAGACGGATCCGCTTTTGAAAGACCCAGAGGAATCACCATCCCGTCACCAGAGACTAATTCCAACTCACCAGAAAGACTTTTAGACACGCCTGCTGGGGTACCCTTTCCGACAACTCTCCCGTCATTTCCATCAACCACGACATTGGGTTGGCCGCCATCAAATTGGGACAAAGCTAGGAAGCCCGCGAAAACCACCGCAGCCACCCCACCAACCGCGAGGAAAGACTGCCTGCGGGACCTTCTTCGATGTTCCAGCACAAGAACATTTGAATCCGGCAAATTACCCGCCCTGTGAATTTCAGCTATTCGTTCTTCTCCAAGCGAATGCGATTCCGCACCAAGAATATCAGAAAGCAGCTCAGTTAGGGCCGTAAGCGTTTCTTTTTCCTCAAGCAGATTTTCGTCATCCTTAAGCGCCCGATTAGCCTCAGCTGCTTCATTTTCACTGAGTTCACCTAAAATAAAAGCCGTCAAGGCGGGATCATCAGAAGTCATTTTCATATTTCAGGCAGTCTGGGGGTTAAGATTTTGAACAAGATCGTCAGGTAAAAAGGCGCGGAGACGTTTAAGCCCAGTATGGAGTGGGAATCCTACATTACCGGAACTCAAGCCAGTCACTTTACTCATCTCTTCGTAGGTGAGACCCTGCTCAAATTTTAGAAGAATGATCTCCCGTTGATTATCAGAGAGGCGTTTAAGAGCCTCGTGGACTTGGGCGATGCGTTCCTCGAGGTCTGCTCTTTCAGAGGGAGTCCTCCGCTGAGACGGCAGACGCGCCATTTGCTCTTCTTCCAGCCCCGTAATTCGACGTTCTTTACGAATCACATCGAGAGCACGATTCCTACAAACTGTGAATAACCAAGCTTTCAATCCACCTTTAACCTTATCAAGATCCTGCTCATAGAGTCGAATGAAGGTTTCTTGGACTACATCCCGAGCCCGCTCTACATCATGAAGGAAGGTCGTTGCATATCCTATTAGCGGGGACTCAAACTCGATGAGTGCCGCGCTCACGAATTCTTCGCGAGCGATTGTTGTATCTTCGGTTCCTTCCGCCATTTTCGAGATAGATATACCAATAACGTGCAAGTCGCTACGCCTCTTAGAAGGAAAAGCGGAAAGATTTCGGTGGTTCTAACTTCTCCATCTGGGATTCAATAACTACAGCATATTTTTAAAATATCATTCACCTTATTAACAAATATTAAAAATAAATTTGACCAGCCTATTAGGATCCATTTAGCGTAAAAACGCTATGAGGAATCTCACCCTTACATCTTCATTCATTGCAGCGCTCTCCCTGACCTCACTCTCCCTGACCTCATTTGGGCAGACCGATGCTTCCTTACATTCAAAGATCTCTAACAAGGAAAAGCAACTCGCCGAAATTCAAAAAGAATTGCACGAGCTGCGGAGCAAGCTCAACGCTAAGATAGTCGCAAAGCATAGCGTCAAGCAGGGAGAAACTCTTCACTCGATTGCTCGTACTTATGACGTTTCGGTTTCAAGAATTATGATGTGGAACAAAATCACCGACCCCACAAAGGTGAAAGTCGGCGAAAATATCGTTATCTCAGAACTCCTGTCCGCTCCTGTCTCAAACACCCCATCCAATGAAGAAACCTCACCTTCGGTGAGAACTGCTGACTACATCATCACAAGCGGCGATACCTTTTATTCTATCGCACGCCATCATAAGATGAGCCTGTCAGAATTACGTGCTCTTAATCCGGATGTAAATATCCATCTTCTCTCCCCAGGAAAGAAACTCAAGATCCCTGGTGATTTCTCTGTCGCTTCTCGCCATGCAAAAAGGCCAAAAAATATCGCCGGTGAGGAAGGTGCAAAGACACAAAATGATCAATCAGTCCCGAAACCACCAGTTCATGCTGAGACTCTGAAGGGAATCGATAATCCAGCAGACCAAGTTCCCAATAAATCGGGTTCTAAAATCCCCGTAAACCTTCCGCTACCTCCCATTATCGAAAATCGTGAGATCTCTTCGACGACTAGATCTATCATTCTTACAAACGTCATAACCTTTGAAGCTTTCGCCTCTCGACATAATACCAACACGAAGCACTTGAATGCTTTAAATGGTTGGAATCTTCCGAAAGCTACAATCCTCGCAGCTGGCTCCGAAATCCTAGTGCCTAACTAGGGGCTAGTTAGTGGGGCTTTTTACTTTTTCCAAGACGCAACAACCTCTTGATTGTTACCATTGCGGTCAGAGTATTTTACGATTCCGTGGTTAAGGCCAAATTCGTAGACTTCCTTGGTGACTTTGACATCGTAGCAGCAATATTCGGCGATCTTTAACACATGAGTTAGGTCGTCGGTCTTTTTATACAGCTGCCACCATTTCAAGGCATCCAGACCATCGGCGGTTTTACTGGCATTTAGCGAAGCTTGCGCGACAGCATCAAGCTTGAGACGGTGGCCAAGAATTTCTTCAATATCCAACATCATGTCACAGTTCACAGTCTGGGTCGCCAGATCATAGATTGTGTAGGCCTGTAACACGGGGTAGTCGAATTGGACGTGATTGTAGCCAACAACAAGGTCTGCTTTAATGAGCTGCTCTACTAGTTCAGCCACGCTCTCTTCATTAAATATGTGATACTGGCCAGTCTCGGTGGAATAGGTGACCCCTACCGACATTCCCATTTTATCTTTGTGAGCCGAGCCTCCAACATCCCCAAAACTCCGCTGAGTCTCGAGATCAAAATAAACAATACCAGGCACGATGGACTGATACCCAATTCCACCTCTTTCGACAAGAATCACTTCCAAGTTCTCTCTCAGAAATCTTTATTTCTTTTGTAGTAACTTCTCCTGCAGCGCCTGTTCGTTCCCCGCAAGGATTTCAGGGAGAAATGGAAGAGCGTTAATAGAAATAATGACCACCAAAATGACCCAGAACAAGGCGATTCGCTTTGGAGTCAACTGCTCAGCCTTAACTTGAAACCCACTCTGTAAATCCCAAAGCATTCCCCCTTTTTTCTTACCAAACCATAAGCTCATGGAACACCCGATTATCATCATTAGGGGTATAAACATTCCCATCCCGAGAACCCATACTCTCATTGATCGAACAAAAGCCTGACCTGTCGAAAGACGTTGTCCCCCAAGAGTCTCGACCCTCAATCCTAAAAGCCACTTACCTGGAGTAAAGCCTAACGATCCAACCATTGCAGCTTCCATCAAAATGACCGGTAATACGATTCCGATCACCACCCATCCTGAAGAATCAACTCCCTTCCACAAGTTGACGCCGCATAAAATCGAGAAAGAGTGGAGAATTGATTCATAAATTAAATAATCAATCATTCGAGCCCCAAGTCTAGGCCAAGCTTGGAAGGGAGTCAGCCGAATCTGAATGGCTTCCTGTTTTTCTTCCGGGGCCGCGAATTCATTAGCTAAAACTCCCAGATCGGAAGCTGAAAGCCAACCATCAGCCCCTTCGTGCCAGACTCTAGTGTCCCGACTCACCTTCCCTTCACGAATCATCTCACGAACCTCGTAATCCTCTAGAGGTCCCAACTTTTTTCCGTCTTGGATAATCCAAAGAATCATGACCCTTAAAGATTACGAAGTGATTTAGCTGGATCACGGAAGGCAGCCATTAACGCCGGAATTAAGGCGGCAAACAGACATAAAATCACTGCGACCACGCAAATCACCCCCAGTTGACTTCCTATGACTTCCGCCGGCAATTCGCTCATCCCATGGAACTCAGGTGGAAACGGATCGATTCCAAAGCCTCGAATGATCGACATAATTCCTTCCCGATAACGAATCGCCAACAATCCCAATCCCAATCCCAAAATAGCCCCACCAATCCCTACAATAAGCCCCTGATACAGAAAGACCCGAACAATCTGAGAAGGGCGCGCACCAAGCGCTTTCATCACTCCAATTTCCTGCCGCTTCTGCACTGTCACCGTATACATCACTGCCATAATACTAAACGCAGAGAGTAAAGTGATAAATGAAAGCGCAAAACTCATCATGATTTTCTCGGTCTTAACTAACTGAAAACGTTCGGCATGGGTCTTCATCCAACTCCGCACCATCCATTCATCCCCCAATTTTTTTTGCAAATTGATCGCAAATTCTTCGGCTTCGTAAGGATCTTCAATTCGCAAACCGATAGATTCAACCTCTCCCCGAAGCCCCTTCAACTCCATTCCAATTGTGATCGGAATGAAAAGATCAGGTCCTTTTGATCTCTCACTATCCGAATAAACACCCTTAATTCTTAGCTCCTTAGGTACAACAAATTTTTCAATTTTTCGAAAAGCCTCATTGTCAGCCCTTTCCAAATCAAGTTCACGAAGTTCCTTCAGCTTGTCTAAAAGTTCCTTTTTAGTTCCTAACGGGAAATAATCAAAGCCTCCTTCTCTTCGGTCTACAAAATCAAGACGGTCGAGAATATCTCTCACAATCTCCCGCTCCGCAGGACGCATTTCAAGCCCTTCCGTCTCAACGTCACCTTTAGGGGTAGAAACGATCATTGGAAGTAGCTGCTGAAAGACTTTATAAGCGTTGGTCACCTCTACGCTTAAGGACTTCTCCCCTTCGCTAGACATCTCAAAAATCATCTTAAGCCTCCCCTCAAAATCTTCAAAAACATCCGTGTAAAGCTCCCAAGCTCGTTTCTTTGGAACACTATAAACAGCCATCACCTCATCGAGATTACTTGCTGCAATAATCCTAATATCGTCGCCCACCTTCAACCCAATTGACTTAGCGAGCTGGCTAGAAACAACCACGTAACGATTCCCGTAAAGTTCATAGTTATCACCAGGCGGTAAATCTGCAGTGTCAAGAGGAACAAGCGGCCGAACCTCGATATCGCTATTTTCTTCCTCTGGGACTACTGGAGAAGCAGAACGAACCGAGTCACCCAGAGCTGGGTTGAAATCAGCGCTGCTATTGGGGAAGCTGTCCCTATCGAGCATTTCCTCTAATGCTCTGATCTGACCCTCATTTTCCGTATTAAAGGCTCTGAAGTATGAAGGCCGCTGCCAAGCCCGCGAATCAAGAAGAACAAATCCCTCTACTAAGGCGAACGCCGACTCGACCTTCTCTTGCTTAGCTAACGAAATTTCCATCTCTTTCCAATTGGAAAATGTCCCGTAGCTGGATTGGATTGAAATATGAGGTGAATGCCCCAATAACGTATCCTTTAAGTTCCTTTCAAATCCATTATGGATTGATAGGACCACAATCAACACCATCACACCAAAGGCCACTCCGAGCAGAGAAATCAGGGTGATAATCGACACAAAGGTACGCAAAGGATTCAAATACCTTAGAGCAAGGGTCCAACTAAACGATCTCAAGACGAGGAATCTCTAACGCTTCCGCTGCTCTCCCGCAACTACACACTTCACACAGCTCCCACTTCTCGTCAGACTTGGCCGCATGATTAAGTTCCTTCACACGCGCATTCGCGTCTCCAAGCCAGCAGAATCGATCGACTTTTACAAAAAGGTCGGTTTCGAACTTGGACAACAAAAAACATCCCCTCAAGGCAATGAACTCGCTTTCATGAATCTTCCTGGCAATGAACACTTCCTCGAACTTACCTATTCACCTGATTACAAAGTTGCGGTCCCTGAAGACCTGATGCATACCTGCGTTGGGGTTCCTGATATCATCCATTATTGCGCGAAGCTTGAGGATCAGGGAATCGAAATTTGGCCTGACGGTTGGCGCTCAAAGTTCTCATCTGGTGACCGTAAGATGGCATTCATCACCGACCCCGATGGCTACGAAGTGGAAATACTAGAGACTCGTTAGCTAGAGGGGGCAACCCAATTCATCGCCCGCAACTCGACTGCTCGTTCCTCCTTCCAATTGTGCACCTCCTCATCGACAACTCCAACACCCTGACCAAGTTCGCACTCGACTTAGGCGGTGAGCTCTCTGAGTGGCGCGGCGTTATCGCAACTTCAGATCTTTCCAAAACCTCTATCCAAAATACTCTCCATAGTCAGACTTTTGAGAGAATAACCCTATGCTCAGTTGTCCCTGACTCAACAATTCTAATTAAGACAATTTTCGATCAACCCATCCATCACATCTCGCATCAGTCCAAGATGCCAATAACTATTGATTATCCTAACCCTTCTAAAATAGGCGCCGATCGTCTTGCTAACGCCTCAGCCGCAATTCTAGATCGGCAAGGACCCGCCATCGTGATCGACTTCGGCACCGCCGTTACATTCGACGTCATTTCTAAGATAGGATCATACCTTGGAGGCGTCATTGCGCCCGGCACTGCCTCACTTAGAGATTATCTCCACCAAAAGACCGCCCTTCTGCCTGCTATCCAGCTCGAAGAGCCGAACTCCATCATAGGACGTAGCACTAAAGAAGCGATGCAGGTAGGAGCCGTCATTGGTTATCGTGGCCTTATTCGTGAAATCTTGAGCGAACTTCGCCGTGAACTTGGTGGCACACCTACAATCTTAGCCACCGGAGGCGATGCCGAGCTTATTGGTAAAGGAATAAGCGACATTGAAATCATTGACCAAGACTTGACGATGAAGGGGATTCAAGTCATCGGACAAGCAAATCACTGAATTTCACAAGAAAGAGCGTTCCTTGCTCTCACACTTCTTTTAACCTTCTCCAACCTTATGAGCGATCTTCCTTTGGCCATCGGCATCGATTTCGGCGGGACTTCGGTGAAAACCGGGGTTCTGTATCGTGGCAATCTCATTGAAGAAGCCCCCCGTATCGAAACCCAGAATTTCGAAAGCGCCCCTCCCCTGATCGAGCGTATTCACGAAACTATCGAAGATCTTCGAACCAAGCACCCTCGCATTGAAGCCATCGGCGTCGGCATGCCCGGTTTTGTGGATTTCCCTACGGGAATGGTTCATAATCTTACCAACGTCAAGGGATGGCAGCGCATCTATCTCAAGCGGGACCTCAACAAACTTTCCAATCTCCCTGTCACTGTTGAGAACGATGCGAATTGTATGGCATACGCCGAGTGGAAACGTGGCTCCGGTCGGGGAATGGACCATCTCATTGCCCTCACTCTCGGAACAGGAGTTGGTGGCGGGATCGTTGTCGATGGCCGCATGGTCCGGGGAGCAAATTTCGTAGCCGGCGAGCTTGGTCAAACCTCCATTGATTTCAAGGGGCCTGACGGAGCCTATGGAAATCGCGGTTCACTCGAAGACTATGTTGGAAACCAGCAAATCACGGATCTGGCCTATGCTGCTTACGCTAAGGCTGACATTAATCGCCAGAAATCAGAGTGTGAACCGGCCCAGCTTTCTATCCTGGCACAACAGGGCGATAAGATCGCCCTCGGTATTTGGGATGAAGTCGCTAAAATGCTCTCCACCGCTCTAATGAACTGCTGCTGGCTGCTGAATCCCGACGCTATTATCATCGGCGGCGGTGTTGCGAAAGCTGGTAACTTTCTGTTTGAGCCTCTTGAAAAACACTTGCGCGCCCAACTCAGCCCCGCTTTT
>TARA_B100001057_G_scaffold500072_1_pt1 | contig 53219 bp, 36 predicted proteins | sample TARA_B100001057 | Tara Oceans TARA_B100001057 (sample SAMEA2621839) | marine metagenome | biome: marine biome (ENVO:00000447); feature: surface water layer (ENVO:00002042); material: "saline water (ENVO:00002010), including plankton (ENVO:xxxxxxxx)" | depth 5 m | reverse complement strand
CGAATAGATGACGTATACGGCGACCGTAACTTAGTATGTTCATGCCCTGCGGTAGAGACTTATCGCGATTAATTTTTGAATGTGTTCATGATAAATAAGTTTGCGAACGCGTATAAATAAGTTTGCGAATGGGCAAAAAAGGTGAGCTTTTATAGCTCACCTTTTTTATTGATTTTCATTAGGCAGCAGTTACTACAAGCTCATCCCCGCACCATTAAACTTCAGCCATTTCTTAGCTTCATCATAGTCAGGCATCACTTTTTCTATCGTGCGCCAAAATTTAGGAGAGTGGTTTTTGTCTTCTAGATGGGCAAGCTCATGAACAATAACGTAATCTAATACGCTTAAAGGCAACATGGCGCACTTCCAATGGAGGTTTATTGCTCCTTTCAAAGTACATGACCCCCAACGGTTTTGTAACTCCATTACACGAATGCTGACAGGTTTAAGTTTCATTTTGGGCTGGTAGAGCTTAAGCCTTTCATTTAAGCGCTGCTGCAATTTCGTTTTGTAAAAATTCTTAAAGTGATCAGGGGCATTATCAACTTCTGAATCTAATAACTTAAACTGTCCATAGTGGAAAATAAGAGGCTCTAATTGGTCTTGCACTAGTTGCAGGCGGTAATTTCTGCCAAAATATAAAAAACTTTCACCGTTAACATATTCTCGATGGATTCGAGTTCTGTTAAGGTCCTCCCACTCGGCTAGGCTCTTATAAATCCAACTTCTTTTAGACTCTATGATCTGTTCTATTTTCTCAACATCAAACGGTGATGGCGCTATTACTAAAACAGTACCATCACGTTCAATATAAATACTTGTTGTCTTCCTATCACTCTTCTTGAGTTGGTAGCTGATATCCTTATATGTGCTGACATTTAAAGTATCTGCCACTAATTACCATCCTGTTGTTTTCTGTTAGACAAAATATCTAGCTCTCTTCTTTTAGCTAGATTCAATAACTCTGTTGTTACTAGCTCAAATGATTCTTCTAGTGCTGGAATGTCACTTAAAATAAATACTTCTTGAATTTTACCTTCAAGTTCATCAACCATATTAGGGCGATCCCAGAAGTTTAAACCTTCAATTTTCTCAGCCATTATTTCTAGTATTTGCTCAACAATCCCCTTAACGGCTTCCACCTCATTTGACTGGCAAGAACCATCAAATGCCAATTCAATGATTAGATCAGTAAAAGGATCTCCAGCAGATGTATCATCACCTCTACCTTCATCAATTTCTTCTCTTAATGTTTCCAAGTGAAGCAGCATCTGATCCCACTGTTCATTGTACTTCTTAAGAATATCATCAAGCTTTTCACTGAAGCGTTTGTACATTACAGGGTCATCAGCTTCATTCACTTTACAATGCTTACGAATAGCATGTTCCATTTCACTAGCCGCAGCACGATCATCCTTATGCTCTTTTAAGGTGGTAATGAATTTATCTGAGAATAACTCTACAGGTGGCACTTTAGGGTTAATACCTAGGCTAATTAGGTGTTCACTAACTAGCTTGCGAACTTTTTCACCAGCACCAGCAATATTGATAGAGTCATCTTTATACCGCTCCCTCGCTTTAGCCTGTAGATGACTAAATTGGTACATAGGTATTTTGTATGGATATGCCAGTTTGTTTGGCAAAATAATATCCATGCTTTGCATGAATTTCTTAAGGTAGACATTAAAGCTATCGCGAGTTTTAACATCCTCTAATACTTGAATGACTGACTCAGTAACTTTGTATCTTTCAATATCTGAAGATAACTTTTGCTGAACGAGACTTTCTATTTGTGAGATATCTTTATCTTCAAATAGTTGAATCAACTGCCTATAACGGCTTTGAAGTACAGGCATTTCAGACTCGACCGATTTAAACGTATCTAATATGTCTTGTTGATCTTTGCCTGAATACAGCGATAGGGCTTCTTTTAGGTTTTCCGTCAAACCAATGTAATCGACAACATACCCAACTGTTTTGCCGGGATATGTTCTGTTAACACGGGCAATTGTTTGCAGTAAATTATGTTCTTTTAACTTTTTATCAATGTACATAACCTGTTCAATAGGCGCATCAAAACCAGTAAGAAGCATGTCACAAACTATTAAGAAACCAATACCTGTATCTGGCTTGTCATAATCAAATTTCTTCTTAAAGTTTTCCACCGCATTACGTTTACGAGACTCGTTTCTAGCAGCCACGAATGAAGCCTTCTCATTCGTGCCGTCAGAAGAAATCACAACCATAGCATCTAAAAACTCGACCTGTTTGAGCAGCTCTATATCCTGTTCTTCTGTAGGCTTTTGCTTTTCCTCTTCGGCCCATTCATTAAGCGCTTTTCTGATAAACGTTTGGTAATGCAATGCCGCTTGCTTTGAAGAACAAACAACCTGAGCTTTATAGCCACTAGGCAATACTTTTTGTATATAGTGCTTAACAAGGTCGTTAGATATTTCTTCAATACGATCTTTTGCTTCTAATATATCGCCAGTTGCACCATACTTTTTGCGTATTGCAGCTATTTCTTCTTCGGTTCTGTCTTTAAACAAGTTTTCAAACTTTGTATCAAAACCATGTTTATCATTAATAGCTGAATCTGCTGTTTTACCCTCATACAATATTTGCAGAGTAGCACCATCATCTACAGCATCTTGAAGCTTGTATTCATCAATATATGGTTCATCAGGGTTATTGCCAAAGCGCTTCCAAGTTGGATCGTTATGATGGTCGGCAATTAAAGGAGTACCAGTAAAAGCCAAGCGTGTTGCATTAGGGAATGCATCGAACATATTGTCCGACAAACTAGCTTTATCTTGCCCTGTTTTCTGTGTTCGGTGTGCTTCATCAATCATGATAAGCACTTTCTCTGATGAATTAACCTCACCAAAGCTTTCAAATAGCTTCACAACATTGTCTTTGTCAGCTTCAGAAGAATACTCAGAAGAAGGTTCTGCAACAGATTTACCCAAAGCTTCATTTAAATAGTCTGGCGTATTGCTGTTATCTGCTTCTCTAAATTTATGCACCATCACCATATTCAGAGTTGAGCGATCATCACACAGCTCTGTTTTAACTTCATCACTGCTAGAAATGCGATAAACCTTTTCGCCTGTTAAATCAGCCGTTTCACCAAGCTGTTTGTCTAGGTCTTTACGGTCATTGACCATCAATACTTTGTGATCTTTCAAGTCTTCGGTACTTCGCATTTTGCGTACTAAAAAGACCATTGTTAAAGACTTGCCGCTACCTTGTGTATGCCAAACGACACCAGAGCGCTCATCACTTGTCTCGCCAGTTCTAATTCGTTGAATAATCTTATTAACTGCACGATATTGTTGATAACGAGCAACAACCTTTATGCGTTGCTTTCCTGCATCCATGAATAAAGTGAAGTTATTAGTAATATCTATAAGGTTTCGGGGGTGCAACATGCCTTGAACAAGGGTTTCTTGTTTACGATGCTTCCCTGTCGTGTGGTCCACATAAGGACTATCATCTGGATATATTGTTTTCCAATTAAAATAATACTCTTCTGTTGATGTAACTGTACCGAATTTGGCATTATCACCGTATGTGCCAACCATTAATTGATTGCTATAAAAAAGCTTTTCTTCCCCTTCAATCAGTTGTGAACCTTCAGGTTCTCTTAGATCAGCATATCGCCTTAATTGTTCAATTGCTTGGTTCATCGGGTCTGACGTAAAGCTATTTACATCTTTACACTCAATAACAACCAAAGGAAGGCCGTTAACAAACAACACCACATCAGGAATGATGCATTCTTTAACCCCCGCAGGAGTATCAATACGAAACTGATTTATTGCAACAAATCGGTTGGCCTTCCAATTATCAAAATCAATAATCTTAACCGTAGGGTTCTGCTCGCCAGTTACGGTGTTCTCATCTACCTGCCATTTTTTGATTCGCTCCATAAACTCTTGATTGTTTTCAAGCAGGCTCTTAACACCAAAATCAGTGAAGTCTTCATACAGGCCATCTTTTTGAGCGTCAGTTAACCAACATTGATCATCAATAGTGTTGAGTGTACTTACAGCCTTTATGAATTCCTGCTTGATTACAATTTCTCTAAAGTTTTCTCGGAGGCTAATTTCAGGATTTGTAGGAATAACATTTTGCGGATGCTCTATAATCAGCCATTCCATAGCAGCCAGTTGATTCAATAATGGCTTTTCTACAAATTGATATTCAGACATACCTATCCTCTAATAATCCTTTGATACAGTGCTACGACTGGCTCGTCATTGTTCTTTATATAAATGTCAGCAATTTCTTTTGCAATTGCCTGTCCTTCCAGACCTAACGAGATTATATTCTTAAATATTATTTCTAAAGGGTCTAGCTCATACATATAAAATGGCTTTGATAATATTTCTATCCATATATCCGCAACATCACTGGCATAGCCTTCACTCAACCTCGCCATTTCTTGCATAAACGACATACCATTGTGGTCGTCATTAATATAAGGAGCGACTGCCATCAACCAAGATTTAGTATCAACTGTCAGCTCTTCAATGTATTCCGCCCACAAAGCTAACTTGGATGCCAAAGGCTTTTTATCAGAATCTTGTTGATTTATTAGATCAACTAAATCAGGCCATAAAGCAAATACTAACTCTTTGGTCTTTTCTACATTTTGATCTCTTATAGACCATAAAAACCAAACAACTTTGCTTAACTCACTTTCTTTTTGTCTAACTAACAGAAGTCTCAACAAGCTTTCATCATCCAGTTGATCTCTTTTTTGAAGATATGCAATACATGCATACTCTATATAGCGACCTTTAACCGTATCTGACAGGCTTTCATCATCTAGCAGTGCCGGATAATACTTTTTTTCTTTAAAATGAGTATGAATTTCAGGAATTAACCAACCTACATATGAATAGGCTTGTAAAGCGCATCGCCATTGAAGAGAGTTTGTTTCACCAAACATTTGCTCAATATTTTGCACAGTCCAGTCTTTAGAAAGATAAAGAAAGTTACGCACATACATTAATAGAATCGTAATAAACTCATATTCACCAGCAGTATCTGGCTTGCTCAGTTCATTATCGAAAGTTGGCTGATAGCTAGCCCATATTTCTTTGTGCTCTTCAGAGTCTTTATCAACATTTCTGCATTGGTATAGAGCTAATTTAACGTAAGCCTCTAAACAGCGACCCCTTGGACTATTAATAGCGATAGATACAGCATCAGAGTCATCATTAAAATCTTCTCCAGATGCTTTGTTTAGAATTAGCTCAAGCGTATTTTTAACATCGAATGTTAACTCAAGACTAAAAGCGTGTTCATCCTTTTCACACCCTGACTCGACTAATCGACAATAAGAATTGATCACCCAGTGTTTGTCACCTATGAACGGGCCAGAATCGGTATTATCAACAGAGTTCCAAAAAGAAGCTTCATTAAACAATTTAGTAGCAAAGTTAATAATTTTAGGCCAAAGTTCGTTCCACGGTCGCTGTACTTTATCTGTCCATAACTTTGAGTAAGCAGAAAATATTTTGTCTAGATAATGTGGTTTAAGCTTAATGAATGAATCCAAATTATTAAGGATTTCACAACTATCGAGTAAAACTAGCTCTTCAAACGTATTAACTAAACCCTCTATGCCCGGCTCATTGAAGTGTCCAACTTCCTTATACTCGTTTAAGAAATGTATCAACGAATCAATGTCTTCAAGCATAACTGCAAGTTCAGAAACAGACAGTGGAGATACATCTACCGCAACACCACCGCTCATATAACATGAAAAGTCGGGATGATCTGGCTCAGCACCTGTAATATCAACACAAGCTTGATACTTCGCTTGTGTCTCTTCATTTTCATCTTTGATTGCGGCAAACCAATTAGACTGCTTGTAAGCAGTAGGTTTGTCTAATAGCACTCCAGTTTCTTCATCCGTCACATTTAACGACTCTATCGCTGCAATAATTGATTTTTGCTGCTCTGCTCGTAGTGAAGAAAAATTCTTGTGGATAAAATGCCAAAGCTCATGGCGATACTTATCGTTAAAATGATTTGGCTGAATAACTAAAGTTATTACTTGCTGTTCAAGTTTTTCAAAATATTCACTCGCAACATAGATTGCGACACGTTTAATCGTTTGGTAATGACTATTGATTAACTCTGTTAGTTTTTCATTAGCGTTGTTATCAGAATCTTCTTTTACGTAACCTAACAAAGCGTCTCTAAAAAGTTTTAGAACAATATCATCAGCGTCATTGTGTCTGCTGTTTTGTTTATGCTCAGGTATTGCGTTACGCCAAACATTCGACCATTTATCATTGCGATTAATATCGAGTACTTCTTTGAGTTTTTTCTCACATAAGTTTACTGCGACTAAACCTAACTTTTCACCGAGAGCCGCAGCATTCTCTTCTATAAACTTTCCTGCTTGATAATCATCAAAGCCCAATACGGCTTCATGTTTTTTATCTGCGTATCTGCCTTCAACACTGTGAATTGCAAATAACTTGTCTAACAGAAATATGGCAAATGAAACCGACTGTTCAGTATTAATATCAATTAGCTCTAGCATCCACTCACTAATTTCTTTATTAACAAGATAGCGGTCAAATTTATCGTTTAGCCAGTCACTAACACAGCCAAGATCGTCAAGGTTGATAACCTCTAAAGGTATATGTCTAAGAACCTTGCTGAATTGCCACCATGTCCTGTAGTTAGAGCGCTCATTTGCCACAGCATAATGAGTAATCTCTTTTAGAAGGCTTAAATATTTTCGTGCCATTTCGACATCATTTTCTTCTCTTAATTTAAGAGATGACGAAACAAGATATTCTGTGATGGGCCATGAGGGTATGTGAATTGTACCGTCAGTCTTTGTAACTGGAGCTGGGTTACATTCAGGATCTAAGTACCCTGATTCTAAAAATGCATCAAACCATACTAAATCATCGACTTTTTTAAATAACCAAGGCTCTAACGCGGGTTCATTTCTAACTCTCTGAAGAGCATTTCTTTGTTTTACAGTTAAATTAGTGATCATGACAAATCACTATCAAGCTCAGCTAATTGCTCAGCCAAGCTTGCTCCACCAAAATCAAGCTGCTTTACCCACTTTTCAATAATGCTTGTTTGCTGTTCATAATTTTCATGGTCTCGTAAGAAACCGATCAATTTGGCATTAAAAGATTTGCGATAATATTTGTTTAACTTATCGAACAGTAGTTGTTCAGCTTGAAAGAACCCTTGAAGTATAAATAATTTTGTTTCAGCGGAGCCTGCCTGATTACTTGATTTAAGTACATATTCGAGTATTTCAGTTTCTTCTAATCCGTACCCTAAAAATAAGACAGTTTTATTTAAAAATAGCTTTTGTAAAAATTCAGGAACCTCACCAGATGTATAGTGGTTCAAGTAATCTTTTGTAGTTATAACCATGCTACTTGGTTCATCAACACAACCATGAATATGTACAACAGCACCTTTCTGATCCAAGTTAGCGCTTAATAAATCTTTTCTTTCGAAATAACGCCATTCATCTTCACTTTTCTCTTTGGAAATTTCTGGAGCTATTAGCTTGTCATAATTGGTTGTTACAAAGGTACAACCAAATTCATTTATACTTTTGTAAATATCACTATTTTCTTTGGATAACGTAAATATTTTTTGATAATCAACTTGTGTACCATTTTCATTTTCGTCATCAAGGATTTTTGCAATTGAAAGGCGTTTACGTGGATCTGCAAGGGCATTAATCATCTCCTTTTCATAATGATTGATAACCCTATTATTCAATAGTTGTTCAACTACACCGTATGCAAAGCCATCCCATGATTGATGCCCAACAAGCCGAGATATACCTGCACCGATAAATAATACGAGAGACCCTTCCTTTGCTGCCGTTATTATTTCAGGGTCTAATTCCGGCATTTCCCTCAAAATATCAGCCATTAGCTAACCTTCACTTTTCCTGTTAACAAATCTTGCATCAGGCCCTTTTTCTTTAGCTTTAATTTTTCTAAATAAGTTTTTTCTGTATTAATTTTTTCAATTATTGCAGCCGCTTTACTATAAATAGCATCTTGCTCTTTTGGGTTAGGTGGCAACCCAATAAGCATTTTGTCAACAATGGTTATGTAGATATGCTTTATTGTCGATCCTCCTGCGTCATCAAGCATCTTGTGATAATACTTTTCGGTTTCTAAAAGTAACTTCATAAAATGAGGCTTAACTTTTTCATTACATCTTAATAAGGCGACTGATTGATTTATGCAAACTGTCTCATCGTCAACTAAAGCTAAACGTCCTAAAGTACCATCTTTTGTTAATAGGATATCATTAAGCTTTGGTTTGCTCTTTTGTGTCAAGAGTGTATTGAAAGCTTCTAAAGACGTATGTCTAGTATTCTTATAATCTATTTCTCCATCGATGACATTTGCAGCAGTAACCATCCAAGGGCCATCTTCTGTTTCTGGCATTGGATTTGTAAAGCCATAAGTAATTAATGATAAAAATTCCTGAAGCGGCTCTGCGTGCCAGTCTTTCGGAATAAAGCCCAATTCTGTTTCTTGGTAAAGCTCTGGAGCATCTTCGTAGCTTGGGCGCAATTGACCATAGCTTTTATTAGTTTCTGGTGTGCCAGATATATCGATTCCACGAGAGGATAAATCAGCCATCATGCCTAGTTTAACGGCTGTATATTTGTCGATAAGGCTTTGGGTCTGGTCAATAAGGTTATCAACTGTAGATAGTATTTCAGCTATCTTCTGCTGTTGCTTTAGCTCTGGAAAATAAAGTGTTAGTTGCAGAAGCTCAGTTCGACTTAGCTCAACTTGATTAGTGCTCCCTGTAAAGCAATATCTAGCGATATCATTTTGTATCCATTCCGAGGATAAAAGCTCACTTAAATATTTGGAGTCTCTCTCTTCACTTATAGGTCTTACAATTGTAACGTGTGAATCAACAAAAAATGATGATGTACTATTTGGTTTATCCCACAGCCCAACTCGGCCAATAGTCCCATCACCAGTACTATTTATACAAATATCATTTGTGTTTAATATCGCACTCTGCCTAACGAGAGAAGCGTTATCATGGTAGCGGCCAAAATCAATATTAACTTTTCCATTTCGTATACATTTCTGGTTGATCGCTATAACGTCAGTTTCTATATCTGAGTAGTTCGGTCCGATACCTCTTCCTACGAATGAAGAAATGTTTTCGATAGTTACACCTTTCCAATTTTCAGGGTAAGTAACACTACTCATAACCTAACTCCACCAAGAACTTATTTAATAAGTTAGCCTGCTGTTCACGTTCATTCAGAATATCTTTAACCGTAATTGAATACTTGTTATGGAGATTCTCAACTGCCTTGATTAGCTGTGTAACAAGTTGGCGAAGGTAGTGAGAGTAACTATCAGTCATCTGCTGCTTAAAGCGTGCTTCAATAAGTGCCTTAGCTTCTTCTGGCGTGATTTTTTCACGCGCAGCATCAACCAAATCTTCTTTTTTCTTTTCAGCTTCTTTAATGCCTGCTTTTAGTTCTTTTAGCTCTTTTTCAAGTGCGGTATGTAGCTCTAACTTTGCGTCAATCTCGGTATTTGCTGAGGTTAGTTTTTCAATGCTTGCTTCAAGCTGTTCTTTACGGATTTGGGCACTCGCAGAGTCTTCTTTTTTAGCAAACTTTAGCTCTTTCTTTAAATCACGAAGTTGTCCGTTGTTCTCTTTTTTCGCATCTTTAAGTGCTTTCACCTGAGCTTTAGGTAACACGCCAGATTCAGATTCTTCCTCTGTTTCATCATCATCTTCAGTAGACTCATTTACCGCAGCAAACAATGCTTCCAATTCTGTAATTCTGGCAGCGTCTTTTTTCAGGTTTGCTAGTACCTCTGGGAACTGGGATTCAAGAATTTCTTCATCTGGAATAAGTTCAGCATTCCAACCTGAGTTGGCAATAGATTTAAGGTCCGCCTCATGTTGTTTAAAATTGTTCGCCATAGCACCACGCACTTGATAAATAGTTAGCAAATTTTCAGGTAATAAGGCACTGACAATGCTGTTTAGGGCATCACGTCTTAACGCAAAAACACCTTTCGAGCCTAACGTTTCATCACCGAGTTTATGGAACTGCGGAACAAAGTGCATACTCCACCAGTTATCTAACTGTCCATAAAAAGCATCATGCTTAGCAATAAGTTGAGGGTGGTTTTCTATAGTTGATTTAATGTCGGCTTTGCTTTCAACAGCCGGAGGAAAAGAGTAGTAGTGGCCATCTTTTTGCTTAGGATGACCTGAAGTAAACAACGCTTCTTTTAATTTGGCATAATTTTGCCAGTGAGATTCAAGGCTGTTAACTTCATCAGCAGGTACACCACCGTTTAAATGTGCTTTTACATCATGAGGCTCAGGTGCTGGGCTGTTATCAACATAACGTCTAATGTTTAAATTGAATTCTTCTTGCTCAAGTTCACTAACAGGCACTGCTCGTGCGTATTTTTCTACATTGTTATCAGTATCTGATGTGAGAGATTCATATACATGAGTGATTTTTTCAATGTCTTCTGGGCGAAGACTATTTTGATTTTTACCTTCTTTGTATTCGCGATCCGCATTGATAAATACAACATGTTTGCGCTTAGCAGCATTAGCCTTGTTAAATACTAGGACACAAGCAGGGATGCCTGTTCCATAGAATAAGCCTTGTGGCAAACCAATAACCGCTTCTAAAATCCCTTCTTCAATAAACTTTTGGCGACACGTTTTTTCTTCACCGCCACGGAACAATACGCCATGTGGCATTACTACTGCCATCTTGCCATCTTGCTTAAGTGAGGCAAGCATGTGTTGAACAAACATGAAATCAGCTTTTTTACCGCCCTCTGGTAGCCATGTGTGGAAACGGCTTTGGTGCGTCATGCCATCACGACTGTAATTTTGCGAAAACGGTGGATTCGCGATCACCCTTGAATAAGTGCGGATTTCGCCATTCGCGTCAATATGCTGGGGTTTGGCAAGGGTGTCTTCATTTTGAATATTTGCACCACCCACACCGTGCAGAATCATATTCATTTTACAAATAGACCATGTGGTGCCGCTGTCTTCCTGACCGAATAAATCTATCTTGTTAACGTCACCACCTGTTTCTTCAACGTATTTTTTACTTTGGATGAGCATACCGCCACTGCCAACTGTGGGGTCGTATATTTCCATTCCCTCACCGGGTTGAAGTAATTCAACTAACAAGCGAACCACTTCAGAAGGCGTATAGAACTCACCGCCTTTTTTACCAGCACTGTCGGCAAAGAATTTGATTAAATATTCGTAAGCTGCACCGAGTAAATCAGGAAACTCAAAACACTCATTGGTTAACGTAAAATCTTTTTGGTCAAAGTGCTGAATGAAATCGATCAGCACTTTATCTTCCATCGGCTTTTTACCAACTTTTTTGTTGAAGTTGATATGCTTTAGAACATCTTCAAGACCCTTTTTAATATTGGCATCTTCAAGTGCAGCAAGCGCTTTATTTAGCTCAGTCCCCACGTTTTTCTTAACGTGCTTAATCGTTGACCATGATGCAGCTTCGGGAACAAAGTAATCAAACTGAGAAGGCAGAGAAACAAGCTTTTCAATTGCAGCGTCTGACTTTCCTTCTTTTTCTAAACGGGCGCGGATACCGGCTTTATCTGCTTCAAATTGATCAGACATGCGCTTTAAGAACAACATACCGAAGATGTATTCTTTATATTCCGAGGCATCCATTTTGCCGCGCAATATGTCACACGCTTTAAATAGCAGGCTTTCTAATCTAGTTAATGTCAGTTTATGTTTCATGTTTTCAATAATTCTCTTTGATTGAGCTGTGCTGGAATACCACCACTCTTTTAAATTCTTTGTTGTTTATTTAAATTTCGAAAAAGTCTTCATCTAACTTTTTGATATGCAATACATCTTCATCTCGACTACCAATGTTGTAGCGCAGCATGAGTTTGGCCAGCTCTTTACCATTAATTAAGACGATACGAGTGCCTAGATTGTTTGCTGTTTCTTGAGCTGACAGTGTGAAATCTGAAGTTGTAATGAAGATACCCTTTTGCGCCCGTTTAAGGTTTAGCGCCCCAAAAAAGTCTCTGATGTCGCCAGCACTTACGTTATTGCCTTCTGCATATCGCTTTGCTTGAATATATATTTGATCGACACCTAATGGGTCTTGGTCGATAACACCATCAACACCATTATCTCCAGTTTTACCTAATGCATGAGCTACACCCTCACCAGTACCTCCATAGCCCATAGCGATTAGTAGCTTTATCAACAGCTCCTCAAAAAATGCAGGTGTAACTTTACGTGTTCTAGATAAAAGGTCCGATGTAAGGGCGTCATTAATCGCTTTGTAAGCGTTTCTTAATGCTTCATCTGGCGTTATGTCTTCTATATTATCATTACTTTGGGGATTTATTGGGGTAGTTATTACTGCTACCTCATTTTTTTGTTCAGAAAAGGCGACAAATTCATCAAATTGTTTTAAATAGTTTTTATCTATTACAGTTGATTCACCTTCGAGAGCTTTTATGCCTCGTGTAGTGATTACAAAATGTGCTCGTCTTGTAACTTCTAGAAGTCCTGCCTTTGTCAGGTATGTGCGTGCCCAGCCAACTCGGTTATCTAGAATAGGCTGCCTTCCACTAGGTAGTGTTTCAGATTTTTCTTCATCAGTAAGATTAAATTGTTCAGCTAGTTCGTTAATTACATCCCTTAGCTTAACTTCTCTTCCATGAGCTCTATGTGCAACCTCTAAAAATGGGCGCATAAATTGCTGGTAATTAGGTATCACTAGCAGTCCTTTGTGTTATTAGTACAATGCCCGACAATACTGCGCACTGTAACTTTTATACTACCTAGGTACAGTATTGTAATTTAGCTAAAAGCTCAATATTTATGTGTTATATAGCGTATCAATAAAACTGAATTTTAACTACAAATACTCATTATCAAGGTTCTTAGCTAATGAAATCAAAAAACTATGCTGCTTAGGGTTATCTATTGCTTCAATTGCTGAACCATTCAGGTCGCCAAAGTATGACCCTAACCAAAGTACAATATCCCAGTCGAAATAGTATTTACTTACCTGTTCAATAATAGGTTCTATAATAGCTTTAACGCGTCGATTATAGATATCAAACTGAAAAGCAGGGTAGCCCTCATAGCCTGCGAAATTTGGTGCTGTTACAAAAAAGGCCTTATTTGTATCGACTAAGTTTTTTAAATCTTGTTCAGTAAATGGCTTGCTAGGGGTCGAGAGTAAATCAATGACTTGAGCCGCCGATAAAAGAGCGTGATGCGATAAGAATAAGTTGATTTGATTGTAATAAATACGGTGTTGCTCAGTAGGCGCATTTGTAAGTTTATTAAGTTTGAGCACTTCAGTAAAAAACTTAATGTACTGCTGAGTTCGCGAGAAATCGTTCATTTTAATGCTCCCAAAAAGCGCTTTATATGTTGCTTTTTATTAGTACGAATAAAAAAATCGAGTTCCTTTTCGAGCTTATCCTGTCCCTCTGGTGTTTCAAGTAGATCAATTAGCGTTGTCATTTTGTTAACTTTTTGCTTTTTTATAAAAAAATAAAAAAATTTTTTTTGAGAAAAAAGTCTGCTTTTAATCAGTTTTTCGAATAGCTTTAGCTTCGATTCAGTTATTACCATTTTGTTTCCCCTTCCGATTTATTATTGATTAACTACTGCTTACATTGTTGTTATTTGTCGTTTTTTTTAAGCTTTTATTGAGTCAAAAAAACTATGCTTTGTAAGAATGAGCTTGGTTGACAAACTTAAAATGCGTGTTATTAAGCTGTTGATTTTTATGTGTTAATTTTAATTTTAGATTGTTTTTTGTACTTGACACTATTTTTTTGTGTATATAGATTTAAATACATATCAAGAGAAGGTTACGGGTATGAAAAATTATGAAGACAATATTGGGTTAACTGCGAAAGAAAAAAAAACACCAGGTGTAACTGACCTGACGTATAGTAAGCTAAAAGAGTGGAATAAAAGGTGCAAAGAAAAAGGTTATTTAGTCCCTTACTTCCCAACTAAAGCAGTTTCATCTGTTGGATTAGCCACAAAGCATGCCCCTTCAGAAAAATCCATAGTGCCACTAGAGGCATTATCTAAATTAGAAAGTGGTTTTTTAAAAGCCCTGCTATTTTTACCAAATGTGAAAAAAATAGCGATGCAAATACCTTTAGATGATATTGATAAAACAGTCGAAATTGCCAAGAAAAAAGGCATTAGACATCCTGCCTATAAACCTAAAGGAAATATTTCGAAAGAGCATGCTGTATACCAGTATACCCCAATGACTACAGACGTTTTAATGACGTACACCGATGCTAATAATATCGAAGTGTGGCATGCAATCTCATTAAAATGTTTGAATCGCAATGGTAGGTTAGGTGCCACAGATAAAAAAATTGAGCGGATAAACGATAAACATGAAATAGAACGCCAATATTGGTTAGATAAAGGAGTTAGCTGGAGCTTAATTACAAGCGAGCATTATTTATTAGGATATTACTTTCAAGAAAATTTAGCACAAGCTTATATATTGGGACGCAGAGAGCATCCAAAGCAAAAGCTTAATAAGGTTAAAAAAGAAATTGTTATTATTTTTGAGGGTAGTGAGTATATAACTTTGCTCAAGTTATGCGAATTAGTTTCACAGACCACTAAAATTGAAACTAGCTTAGTAAGGGTTATATTTTGGTACCTTATTTGGCATAACGAAATCAGTGTTGACTTATATAGGGAGATTGGTAGTTACCACATTCTTTACCCTAAAAAGGGGGATGTATGGTCTTAAAATATCTTAAAAATCAGGTGCTCAAATATCCAGTAAAGAACGCTCATTTAAGTGTAAAGAATAATAAATGTAATGCAGTTAAAAAAGATATTAGATTTACGATCGTTGAATATCCATTTCTGAATAATCCAGAATGCATATTACTTTCCTTACAAGATAGAAATAAAATAAAAAAGCCATTTATGCATCAATTAAGTAAACCACTCCTTGGTTTTAGTATTGAAGAGTATGAATGTATCGGCAATGATTTTATTTCAGGAGAGCGCCAGCAATGGTATTCGGAGCTATTTTTAGCGTCGAAAATGACTAGAAAAAAGAATACAGAAAAACGTGAGAGAGCTAAAAAGTTAAAAGAGCGATTAAATAAAAAAATGGATATGATTTTTGAGTTTTTATCAATTCCTGATGCATTAGAGTTATATGTAAAAGGAACTTATCCAAGTCAAGATTTAAGAAAAATTTCCGAGAAATATAATGTAAATTTATCTACTGTTTATAGAGCATTAAATACTTACTTTGCCTTTGGTCGTTGTAAGGAAGCGCTTATTCCAAATAATCATAGAATAGGTAAAGGACGTGAAATTCCTAAAAATTTACACGAGGCTAAGGTAAAGTATCCTCGTGGCTTAGGACGACCTAGGTTTGATGGGAGGTTGAATCAACGTGTTATAACTCAACTTGAACACGATGTTATGGAGAGTTTTGCTAAAAAACTATCCCTTTCTAGCCCTAATAAATTACATCAGCTATTCACTCTTTTTTGCATAGATTTACAAGACAGGTTAAAAAAAGATAATCCTTATCTGGATTGGGATAGTTACAGAGTTACTCGTAACCAATTCCTCCAATTGTTTAATAAGTATGTAAGTAATAAGCAATTATCCATTGCAAATAAGGGCGTTAAGAATTACAAAAATAATCAAAGAGCTCTTACTTCAAGTGCACGCCACAATATTCCTTTTCCTACTGCAAGATATGAAATTGACTCAACAACTTTAGATTTATATATACAATCTTTATTTACAAGTTTAGAGGGGAAAAAACCACTTAAGCGACCTACTCTTTATACCGTTTATGATACCTATAGTGGGTGTGTGGTCGGGTTTTATCTGACCTTAGATGGGAATACGGAAGAGTCACTCCTAATGGCACTCAATAATGCATTTACTAATAAAGTAATTTTTGCTGCATTGCATGGAGTTAAAATTGAAGAAAAAAACTGGCCTTGCCACCATATATGCAGTGAAGTTTTATTTGATCGTGGAACCGAATTTAAAGATAAAAAAGTCACTGAGTTAGTTGAGTCACAATTAGGAGTATTAGGGGTCTCTTTTACAGAATCTTATATGGGGAGTAACAAAGGCACTGTAGAGGGAGGCTTTAAATCGATGCAAGAGTCTATTACAGAATTTACGTCGGCTAGGATAGATAAAGATAAACCTAAGAGTACACAGCATGCCTCTCAAAAGGCGCTACTTACAATGACTGATCTATATAAAATTTTAATAGCTCATTTTATTTTTCAAAACCACTCTAGAAATGCTATTGAGAAGCGAGATTTAGAAGATTGTATTAACAAGGTAGACCCAACACCTCAAGCTATTTTTAACTACAACTTAAATACAAAAGCTAATGGAGGAGTAGTTAGGTCTAACCAAGAGATTATGATGGCGTTATTGCCGCGATGTAAAGTAAGTCTTGTAAAGCAATCTTTTAAGATAAAAAGACCTATCAAAGGTAGTGGTTCTATGTCTCTGAATTATGAAACTAGTAACCATGACCTTAACAAATATCGAGAGGTTGCGTGTAATGATGAAGGGGATGGTGTTTGTGAGATTGAGGTAATGGTATTACCTAATTGGGTTGATCATGTTTGGTACTGCGGGCCGATCACGGGAGGAGAATGCGTTGAGCTTAGGTTAGCAGATAGGAGTAAACGATTTGCTAGTTTGTATGGTGATGATATCGAAAGTTTAATGAATCAAGATTTAGTATTTGATCGCCAGCTTAGAAATAAACGTCAAGATTACAAAGTATGTCTCGCAAAATTTATCAAAGAATCTGAGTCAAACAGAACGAAAGATTTAGAAAACGTTAAAAAGACAAATAATAAATCAATATCAAAACATCTAGATGACAATACCAAGCCTGATTTAGTTGAAGAAATTCTATGTAATGCGCAAATTGTTTCTGCCACATTGATGGGCGGTAATTCCTCACTATTTGAAGGAGATGATTGAAGATGTTTAACCCATTAATTAATGCTTTACCTAGAATTGAAAGTAAGTCTAAATTTTATGAGGCTATGAGTAAGGCTAAAAATACCGAACTATCTCATCATTGCTATATATCAAGTCAAATAAAAGAGCATTTTTACGTTCCAACTGAAGATGCTTGGAAAGTTTATAAAGCTATAAAAACAATGATAATGGAGGGGTATAGGTATAAAAATATTAATAGCTCGGAATATTTTAAGGATGTAAATAAAGCTCTTTTTAATGAGGAAGATAAAGCTAGTGGTCACATCACGAATAAAGTTGAGTTAGGTGGATGTTTATTCGGGGAATCTGGTGTTGGTAAAACAAAATTAGTCAGGGAGTCTTTACGTTTATTTCCACAAAAAGTTAACCACCAAAGTTCGAGCAGCGTAACGAATACACCTTTAATTCAAATCCCTTGGATAATGATAACGTGTGAAGCAACAAGGAAAGCAACCCTTAGGTTAATTATTGAGGAAATCGATAGAGTTGCAGGAACTTGTAATTTAGCAAAGCTGAGTGAACGTGAGAGTATCCACAAATATTGCAGTGTAATACGTTTACTTTGTATTCAATATTCAATAGGGATTATTGTACTTGATGAGAGTCAGTGGTTTGATCAGAAATCACAATCGAATAGAGACTCTATTAACAGCTCTTTTTTACAGCAAATTTATAATCGATTTAATGTCCCTATTCTGCTTATTGGTACTCCTCAATTAATTCAAGCTCTAATGCAAAGTCAAGCCACGTTGAGGCGTTTTAAAGAAGCTATATATCATGAGCTTCATTATTTTGAATCAGACTCTGAGGAATGGAAAGTAGCTATACAAACGTTATTTACTAATTTTATTTTCAATTCAGCGAAAAAGCCTCTAACAAAAAAGCAGTTTGATCTGATAGATGATTTTGCTTTTGGTTGTATGAATGAATTAATTCATCTCGCTTGCAAAGTATCAGAGCTTGTAGAAAACGGTCAGGCTAATAAGCCTACGGAAGCTATATTAAAAGCTTCTATTAAGGCACTTAAAAATAGTAATACAGATTTTAAGGTTGGCCTAAAAGGAGTCTCTAGAGCCAAGACTAACTCGAATCATACATATGAAGCTTTAAAAAATATCAAAAGGAGTAAGCGTACAAAAGATAAAGAAGAGCCGTATAAACCTCTAGATTTAGATCAATTTCTGTAGAGTAAGGTGCCCAAATGACTGCTATTAAAGATTTAGGCAACTTCTTTCCTATTCAACCTAATGAATATTTTCCCGCCTATATAATGAGATTACGCTATTTAGGAAAGCATTTAAGCTTACCTAACGAAATGCTTATATCCGATATAAAGGCTTCAACAATACCCGATAATATCTATCCACGCTCCATTATTCCTTGCATAAAGATATTGGTGCCAACAAGTATTGAAAATAACAACGGGCCTATAAACCGTGCAGTATTAATTGATCATTTTAGTGCTAATTATTGGCAAGGCTTTATTAAACCCGGTGAGCTTAACCTTTACAATACAGCGATTATAAATGGTCACAAGGCAAGTAATAACCTATTTGAAGGTGAGCAGCTTTTAAAAATATTTAAACCTCTTAAATTTTGTAGAATGTGTGCTGAAGATGATAGGAAATCAATAGGCTTGTCGTACTGGTACAGTGAGCATCAAATACCGACAATTTACACTTGCTCAAAACATTCTTCAGCATTAGAACATGCCGTATGGGAGCATAAAAAAACCTTAATCGATAATCCCATTATATCTTCTAATAATGCGTGTAAATTACCTAGGGTAGTTATAACTCCCTTACATGTTTGGTTGGATAAGCAATCTAAATATTTATTAACTCAGCCCTTACCAAACACTAGGGCATGGGTCGCCTCAGTTCGCGAAACTTTATATGAACTATTTGAGGCAAAATATACGTCAAGGGGCGTTATGTTTTCATCTAGGTTAATTAACCAATGGGGTTTATTTCTAAGAGAATCATTTAACAAATTGGAGCCTACTAAGCGTTATAGTGCTGAACTTAAGAAATTTAAAATTCAACATATTTTATTTCCTAAAGCGAAGCAGACACACCCAATGATATTTTTGCTTTTAATTAAATTTGCTGAAGAATATACGGGTGAAAATATAGCTAGCTATCGCACTGAGCATTTTAAAAAATATTCACTTAACTGTAATTGGCTACTGAGTTAAAGCTAATGAATATACTGCCGTTGCTACCTGATGAGACAATATATTCATTTTTAGCACGGCTCAGAGTTTACTCGGGTAGCTATAATCATCGTTCAGCGAGCTTGCTCTGGTTTGAACAATATGGGCTAAGTTTAGACCAAAAGCTAGCCACCCACTTAGCGTATTTTTCTGCGCAAACGAAATTCCCAGTAGAACTATTACTTAATGATCATACTTACTACCCCTTATTTTCTTTAGCGGGTAATGAGCCTAAAAAGCTTAAAGACGTTATGCTCACTGGTCCATCTTATCGATTAGGCAATTACGCTAAAATCACCCAATCGGGTCTGAAAGCATTGAGCAAGGATAAATACTGTTTATCGTGCATAGAAGCTGATAAAGAGAAGTATGGCGTTGCTTATTGGCACCTGTCGCACCAGTTCACAGGCATACAAAGTTGCCATATACACAATACGTTACTTGTCGACACTTCGCCTTCATTAAGAGTATACAGCTTGCCTCCGCAAGCAATATCATCTTCTGATGTACCAGCGAGTGATTTACAGCGGTTTTTCACTACTTATGTGTTGGAAGTTAATGAGTCGGCTAAAAGTCAGAAGCGTAATGATTTGTTATTGGACAAAAGTAATTTGAATGCCCTGATTAGACAAAAAGGGTTTATGAGTAATGACAGTATCAGTATGCAACGTTTAATAGCAGTTATATCAAACATAACTGTGCGCCTGTTTAATAACGATGTTTTTACTGAACACGTAGTAAGAAATCTTATTCGCAAGCCTTACTATGCATGTCATCCGCTTAAACTTATATTATTTCGCTTTGCCTTGGAACAACTGCCTGACATAGCGGCGCAAGAGCATTTACAGTTATTGAAACCAACAGATAAAGATAAAAAACGTGAGAAACAGTGTCTATTATTACTACAAGAAGGTGAATTAAATTTTACTGAAATAGCTAGGCGTGTCAGCTGCTCCATAGGTTATGTGATTAAGCTAGCTAAACAAGAAAACATAGCTTATTTAAAACGAACGCAATTTATTTCAGCTGATATAGAAAAGCGTATTTTAATGCGTTTAGTAAAAGGTGATGCTAGAGATGCAATAGCACGCGAAGAGCAAGTATCTGTTAGCTCTGTTGAGAAAATATGTGGTGAGCATTATCAGCTTTCAGAGTGGCGACAATACTTAAGGGCACTGGATAAAAGAGACAAGTATCGTATTGAGATGCGTTCAGTCCTTAAAAAACACTCCTTTTCTACACGTGCCGAAATTAAAGCTATGTACCCAGCTTGTTATATGTGGCTTTATAAATACGATACCCAATGGCTATATCTGCACCTACCGCCAGCATCCTATCGTTCAAAATAATTAATAGAGGTGTAAGATTGATGAGTCATCAAATCATTTGTATTCAAGTTAGCGAGCTTAATAAAAGTAGCCTCTATATGCATCATCGATTAACAACGCCTAGCTTGTGTTTAATTGAATATAGCGATGATTTAATGGCTCAAATCGAACGCGCGCGGCAGGTACTTTTGAGCAATGAGTTAGAAGAAGTGGTATTAAAAGTAACGGGTATTAATTGGTTTTTTGAACTTACAAAAAGGTATGGGCACAATACAGTATCGTACTTACATGTGACCCCCTACACGATTTCTTTTTCGGGGTTAGTGCCACCTAATAAAGAGCCTTACTTTATCACTCCTTATATAGCTACAACTGATATTTTAATCGACGGTTGTACACTTAAAAAGGTTGAGCTAGATAAAAGACGCTATACGTTGGCTTTATCTATGGTCAAAGAGCTTGAAGTAAAGGAAGTTGAACTCGAAGAATTATCTAATTTAATTTGGCGTTTAGACGAAGTAGGGAACTCAATACACGAACTGGATAATAGTTGTATAAATAGCTTATCCGCCGGTTGTGATTCCACTTTGCTAAGTATTAACGAGGAGATTAACCATTTAGAGGCAAGGCTGGAAAAGCTGGAACTTTATATAGAGAAACTTCTAAGGCGATTAGTAAAGCGCTTGTTTGGTATCGGTTACGGTGATTGGTTAACACATATTAGTGCTGAGACGGGGAATAAAGTCAGCTTACGTTTTGAGCATTGTAGTTATCATAATAAAGTAATTACATTTAGTGGTGTGGGTATTACTAAGGCAGGTAAAGTGGGTAAACGCTATCAATCAATTAGCATTGATATTAGGAAAGAGGGATGAATATCCAATCCTTGATTTCAAAGCTAAAACAAGCCAAAAAGCGCCGAGTTATATTTGATTATCATCGTTCACCAAAAAATGGAGTTGATATAAGTACCGAAGACTGGATATGGATAGCCCCTTTTTTGTATGGACTGTTTAAAGAGCTTAAATCAATGAAGTACACCATTACGATAACATGGTGGGGAGAAATTTTTGTTATTTACAAAGGGGCTGATACTGCATTTGAATTGACTTTAAATTACCAATCCTCCGTTCCCTATACTTATGAATTCACGCAGCGAGTACGAGATAAAACCCATGTTATACACACGATTTCAACTAGACAGACTGCTTTAAGTTTAGGGCTGAAAGCCTATCGTACGGGAACCAAATGGTTCTATATCCCTTTAGGAGAATCCACAGCTACGCCAGCTAGTGCAGCATGTAAGATTAACGAAGTGATGCAATCTCGACTTAAAGAATATAGTTTTGCTGGCTGGTCAGTAAAACCCGATATAGCGACGTCAGATGACATTGCAGCTGTTATTCATTACGGAGCAGCCTTATTTGGCTTAGGCTCCAGGTTTGATTACATCTCTAAGAAGCTTCTTGAATTAATAATTTACCAAGACATTGAGTTAACCAATAATGCTGTACACATAAAACGTAGCCTTTATCTAAGCGGCTATGAGTTTTATCTAGATATTAAACACCTCTCTTTTATAAAAAAGTATTTACCTCCTCAATAAATTCATACCTAAAAAGCATACTAGATATTTTTGATTTAAGTTCTACACTTTCAAATAAGCTTATTTGAAGTGACTTTTTATATATTAAAATTAAGGATATTTAAGATGGATCTATATTATGTAAACAATAACTCGCAAACTACTGGTGAACATGAAGTACATAAAAATGGCTGTAGCTTTATGCCATCAAATAAAGCAGAGCTAGGTATGCACAGCACATGCTCTTCGGCAGTACAAAAAGCAAAGGGTATTTACTCTAATGTGGATGGGTGCAAGGTTTGCATTCCTAATTGCCACACTAGATAATTGTTCCTTAAATGGGAAGTAAAGGTGCTTTTTCGCAAACTTATTAATTTTTTTGCTGCTCGCCAGCCCAATAAAAATGGAGAGGGTATTCGCAAACTTATTTATCATGAACAGAATGATGGCGATCAACAATTAAGTTTGTGAACGCTACAATTAAAAATGTGAGTACAATTAAGATTGTGAACGCATAGATAAGACAAAGGCGAACCAGAAATGGTTCGCCTTTTTTAATGGCTATTAAACGGACACACATCTTTAATACCAAAGGAAATAAAATAATAAGTAAAAAATTATTAAAATAAGTTTTTAATTATAATAATCCGGTCATATACTAATTCCATCAAAACAGTGTGGAGGATTTCAATATGGCTAAAACAAGACATATTCATCAACGAATGAACCAGCGTGCAATTTCTCAGCAAATGCTAGAAATAGTGAAAATGTTTGGTGTCGATGATGGAGATAAGACCTACCTAAATAAAAAAGGCATCGATGCAGCGCTTAATGAAATGAACAATCTATCAAAGCAAATGCAAAAAATGAGAAATCGAGGTGGATTAGTACTTGTTGAGTCGGGTGATGTTGAAATCACAGCTTACTCATTAGATAGCTATGATCGTAAAAAAACTCACTCTGTTCATTAATTTAATCTAGGAATTATTATCGTGAATAAACAAATTTGGTCATTGTTGGATAATTTAAGAGGTCCATTAGAGCCTCGTGATTATATAGTACAAGTCGCAGCTTGCTTTGTTTGGTTTAAACAAACAGAAACCCAAGTAATTGATGAAGAGTTACGATTTAATTATCAATTAGCCGGAACAGAGCTACATGTATTGACTCAAAAGCTTGCTAGCGCAGTACAAGTTGAAACAATTTTTTTACCAGAGTGCAGAGATAAGTTAACTGGAGAGCAAATCTTTCAACTGATGAGATCGCTTAGAGAGCTTATCAATGCAAAATTAATATCCTATATAGACCTGTCCGATATCTTAAAAAGAATGGCTTCAGATCTTGGAAAGTTCGTTGTTGCAGCCCATGTTCCTAAAGAACTTGTCCAATTAGGGAATTCACTCTTAGGAGATAAAGTACAATCTGTTTATTGTCCATTTAATACGGGTTACTTTTTTGCCAATGCGTTACCAAAACAGTCTAAGACGTGTGGTGAAGAAAAAGTTTTAACGGATGTGTTTTTTGCAGAAGTTGATACCTTCTTAACAGACTCTAATTTTCATATTAATCAAACCGACTGTATATCTCTGCCAACTTATATTGGTGACGGAGGTCTAGAGCAATTTCAGAGTGCAATCGCTTTTCCGCCTTTAAATCAAAAATATGGCAAGCTCGAAATCAACGATATCTGGGGACGTTTTCCTGAAAGCTCTTTAACTGGTGATGTTTATCATCTACGCCATATGTTAGCCCATGTAAGTGACCTGGTTGTTTGCTTTGTTTCAAATAACTTTTTATTCAGGACTGCGGCAGGTGAAAAGCATTTTAAACAAGACATTCTTGAACAAGGACTGTTAAAGGCTGTTATCGCTCTCCCAGAGGGGCTTCTATCAAACACCATGATACCTGTTAATATTTTGGTGCTTGATAAGGCAAAAACTTCGCAAGAAGTGATGTTTATAGATGCTAGTTCAGACAAGTTTGTTGAAAAAGTATCTCGCACTAGAGGTCGATTAGTTAATGCAGAAGCCATTATGGAAGCGTTTATTACTGAAAATAATTCAGAAATATCAAAGTTGAGTTCAATTGATGAGATCATTGCCAATGAGTACAACTTGTCTCCGAGCCGCTATATTTTGTCGGACGAGGAGAAGAGACTAAATGACTTCTTATCTCAACACGATACAGCAAGGTTAGAAGACGTTGTTGAGATTATTAGACCACAGGCTTTAAAGCATGATGATAGTGGCTCTGAAGATTACATTGAGTTTAATGTGTCTAACTTGAATGAAATCGGTCAAGTTAGCGGCAGAGGTAAACAGGTTTTAGTAAACCAAAAAGATCTTTCTAGGGCTAGGAAGCAAGAAATTCAGGCACATGATGTGCTGGTTGTATGCAAAGGAGCCGTTGGTAAAGTTGGGTTGGTCGGTGAAGAAGTTGCTGAAAACGCCATTGCTAGCCAAGCCTTTTCAATATTGCGAATCAAACCGCATATTGCTGGAATCACACCAGTCTCATTATTTCAGTACTTACAATCAACGTTTGGCCAATTGCAATTAAGCAGTTTAACTACAGGGACTAGTGCATTAATGCTATCTGCTAAAGATTTAAGCTCAATGCCAGTTCCTTTGTTAACTGAAAGTAAATTACAACAGGCTCAGCAAGTACGTGGTGAAGTAGAGCAAGCATTTAGTGAAATTGAGCAGGCAAAAGTAAAAATTAAACAACTGAATGAAAATTGGCTTTAAACATTAATGTACAGAAAAATAACAACTTTATACTGATTAAAAATCACAAAATCAGTTAGTATAAAATACAGAATTGGGAGGTAACTCCCAATCAAAAATTAAGGAAATATTGTGGCTACTAAAAAACAAGCAGCAAAGAAGAAAGAAAAATCATTTGAAGAAACACTCTGGGATGCAGCAAACAAGCTGCGTGGTAGTGTTGAATCGTCAGAATACAAACACATCGTATTGAGCCTGATTTTCCTCAAGTTCATCAGTGATACATTTGAGAAACAGCGCCAAAAGCTGATTGATTCAGGGCTGGAAAAGCACGTTGATATGGTTCCAGCCTACACCAAAGACAATGTGTTTTATCTACCAGAAAACAGTCGTTGGAGCTTTGTTCAGCAAAACGCTAAACAAGAAGATATCGCTTTAAAGATCGATACCGCTCTAAGCACCATCGAAAAAACCAACAAAGCACTGCAAGGTGCATTGCCTGATAACTATTTCTCTCGTCTTGGTTTGGATGTCAGCAAACTATCTGCACTGATCGATGTCATTAACAACATCGACACCCTAGCGAATCCGCACGAAGATGTGGTAGGTCGAGTCTACGAATATTTCTTGTCTAAATTTGCAATTGCAGAGGGTAAGGGCAAAGGCGAGTTCTACACACCAAAGAGCATCGTAAACCTGATCGCAGAATTGATTGAACCATACAAAGGTAAAATCTATGACCCTTGTTGTGGTTCGGGCGGTATGTTCGTTCAGTCAATGAAGTTCATTGAGAACCACAAAGGCAATAAGAAAGACGTTTCTGTCTATGGTCAAGAGTACACTGGCGCAACTTACAAACTAGCGAAAATGAACCTTGCTATTCGTGGTATCTCTGCCAACCTTGGCGCAGCCGCAAAAGATACCTTTGGCAATGATCAGCACGAAACTCTAAAAGCTGATTTTATTATGGCAAACCCACCATTTAATCAGAAAGATTGGCGAGCTTCCGATGAGTTGGTTGATGATCATCGTTGGGAAGGCTACGAAACACCACCAACTAGTAATGCTAACTATGGTTGGATTTTGCATATGGTGTCAAAGTTATCTGAAAATGGCGTTGCTGGGTTCGTGTTATCAAACGGTGCTCTTTCAGATGAAGGCGTAGAACAAAAGATTAGGAAAAAATTAATTCAAGATGATTTGGTAGAAGCGATAATTCTTTTGCCAAGAAAGTTATTTTATACCACTGATATAGGGGTCACATTGTGGATTTTGAACAAAAATAAGAAAAGCCATACTGTAGCCGATGACTCTCATACACGAAACTATCGTGATAGATCTGGCGAAGTTTTGTTTATCGATATGCGTAAATGTGGCGTTCCGTTTGAAAAAAAATATGTTGACCTAACAGAAAATGAGTTAGCTCGAACCATTGAAACCTACCACAATTGGCAACAGGTTGATTACCTTACGTCATACTCAGACATTCCCGAATACTGTTACAGTGCAAACCTTGAAGAAATCGAGAGAAACGATTTTAGTCTGGTATTAAACAAATATGTTGAGTTTAAATTTTCCAGTGACAGCTATGATTTTGATGGCCATTTAGTTGCCCTACAAGCTCAAGTTGATGAAATTCTCGAACAAGAAAAAGCACAGAAAGCAGAAATGTTTAAAAACTTTAAGGAGTCAGGTTATGAACTACAAGCTTGAAAAACTAGGGATGCATATAAGAGAAGTTTCAATTAAGAATACTGACCTTAGAGTAAATAATCTCTTGGGAGTAAGTATGTACAAAGAGCTGATTCCTTCCCAAGCAAACATTATTGGCACAGACTTATCCAAATATAAAGTAGCTAAGAAAGGCCAATTTGCATATGGCCCAGTTACCAGCCGTAATGGAGACCGAATCTCAATTGGGATTGTAGAAGATAATGAATGTATAGTTTCAACATCTTATACGGTTTTTGAAATTATTGATCAAACAAGACTGTTTCCTCACTTTCTGATGCTATGGTTTTCAAGGCCAGAATTTGACCGTTATGCGAGATTCAAATCTCACGGTTCTGTTCGTGAGATATTTAGTTGGGAAGAGATGTGTGATGTGGAAATCCCAATTCCAGATTTGAGTGTACAGAAAGCCATCTCTCTAGGTGAATCGTTTGTTAAAAAGAATACTCTTCATATAGGTGGTAAATAACCTATGAAATTCACAGAAGAGCGGCTGGAACAAGCCATTATTGAACTGCTAGGGAAAGAAGGCTATCCACATACTCGTGGTGGGGCGATTGAGCGAGCACCTGAAGATGTGCTGATTAAGTCCGATCTTCGTGAATTTCTAGCCAAACGTTATCAAGCGGAAGGAATTACAGCCTATGAGATAGAGCAAATTATCCATAAGCTTGAGTATCTTCCAGCTTCGGATCTCTACGATACTAACAAAGCCATAATGAAGTTTGTCTCTGATGGTTTTTTGCTAAAGCGTGAAGATGCAAGTCAGAAAGATTTATACATTCAGCTTATCGACTACGTTGACCTAGAGAACAACCGCTATCGCATCGTTAACCAAATGGAGGTACAAGGCTATGAGCTGCGTATCCCTGACGGGATTCTTTACATCAATGGCTTACCTCTTGTGGTATTTGAATTTAAGAGTGCTATCCGTGAAGAAGCGACTATCTATGATGCGTATAAGCAGCTAACCACTCGTTATGATCGGGATATCCCTGAACTATTCAAATACAATGCTCTGTGTGTGATTAGTGATGGTGTGAACAGCAAAATGGGGGCGTACTTTGCCCCATACGAGTTCTTTTACTCTTGGCGTAAAATTACGGGTGAAGAGAAGCTAGACAAAGACAGTATTGATTCACTGTTTACGATGATCAGCGGCTTGTTTAACAAGAAACGACTTGCCGATGTGATACGTCACTTTATCTACTTACCTGATACCTCAAGCAAACAAGAAAAGATTGTTTGTCGTTACCCTCAGTATTACGCAGCAACAAAGCTTTTTGCCAATATCAAACAACATATGAAGTGCTTTGATGAGCACGGAAAGTTGGTGAGTGGTGACGGTAAAGGTGGTACGTATTTCGGTGCGACTGGTTGTGGTAAGAGCTATACGATGTTGTTCCTATCTCGTCTACTGATGAAAGATGTCGAACTAGGTAGCCCAACCATTATTCTCATCACTGACCGTACCGATCTGGATGATCAGCTTTCAGGTCAATTCACCAATGCAAAAGGTTATGTGGGTGATCAAAACATCATTAGTGTAGAGAGCCGTGCTGAACTTCGTGAACACCTGAAGGGGCGTAAAAGTGGTGGTGTATTCCTGACTACCATCCATAAATTTACTGAAGATTTGGAATTGCTGACGGAGCGAACCAATGTCATCTGCATCTCGGATGAAGCTCATCGTAGCCAAACCAATTTAGAACAGAAAATTACCGTTACTGAAGACGGAGTGAAAAAGACTTACGGCTTTGCTAAGTACCTTCACGACTCTTTACCAAACGCTACTTATGTCGGCTTTACTGGCACACCGATTGACGCAACGCTGGATGTATTTGGTGCGGTTGTCGATAGCTACACAATGACAGAATCGGTTTACGATGAAATTACTGTTCGTATTGTTTATGAAGGCCGAGCAGCAAAAGTGCTGCTTGATGGTCGCCAGCTTGATGAAGTCGAAAAATACTATAAAGCGTGTGAAGAAGCAGGGACAAACGAATATCAAATAGATAAAAGCAAAACGGCTATGGCTAGTATGTCTACCATACTAGGCGACCCAGATCGTATTAAAGCCATAGCGAAAGACTTTGTTGAGCATTATGAGAATCGTGTTGAAGAAGGCACGACTCAAAAAGGCAAAGCAATGTTTGTTTGTAGCAGTCGTGAAATCGCCTATCAGTTCTACAAAGAATTGCTTGAGCTTCGCCCTGAGTGGGATGAAGTTAAAGTTTGTGAAGACGGTGCAACCCTATCAGAAAGTGATAAGAAGAAAGTGAAGCCGATGGAACGAGTCAAGATGATTATGACTCGTAACAAAGACGATGATAAAGCTCTGTGGAACAAACTCGGTAACAAAGAGTACCGTAAAGAGCTTGATCGTCAGTTTAAAAATGGTAAATCGAACTTCAAAATCGCTATTGTGGTTGATATGTGGTTAACGGGCTTTGATGTACCGTTCCTCGATACCATCTACATTGATAAGCCTTTACAAAAGCATAATCTGATCCAAACCATTTCGAGAGTAAACCGTAAATTTGAAGGTAAAGAGAATGGTCTGGTAGTCGATTACATTGGCATTAAAAAACAGATGAACCTTGCTCTTTCCCAATACACAGCAGGGCAAGATCAGAACCTAGAAGACATTAAACAGTCGGTCATTATCGTTAAAGATCACCTGAGTCTGTTAGATGGGTTATTCCATAAGTTCGATTCAAAGCCATACTTCAATGGCACTCCCCTAGAGCAGTTACATTGCTTAAATACCTCGGCTGATTTTGCACTTAGAACCAAGAAGTTTGAAAAGACGTTTATGGATCTGACCAAACGCCTTAAATCAGCTTATGACATTTGTGTGGGTAGCAGTGAGCTGACCAAAGAGCATAAGGACAAGATTCACTATTATCTAGCGGTTCGAACCATCGTATTTAAGATCACTACGGGTGGTGCGCCAGATGTTGACCAAATGAACCGTAAGGTACGTGATTTGGTCAAAGACGCACTGATGAGTGATGGTGTTGAAGAGATCTTTAAACTGGGCGAGAAAGACGGTGGCGAGATTGATATTTTTGATGATGATTATCTTGCTAAGTTGGAGATGGTGAAACAGCCAAACACCAAACTTCAACTGCTTCAGCAAATGCTTGCAAAAGCGATTGGTGAGTTTAAAAAGACCAATAAAGTGAAAGGTGTCGATTTCACTAAAAAAATGAATATGTTGGTTGAAAAGTACAATGAGCGTGATGAAAAGGATGTACTTCGCTCGGAAGTCATTAATGATTTTTCTGATGAAATTATCAACCTTTACAATGAACTACGTGCTGAGATGGCCTCGTTTGGTGAAATGGGGATAGATTTTGAAGAAAAAGCCTTTTACGACATTCTCATCTCACTGGCTCACAAGTATGACTTTACCTATCCCGAAGAGAAGCTGCTTGACCTATCGAAAGAGGTGAAGAAGGTCATTGATGATAAAGCCAAATACACCGATTGGAACAAGCGAGACGATATCAAAGCTGAATTGCACTTCGACTTGATCATCTTGCTTGATGAGTGGGGCTACCCACCGATTGACCGTGATGAAGTGTATAAAGAGATTTTTGAACAGGCCGAGAACTTTAAAAAGCACAAAGTTGCGTAATGCGAAAAGTTAAGGGAATAAAATGATAACAAAACAGAAATTTACTGAATTAATTATAAGCGCATTAAACACTGCAAACTTAAATGGTGTTTTGTCTGAGCAAAAACTCAAAGATATTGTTGAGCAACGGCACCATGAATTAGAAGTGTTGGTTAGTCATCCTGATTGGGATGTTAGGGACGATACTCTTGCTGAAATTGATTTCATTATTATTGATATTAATAACAATGAAACGTTCAAAGAATACTTAAAATCAAACTTATTGAAGGCGTTAAAAGCAAGTTTGAGTGAGACTAGACCTTGTTGGTTTGTAGGTGCAAGTTGGGGTAAAGACGATCAAACGCAGCGGTTCATTGACGAAGGTATTTGGGAGAATGGTTATGACGATAAGTACTTTCAAGATGTTAAAAGTATTAAACCTGGCGACCGGATAGCTATCAAATCGACTTATACACGCAAAAATAGCCTACCGTTTTCGAATCGAGGCAAAAATATGGCTTCGGTTATGGGCATTAAAGCCATAGGTGTTGTTAGAGCCAATAAAAAAGATGGCAAGCGTGTAGAAGTAGAATGGAAGCAAACGTTTTCACCAGCCAAGGAGTGGTACTTCTTTACAGGCCGCACAACTGTGTGGAAAGTTGAGCCAGGCGAATGGATGCCAGAAGCGCTCATTAAATTTGCATTCGAAGATACACCTCAAAATTATAAGAAATTTGCTAATCATTCATTCTGGAAAGAGCGTTTTGGCGATATTCCCGAAGAAGATGTTCGATTCAAATGGACTGGATTTTATGAAGAAGTAGCCAATGCGTTAAGTGAGTATCGTCATAACAGAGCGGCGTTAGTTACTTGGATTCAAGAAACCGCTGATAAATTTGATTTGTCTTATATCCAAGGCAAGGATTTGGAAGATGTTGACCCGTTTACCGTGATTGGCATGTTCAATCGAGGCATGACCGATGAAAACCGAAAAAAGGTAGCTACGGAGTTCGCAAGTTTCTTAAGTGTCGATGTGGCAGTGCCTGATTCTTTTGAAGCAATTCCTATTCTTAATAATCAAAAATCTTGGTTTTTCTGGGGCAAAGGTGAGCGAAACGACGATGACATAGATAACCTATGGGCATTGTTTGAAGTGGCAAAGGACTTTGCTGATGAAAAGACAGAAGATGATGGTGCTCAGTTTATTAAGCTTTATAACCAAGTCGCATCACAAAAAGGCATTCGCTGGAACTTAACCATGGGGCTTTATTGGATACGTCCATGGTTCTTCCCAACATTAGAAAGTCAAAGCCAAGACTACCTGGCTTCACTTTCCATTAAGCCAGAGCTTAATGGGCCCAAAAAAAGCTGCACCGGAAGTGACTATTTGCTGTTAAGAGATAACCTACTATTACGGTTTGCAGAAGAAGCATTTCCAGTTCACTCATTTCCTGAATTGTCATTGCATGCTTGGCAAAAGCCCACACAAAAGAGAGTAGGGCAAACCATTACTTGGAAAAGTGCAGTACTTTCAAGGGTTAAAGATTTGTGTTTATCAAAGAGTTCACCATTGTTTAGTCGAGTTGAGTTTAAAGAACATTACTTGGAAGAATTACAAGTAATGTTTCCCAATAATAATTCGGCAGAGTTCTCTATTGATAGCAATATGCAGAAGCTTAGGGATGAAGGAGAAATAGAGTTTATCTCTGGGGGACAATATCAGTGGCTTGGATTTGATGATGGTGATGTTGAGGGGGTTCCTGAAGTCGAAATAAAGGCAGAAGACTATGGAATCGAAAACATCATCAAAGATGGTTGCTTCTTGCCGCAAACAACACTGGAGAGCATGCTTAGTCGCCTTAAAAATAAAAAGAACTTGATACTGCAAGGGCCACCAGGTACTGGTAAAACTTGGCTAGGTAAGCGCCTAGCCTATGCTTTGATTGGCCAAAAGCAACCAGCGTACATCAAGGCTGTACAATTTCACCCTAATTTATCTTATGAAGACTTTATCAAAGGTTGGCGACCAAATGGTGATGGCAGATTATCCTTATGTGAAGGGCCGTTCCTAGAAACGGTAAGGCAAGCTCAACAAAACCCTAAGAATAAATACGTGGTGGTGATTGAGGAAATAAACCGTGGAAACCCTGCTCAGATCTTTGGTGAGATGCTAACTCTTTTGGAAGCAGATAAACGCACGCCTAGTGAAGCATTAGAGCTGAGTTACCGGCAAGAAGATGATGAACCGGTATACATACCAGAAAACCTTTATGTTATTGGCACAATGAATGTGGCCGATAGATCGCTTGCTTTGGTGGACTTGGCGTTAAGAAGACGATTTGCCTTTATCAACTTACAGCCAGTCTTCGGTAAGGCTTGGCGTGATTGGGTTAATAGTAAAACCGAAATTGACATTAAACACTTAGAAGCTATCGAAAATCGTATGTTGGAGCTAAACGCTGCAATTGAAAACGACGATAGGTTAGGTGTTCAATTTCAGGTCGGTCATAGCTATGTAACACCCGCATTCGATAGTGAAATCACCGATGTAGGAAATTGGTTTAAGCAGGTTGTTGAAACGGAAATTTATCCGTTATTGGAAGAGTATTGGTTTGATGATCCTAAAAAGGCCGTTCAGCAAAAAGATGCGTTATTAAAACCACTATGAATACAATAGCGACACCAATTCAAAATTTGAGTGCAGGCATTCCTGTTAACAACTTATGGTTGTTGATGCTGTATGCGTCAGAGTTTCGCTATTTGATTGATGAGTATGGCGGCACAGAGAGCATTGATGAAGATGTCGCTAGCCTTGTGGCTGATGTCTTATGCTCGCAAGTTGAAGCCAGATTAAAACGAAATTTAACCTACGGTTATAAGCACTCTACTCGTGACTTAAATCGAGTAAGAGGTCGCATTAGCGTGCTGGAAACCTACTCTCAGCAGTTATTGCAAAAAGGTAAGGTTCGTTGCACGTTTGAAGAGTTATCTGTCGATACACCAAGGAATCGTTATATTTGTGCCGCCCTTACGCGTGTCGCTAGTTTGGTTGGCAAAAAGTCGCTAAAGCTGCGTTGTCATAAGCTTGCGCAATCTATGATAGAGCGTGGTGTCTCTCCTATGTTTGATGTCAGTTATCACCCAAAAAATGAACGTTTCGGACGACACGAACTGGCAGATAGAAAGGTGCTTACAACAGCTGAGCTTGCGTTCAATTTGGCGTTAATTAATGAATCAGCGACTAACGGTCATTTCGCATCCCCAGATAAACAAGCTGAATGGGTAAGAAAGCTTTTTGAAAAAGCAGTTGGCGGCTTTTATGACTTAAAGTTAGATAAGTCATGGAGCGTTAAACCTGGTAAAAGGTTGAATTGGCAAATTGATGATGCATCAGAGGAAATAGAACAATTGATGCCTTCAATGCAGCTAGATATTTCACTTGAAAATGATGAACTGCAACAACGTATCGTTATTGATACCAAATTTACCTCGATTACGACCAAGCGTTTTCATGGAGGCGAAAGTTTTAAAAGTGGCTACATCTACCAACTTTATACTTACCTGAGATCTCAAGAGGTACTGTCCGAACCAATGTCGTTGACATCAACAGGCATGTTACTTCACCCATCAGTAGGCGTTAATTATGATGAGCATGTCACCATACAAGGCCATCAATTGAGATTTTGCACTATTGATTTAAGTAGATCCGCTATGGAGATATCACATCAGTTATTCGAGTTAATTCATGAATGATGTTTGATACGTAATCAATAAAACGACGTTTAAGATCTAAAGGTTTGAATGAAATACGTACAGAATTTTGGTTCTGGATTAAATAAATTTAAAAAAGTCTTAAATTTTTTCACTTTTTTGATCCTGAAAAAGCTGTCACAACAAAATCATTGTTTCCTCTCAAGTAAATCAAAAAGTTAGCAAATCGCGCTAAAAAGCATCGTTGATATATTTCAATTATTTGCTCTTTTTTTAATTTAATAACACAACAAAATCGTTGTTTTTCATGTGGTTAAATTAATTTTGAGCTTGATCTTAGATCCTTTTTCGATCTCTAATATGTATTTGGATCAATGTGAGAAGGAGTACACATGAGAACGTTGATTTATATAAAACCGCCAAAAACGGTAAAGAAATACAAGCAATGGATTGTTGATATTTCTAATGGGGAATATCGTTCCTATTTGACGGTCAGGGATGTTAATAAGATCGGGCGTCGGCATTGGATTTTCTGTGATATACAAAATCGCGAAGTACACCTTTTATCTGATGGTGAAAGACGTATGTACATGGAATTAATTTACAAACCGAATACTGTAGCCATTTTTGAGCAATATGCCCTCGATCTTGACGAAACGCTTGATATTGCAGTTGAACTTAACATTCTTCATCCGAGAAATTGGAAAACAAAAGAGGCCTACGTAATGTCGACAGATTTTCTAGTCGAGACAGTATCAGAAGACGGTCAAACGACAAAGCTTACGGCTTATACATTCAAGTACTGGGAACAAATCTTCAAGTTGAATTGGCTTGACAAAGTTGAGTACAAAAGTATGAGAACTTGGCAAAAGTTCGCTATCGAGCGGGAGTTCTGGCGACGCCGTGGCATTGAGTATCGAGTTGTAACGGAGCGTGATGCCACGAAAGTGCAATACCACAATAAGTTGTTCTCAGAGTCGGCCAAAGACTTGAAGGTCTCGAATGAAAAACTTACAGAATTCTTAACCTGTTTTTGCGAGAAGTGGCAACTTGCCCCGTGGCTCCAATTACAGGATCTAATTAAACAGGTCAGCAATACGCTCGCCATCTCGGATAGTTATGCCAGGCAGCTATTTAGATTCTCTGTACTTTATGGCTTTCTGCCAATCTGTCAGGAATGTGAGGAGCACATGATTCGCTGGTTTCGTCCTGTCTCATTGATACAGGATGAGTTGGAGGTGGCAGCATGAGGTTTGAAGGTGAACATCTATACAAAGATGAAATTGATTCCAAACTGGAAAAAGTTACTTTGCAAATGTCTTACCGCATTTGTCATGTAAGTTCTTGCCGTGAATTTTATGCTGTTGCCGACATGCTTCAAGCCATGAAGGTAACAAACCCTCCAAAACCAAGAGTGTTTAACAAAACTCAGTTAGCGCAGTTTATTCAAAAGCAGGGGCTGAAGACCGGTGAGCCTTATGATTTACCGGAGACGCTTAGCATGTCTGACAAGGCTCTTTTGAAAGATGGATATGGTGCATGGCTTACCAAAAGAGACTTTAAATTTAATCATATAGAGTCGTTAACTGCGCCGCATTTAGTTGAGCAATATCTTTATGGGAAAGGGCTAGGAACAGAGATTGAGGGTTTGCTTTTATCATCGACATTGAAATGGAAATCGAAAGGTGCGTATCACAATGCGCTAAATCGATTCATCATTTTTGGTCTGGTGCCAAATGCTTTAATTTCGTTCAAATGGGATAGTATTGGTAAAAATTATCCTGAAGCTGAAACCCCAAAAGATACAATAATTAAACGTGGTAGAGGCGGTAAAGATAATCGTAAAAGCCGCACGCAATTTAGAGGTATCACAACTCTAGACAAAAAGAATATTGCAGAGGTCGTAAAACAGTGGATCCGTGAGGGTAGGAAACTTAGTAAGCGTAAGGTATTTGAAAGCTTTCAGGATACGTTTCAAGTTGCCACTGTTATTCGAACTGTAGGCGAACATGACATACCTTATTATGAGTTGCTTCCATCTGAAGAGCGCATTTCGCGTCGTATGTTCCATTATCACTTTAATCGGATTTTTAGCCGAGCAGAACAGCTGGAAATGAAGGTTGGAACTTTCAAGTTTAAGAAGGACTATGAGGCACGACAAGGCACAGCGCTCGATGGAATAGTTGGTGCTAGCCACCGTTACGAAGTTGATGCGACGGTATTAGATTTATACGTCAGATATCCATATATCAAGGATGCTCGATATAGTATGGGGCGTCCAACACTATATTTCGTTATCGATGTGTATTCGACTATGATCGTTGGGTTTTACCTAGGGTTTGGAGCTCCAAACTCTGATGGCGTTGCGCAGGCTATGGTCAATGCCTGCATGTGCAAAGTTCAGTTTGCACAGCGCTATGGCTTGTTTATCGATGAGTCTGATTGGCCTGCTTTTTTTATTCCTCGCGAAGTGACGATAGATAATGGAACTGAGTACCCTAATAAACTTGTGGCCTCAATTCTCAAGTCAACACTTGGTATCAAAGCATTCAATTTTACGGCGGTATACCGAGGAGACGCGAAAGGGACTGTTGAGGGTACTTTTAATACGTTTAACGGTGAAGTTGCTCATTTTCAACCAGGCTCTATATTCAAGGAGGTTGATCGCACTGAGCAACACCCATCAAACCAAGCTGTTTGGGATTACAACAGCTTGGTTCGTAAAATCATCAACTTCATCATTTTGCAAAACAAATCGGCTAAACGTCTTAAGAAGCTGAATTTTGAGGCTATGGTGGATGATATCGACATTTCGCCAGAATCGATATTTCTTCACAGCTTGGAAAAGGATATGGATGGTGGCCGCAAAACGACGCCACATGATGAAGCTATGCTTCGTTGGGCGTTTCTGCCTGAGGAAGAGGCCAGAGTGCGTCCGAACTGTGTTTTCTTTAATGGCCTTGAATATCACCACCCGCACTTTCGTGAAGAAGGTTTGTATCAAGTCGCGGCATTAGAAGGCACATTCCCAATCATTGTGAAACGGGTAAAAGACTGGACAAACCACATATTTTGCCGCGTCAAATCCAAGGGTAATGGTACTAAGTTCAAGTACCTCACACTCACTTTGAAAAACCCAAACAATGGCTCGCCATACTGGGGAATGTCTTGGGATATTGTTGCGCATCAACTCGAATGGCTTGAAATGAAAGTTGTGGCGCATGAGGAATACGCTGCACGCTTGCGTCAACACATACGCAGTATGGACGAGACCGAGTTTGACCGCTTAATGGGACAAATTGCTTTATTACCCGAGAATGAACGTAAATCTATAGTTCCCAGAATTAAAGAGTTTCAAGCTATTGGCAAGAAACTTAACACCCTGACTCATGCCCGAGATGTGATGGTTGCATTAGGGTTTGAAGGCGAGGCCGTAGAATTTGAATCACAACAAGAACTCACAACCACGGAGGGTTTTTAATGAGTTTACAAATCGATGCGCAGTACCGCAAACACCCAGTATCGCAGTTCAATGGCAATCCGCTTACTGAGGCTTTACCTGTGCCTCTGAGCGTAACTGAGTTGCTTCCTCGTACGACTAAGACGATGGAATGTGACGCAGATTTTTGGTCGTTAGACCAACTCTATCAACGTGCAATCTTGCAGAGCATGGGATGCACCCACGTTCCGTCGGATAAGTTTGTCACGTTTTACCAAAAATGTTGGTCGCTTTTGCTGCATTCTTATGCCACCAGAAATCCTCTAGAGCCGACATCCATGGCACTAAAAATGGGGCTTGCAGAGGCTTACCGCTCGAAACCCGACAGTTCCATAAAGCGCGGCATTGCTACTCATAAAACCACGGCATCAAGCGTCTTGGTTACTGGGTACAGTGGAGCTGGAAAAACTACAATGATTCGCAGTGCATTAACAGTTATTCCACAAGTGATTTGTCACACTGAGTTTCAAGGGAAACCTTACAACCAAAATCAAATTGTATGGTTGTCTTTGGATATGCCCTCAACGCCTTCGTTAAAAGCCTTGGCGCTCAATTTCTTCAAGGCTGTTGATGATGCCACTGGTACTACGGATTACTTTGAGCAGTGGGACGCTCGTAATCGTGAATCCGTTGATCGGCATTTATCTGGAATGCAGTTGGTTGCTGCCACCCATGAGATTGGTTTAGTGCATATTGATGAGCTCCAGTTCTTGTTGGCCTACGGCAACTCAGACAAAGCTCCAACCCTTACAATCCTTGAAGCCATGTTCAACAAAATTGGTATTCCAATGATTATCAGCTGCACAGATTCAGGGTTGCAGTTATTTTCGAAGCATGTCCTTGTCGATGGTAAATCGCAACCTGAAATCACTACGCTTCGCCGATTAGTCAATGATAGAGAATTTCGATTGGCGACCTATTCGAAAAATGGGGATATGTTCACTAACACATTACATGCGCTTTATCCCGATTGGTCCCTCCTACATTGCAGCGAATTATCGACTGAATTCGTTGATAAGTTCTATGAGTATACCAGCGGGCTCCCGGCATTTATGACTCGCCTGGCACAAGTACATCAGGAGTATCTGGTGTTTCTGTACAATGAAGGCAAACTTGAACCTGGCACATCGACAAATACCGTTAAATACTTGGAAACTGTATTTTTCAATCAGTTTCAGCTGTATAACACAGCGCTGAAGCATCTGAAAAATAAAGATATAAGGGCTTATGAAGATGCCATTGAGGAAGCACAGAAAGCGGAAAATACAGAGTCTGCATTGTCGGGAAGCCCTAAAGGTTTTAAATCGCCGCCCAAAAAGTCGGCATCACGGTCGAGTCCAAAAGCACCATTAATTGCCCCTATGCTGGGAGCAAACATATCTTCTGGCGCGAGTATAGGTAACTTTAAAATGGGGCTTAAAGACTAGGTTATGGCGACGATGCATTTTTTCTTACCACTGCTACCTGATGAGCACTACTTTTCTCGCATTGCCCGCATGGCAGTGCTTACACCCACTAAATCGATGGCCGACTTCTTTCGATCTTGGTTTAGTGTGAATCAGTCGGTTAACCCTCTTAAGGATTATCAAGCCGTATGCAACGGCTTGATAACACATTCCAAAGCGACTATGTGTGAAGACTTGCTTTGTCGGCATACGAGTGCTGGTTTCTATAGTCATTTTCTTGATGTAGAGCGTCGTAGAGAGCTGCTCAAAGGGAAAGCAAAGTGTGATCGTAAGAAGCTTTTCATTCCCGGATTAACCAAAGTACAAAATGCAAATTGTTGGAGAGCTTGCCCGCAATGTATAGAGGAAGATATTGAAAATTTTGGAACACCGTATTGGCATGTCAGTCATCAGTTACCGACAGCCAAAGTTTGCACTAAACATGTGTTTCAAACGCTGATTGCAGGTTGCAACTGTTGCGGTTGGGAAAATATTGATTTAAGGAAAAATCCTTTGCCCGAGGCCATATGCCCGAAATGTAATCATGATATGCAGGAGAGTTCACCAACTGCTATTGAAGCGAACGTTGCAATTCAAAGTATGGGACAAGAGCTCTACTTAAACTCGTGCTCTCTTCAGTGTCCAATGAATGAGCGGCAAATGCTTCGCTCAGTTGAGCATGCTTTTGGCGACGCGATTCGAAGCCGGAATCAAGAATATTGGGAAACTAAAACACAGGTAGAGCATGAGTTCTGGGATTGGGTTCTGGAGAACCAAATTGGTAACTACTTCAATATAAACACAGAAGCTGAACTTCATGAGCTTCTTCGCCTTGAGTCGGTAATAAATAACCCTACTAAGGTTACACCAATGGCTCACATTATTTGTCTAGCGTTTTTCAATCAAATTGGTCAACCCAATCATGATGGGCTATCACTCGTCTCTTGAGACAGACGAAATACCTTACAGTTGGTTAGTCGTATACTGTCAACTGTCAGGGCTTCCTTCTACAAGACTATTACTTGAGCGAAGCCAATTGGCACATTGTCAATTAGCTTCTCAACTCCCTGGGTATATCCCTTTCATCAGCAAAACTATTGGGCTACCAGAGAGTAAGCTCATTAATGAGCATACTACGCTTCCCCTTTTCCGATGTTTTTTACACGAAAAGACGTATTTCTCTGTGTTTAATAATCTCGCTGAAGGCAACGGTAGCAATCTTCATTCACGTATGTCGCTTATAGCCAATAGAGTTAGCGCCGGTACTGTTTTAAGGGCTTGTCCTGAATGTATTAAAGATGACTTAGAAAACGTTGGCCGAGCATGGTGGCATTTACAACATCAACTTCCTGGCTGTTCAGTTTGCTTGAAGCATTGTGAACCATTGATAGAAGTAGAGGTACGACGTAGAGAGCTAATTCAGCCAACTCAGTTAGCAACTCAGCATCCATTAAACTTGAGCGAAATAGACCTTCAACTAAGTGGTCTGATTGATGATGTATGGCACCGAAATCAGCCTGCAATTCAATATAACGATTTATTGAATCGATACCGACAGCGGCTTGTGGAAGTCGGTTTTGCACTTCACCAAGGGGCCATTCGGCAAGAGAAGCTGCGTCAAGCACTAAGGGCATATTGGTCGGAGAGTACCTCCCTAGTAGTGCAGCAATTGTTAATCGATAACAGCTATCCTGAGAAGTTGTTCAGAGCCCAAAGGGCACAGTTTCATCCGTTAAAACATCTATTGCTTATTGGAATGCTATGGAAATCTTGGCAGCAGTTCGTCGAATACAACACAAATGAGCCCGGATTACACGAAAGCTGTGACGTTAATTTGTTGAATGAAGATAACTCAGATGCTGACATTTTACGCTTGCTTAGAGATGGGCGCTCTCTGAGAGAAGTATCACAGCATTTCAAGCGAAGCATTATATATGTCAAAAAAATTGCGGTGCAACACAGTGTCCAAGTAGACAGACGTCCCAAAAGGATATTCGGTGTAGATAGAGAGTTAATTATTGGAATGCTTAAGAGTGGCGTTAATACGCGCCAAATCGCCAACAAGGTTGATTGTTCTGTCGGTGCAATAGAGCAGGTTCTATCGCAGTATCCAGACATTGTGGAATGCCGACAACAGATTCGTTTCAAGGCAAAATGCTTGGAGCATCAAAATTGTATTCTTAGTGCTTTATCGGAGCACCCAGATTTTCACCGAGGCGAAATTCAACGTGAATGCAGAGCAAGCTACACCTGGCTCTTTAAGCATAATCAACAGTGGCTATACGAGCACGTTCCTCCGGCTATTCCTAGACAGTTTAGGTATCAAGGTGGGAAGAATAACCAAAAAAATGAGCATTAATGACGGAGTGAATGTGAGAATGATTAAACCTCCACATCCAGGTGAAACGTTGAAAGAGCTTTATCTCGACCCTCTAGGTTTAGATATCGAAAACACAGCAAATAAGCTTGGAGTAAGTAGTATCCAATTGAAAGAATTCGTAAATGGCAGTCGAGGAATTACAAACTCTTTGGCTACTAAGCTTGTGGACGAATTTGGTGGCTCTGCACAATCATGGTTGAACCAGCAGAAACAATATGACGATTGGCAATCAAATAAAATCGAGTACACCACAAGTGGATTGAATACGTTGAGATATCAGTATCAATATATGTTGGTAATTGACGTTGAACATACTTGTGACGCTAATAATGAAATACCCGTTGATGAACGAGAACTCATTGAATTGGGCGCAGTAATCTTGTGTTGTAAAACATTAAAGATGGAGGCTGCTTTTTCCAGCCTGATTAAACCGGTAAAGCATCCTATTTTGACCGACTTCTGCGTTTCTCTCACCGGAATTCAACAAGAAAATGTTCAGCAAGCCGACATCTTCCCAGTTGTTTTTAATCGATTTTTGGCTTGGTTACAGAACTATCCCCGATATTTATTTTGCTCTTGGGGAGCGTACGATCGTGTGCAGCTAGAGTTGGATTGTAAACGGCATTGCACCGCCGAACTTCATTGCGAACAAGAGCTTAATATTAAAAAAGCATTCGCAAAAATAATGAAAATAAAGCCTCGGATTGGATTAAAGAGAGCCATGGAATGGTTAAAACTGGCATATGATGGTGAGCATCATAGAGCGCTAAGTGATGCGAAAAATGCAGCAAAAATTTTGAATTTGTTATTGCAGCCAGAGCTTAGTGAGACGATGTCTAAAAATATGCGGCTAAACATCGATGCACTAGTAGAGGGGGAAGAGCATATCAAAGAGCTGAGTTCTGCTGGCTTTGTTAATGTTTCAAGTGAAAAGAAAGCACTGCATCCAGCCCGTTACTTTGAAGAACTATTCTTACCTAAACTCAAAGCTAAGGGGGTAAGTGATATGGATATTTCCACGCGTTTGGGCATTTCTGAGCAGTTGTACTTGGACTTTCTGGGCGAAAAGGTCAGTATTACAAGTGGTTTTGCCAATAAACTTGAAGCTCTCACTGGAATGCGCGTCGAATTTTGGTTGAGAGCTCAAGTCAAATTTAATGATTGTCTTTACTACCATATCTTTGACGTTGTCACTGAGGGTAAAAGTGCTGCGTTAAATTTAAAGGCCGAGTTAGATGAATTAATTAAGCAGAGTGATAACTCTGAATTACAAGAACAACTAAAAATCAGAAAAATTGCAGGAGTCGCAAGAGGAATCTTATCTCATATAAAAGCTAAGCATAGTATTTCAGATGAAGAGTCCATGTTACAAGTGATAGAGCGAGCGCTTGAAGATATAATTTCTACCAACAATGATAAGCCATAATTTGACTCAATACTGTAATGAAGCTTTGGTTTCGATCAGGATGAAGCCTTATTCGCGATCAGGATGGAGCCTTAATGCGGTTGGATATTATAATGAAGCCTTGTTTGTGATCAGAGTGAAGCCTTAATTAGGTCAAATATTGTAATGAAGCATTGATTGGTTTGGAATATTAGAATGAAGGCATAGCTTTAGCATGGATTAAAAAGGTGCAGTAAAATGAATACATTCAATATCACAATCAAATTTGACCTTAGAGATGACAATATGTCCATGGACAACATTGATGATTTGCTTTTTGAAGGTGGCTTTGATGATGCTTTTGTTAGTCACTCATGTACTGGCCAGATTGAAATAGAAATTAGCAGAAATGCTGAAACTGAAGACATTTTAATTGAATCAATAGTACGAAAAGTTCGCGGTCTATTCCCAAATTCCAAATTTTTAAACTAATTACCATTTTTGTTTCCAAAATGCCTGAAGTCAGAGCTCAATAGCAAAGTTATAGTTTTGCTCGAATCAACGCAGAGTTGTTGTTTCTTTATTACTAATTAATTATTGAGGATATTATTATGGCACAATCAAATTCATCTAAACCTGCTTCTAGTCACCCTGGGCCTGGTGGAAACTGGCCATCTACTACAGGCAATAAATCAGGTGGAGATAGAGGTAATGCTGCTCCTAAAAGCGGCAAAAAGTAATAAGGAATGGGCCGTTGAGGCCCTTTATTTAAATGGAAAATAATAAAGCTACATTCCCGACTGGTTCTTGATGCGCTAGAGCAAGCTTTATGGGCACGAGGGAAGCCGAAAGGCGTTATACATCACAGCCTATTGTGGCAGCCAATATGTTTCTATCCGGTACTCCGAGAGATTTTCTGAAGCTGGCTTCAGCGCCTCCGTTGTCAGTGTTGGGGATTCTTATGACAATGCCTTGGCAGAAACCATAAACGGTTTATACAAAGCAGAATTCATCCACAAAGACGGTCTTAAGAAAAGGTTGGAGCAAGTCGAGCTAGCCACATTGGATTGAGTTGATTGGTTCAACAACAGAAGACAGTTGAGTTCTATCGGTGATATCCCGCCACTGGAATATGAGGAAAACTATTATCGACAATTAGCCGAAGATACGGCAGCATGAGTCAAACAAATCCGCCTCCGAATTTACCGGCGCGATTCACCTCAACTCGTGTTTCTTGTTTTCTCTACCCTAAGCTTCACCAACGAAAAAAATCATTAGTCTTATTTGGTAACATCTAAATTCACTGTCTATATTTTAAACTCTATTTAACAGGGCTTGCAAACAAAAAAGCCGCCGTTCGAAAACACACAAATTAGAAGGAACTAAGATGCCGGACGCTGCCAACAAACGAGATGTTGTTCTTGTTATACATGGGATGGGTACGCACGCTCAAGACGACACTCGAAAATTCATTAACGATGGAATTAACCTTGCCGCGAAGCGTTTTGGCTTCGAAAAGTTCAACTTTGAAAAAGAAGTTGAACTCATTGAATTCAATTACAGTAAATTTTTAGACGAAGTCAGAAATAAAGACGCAAACTACGCTGAAACCATGTCAAAACACCTTTCTTTTCTTGCTGGGCATGGCCTTGCAGCCAATATTATATCGGAACTCACCGAATTTTTTGCGGATTTTGATGAAGACAAGGCATTATATACGCACTGGATGGATGTACTTTACTACGGCGAAACGTTTTGGGGAGAAAAAATCCGTGTCGATTTAGCTGTGAAACTGAACGAGCTTTTAAAAAGCGCTAATTTAAAAGCACAAAGTGTGCATATTATAGCGCACAGTTTAGGGACGGCAGTCCTTCACGACACGCTGGCTGAAGTCTACGATCCTGACTCTGCCGTACGCAACAAAGTACCCAATCTCGACCCCAATCTATTTTTTGTAGATTCGCTCTTTCAGGTCGCAAACGTATCTCGGATGGTGCACCTTTTGAGTGAGGTTGATGATCCACTTACTTCCATTGTGCATCCACATGCAGATGGGTGCTCTAAAGTTATGTACAACGTTCATAATACGTTCGACCCATTTACTTGGCTACTTCCATACAACCGTCCGTTAGATCGAGGCGGCGATACCGAGGTAAAAACAGTTCGAGTCGTAAATACACACGATATTCAAGAGTACATGGAGGCACCGCCGGTTGCGAAATCTATTCTTAATACTGTTCTGAGCAAAAAAGTATCTAAAGAAAACTATGACAAGGCCGTCAGCGAACACGGAAAAACAAGTGTTACAACCAGCTTTGCAGAGCTTCAAAAAGCATTTAAAGACATTAAAAACAGCGCAACGGCATCGGGGAAAATCGAAGCACTCAAAGTGTTCTTCAGAACCGCGAAAGACTTTAAAGACCTTGCAGAAAAAATCTTAAAATAAAAATGCAAAATCAAGGGGTGATCATGAAAACTAAACTGCTTTTTACTTTTCTTCTACTGGGTCTACCGTTCTTTGGCGCCGCAGATGAAAAACCTGTTCCCTGTGAATATTCTAATTTGGTACTAGCACGACCCGTTGATGCCCTTTCTGATTTCCATGAGGAAGCAAAGAATGCGGGCGAGAAAGTATGCAAAAACTTTTTCGGCATAACGCCTGATGAGAGGTCGAACATTGTAAAAAGTGTTTCAGATTACACAACCGCCGCGAGCACCGTGCTTTTTCAGCTTTATGATAATGAGTTGTTTACAGGACTTCATGAAAGAGTGGAGGTTTGGTCCGACTTGGTGAATAGCAATTACATGAACCCAGTTTATTTGCCGTTTTTACAAACAGCCGAGTTTGACCGTAACAACGATTATATCTGGCAAGTGTTTATTAAAGCTTCAGAAAATAATTTTCCTGCCTTGGAATACAACCTAAGTAAAGATGACAGGTATGAAACCGCTTGCAAGAGTTTACTTGATGGGGTCAGTGGTTGTAATAATGTGTTTGAGCAGGTCAGCATTGCAGCTAATCCATTTTCGGCCTTGGTTAAAGAAAAATTGCTCGAAGATAATGGCGAAAAACTCGCTCTACTTCAGGCTGATTGGCAAGAGTTTATTGACGATGCGCGATATCAAACACCATTAGATGTATGGGCCACAACATTGGCTTATTCGGAACGATATTCTGGCAAAGGGTTGTCTGGTCCTCCACCAATACAATATTTTTTATTTCGCCCAACAGCGGTTTACGAGCGGATTGATTCGTTGCCAGATGGAGATCAAGATAAAGCCTCGCTAGCGGTTGAATGGGTGGGATTCAATCACTGGAAAAGGGGCGTGGGAGTAAGCATTATCAGCACCTATCGAGACAGTGCGTTTACAAGTGATATCGGGACAGGGTTGATGGTCTATGTTGATAACACATACAGTTTCGGTTTTACGCATCGTGGAAAAAATGACAACAGTTTTTTCGTTAATATTGATGTCCTCGAATGGCTTGGCGATAAGCTAGAAGTGTATGAACAATACAAAGATAAAATGTTCTGATTAGTGAGATGGTAATGCAGCACACGAACAAAGAAATCAACTACAGGGCCCTTCGGCTTATCGTGGGTATAATCGCCGTGAGTATTGCGACCTTTACGTCGATATTGTTCGCTATCCATGCTGGGAAGTCAATTATTCCAACAAGTATTAGCGTCACTTACCACCTAGGTGCTAGGGATTTTTTTGTCGGCTCTATGTTTGCTGTAGGAGCGTTTTTAATTGCCTACAATGGTTTTGATAGGATTGAAAAAGTACTAGCAAAGTTTGCAGGTGTATTCGCAATTCTTGTTGCCATTTTTCCAACGACAGTTAATCTTAACTGGATCTCCGCCGAAGGCATTCTGTTTGATACTGGCATATGTCAAATTTTATCTGTGGCTGAAGATACCGAATCACAATCAAAAACGACAAAATGCAACACAACAAACATGAAATTGGCACCATACATTCATGGAGTAAGTGCGGTACTGTTGATATTCATTCTTTATTATTTTTGTCGAGGTTTTGCAAAGAGGGTGAAAGAAAAGCTTGAAAAGAGTCCTTTAATGAAGAAATTGCGGGTCCGTTAATTTATCTATCGAGGCTGTTCAGCATCTATGGTCTTATCCGTTGTTGGACTAATTATTTCAATAATATGGTTCAATTCGCCAAGTAATACGGCTGTATTTTGGGTCGAGTTTGCGTGCCTCTGGGCATTCGGAATATCTTGGCTCGTAGCATCTAAACGTATCCCGCTGTTGAGTCACAAAGCAAAGGAGGAAGATGAAGCTGACGAGGCTTTGGAAAGCAACGCCAAAAGCAATAATTCTTAACCATGATGCAAGTGGCGGGGATGCACTCATGCAATTCATTGAATCAAAAAAACTTGGTGGGTATGAATAGAGATATAAGTCGATGAGATTTTTATAGCTATTAATATTATGTTTATCGAGCGCCTTTGTAACGTATTAGTCATCAAACGTTTCATCAGCATTGGAAGGTCCAAAGTGGCGACTGACCTACCACAGATTTTTCATAACGGTAAGTGTTTATCAGTTTTCAGCCGACTCGCGAAAGCGTTCTAAATCGAAAATCCTCAGCGGTATATTCTAGAGTAAGCTCGTCAACTTCGACATCAACCAACGAAGAAAGCAATGCGTAATCAAGTTCCTCGATTTTTTGCCTCCAACTATATCGTCATATTTTAGGACGTTGACGCCGATGCGATGTATTTCAGAGTTGCGTGAAATGATGTTGTATATTTTCATTGCAATAACGGATTCCACAAAACGAAAATCACCGTAGGATGCCATCGAGTTTATGAATTTAGCTGAACGACTCCATTAATGGCGTATTTACTAAGCTAAATTCGAAGGCTACACACAGCGTTAGTTAGTGTTTAGCCTAAGCCGAATTTTAATTTAGCGCTCTCACGCGCCATTTTTCATATTCACAAATTTAATTGTTTTTGATGTGGCAAAAAGAGTTTTGAGAAAGATAGATATTCACAAATTTAATTGTATTTTGACTAAGCGTAACACTATGATTTACATAGGCTGCTATTCACAGTTTTAATTGTTTTTCTCCAAATGATCAAAGTTATTATAGTTTGGGAATGAAATTATAGATTGGGAATCCAATCGCTATTCCCAAACTATAATTATTGAAAAGGGTGAGCTCTCGTGGCACACCCTTTTTTATTTTTCCAAGTATATAGAGTATCAATGCTTCAATTTCACGACGAAGTTTACAAAGATCATTTAGTACAACTTACTTATTAGCAAGTTTGACCGTGCAAGTGATTGTCTTTGAACGTGATAACACAGCTATAAGGATGTTGATAGTGGCGCGGAACTTCGTCATATTCAAGAAATGTCGAGTCATGTTTGTATCCTTATTACATATCTCTAGATGTATGTTGGCCGCAAGAAGTAACCTGAAGTATGAGAAGCGATTCACCCTTGGCTTAAGCTGGAAGTAGGTTGTTTTGACTATTTTAGTTTATGTATCTCACTACAATTTGGTTTACTATTTAACTTGTTGTTTAAATATACTTTTTTTATAAATAGTGAGAATATCGGTTATAGGAGAAATTTTTTTGCTTTTTAATTAACGACTTACGGTTGATAAAATGGAGAATGAGTATTGTTTAAAAAAATAGGGAAATTGCTTAATTCACTTAAATATCAGATAGATAAAAATATTAATGAAACTATTTATAAAAATAAAGTATTTCTTCAAAGTAAGTGGAGCTTTTTTGAATACAATATTCTACGTTGGTCACAACGGCACAACTATTACACTTTACTTACTGCTGTATTGGCGTGTTTATTAGTAATTAATTTAATCTGCTGGAAAGTTGAATTAACTCCATTAGTAATTAAGTTCTTCCCACATTGGACAAAACTTAACGACTGGCAAGGTGGTTTTCTTTCTGGGCAGTTAACTATTGTCGGTGTAGTCTACCCCTTAGTCATAGGTTTAATTGGTGTCCTGTTTCAAAACAAATCAGCGAAGAAAACATTATTTCCAATTTATCAGATGTATTCCGGATTTATGTTTGCTGGCCTTAGTGGACTTTTCTTATCAATTTTTATTATTACAGGGTATTTCTTTAGTGCAACTATGGATGCCTCTACTTATCTTGCTATATGCGTTACAACTGCACTATGGTTGATGTTTAATGTTTTGTTAACTAGCTGGTTTTTTACTTCTACACTCTTGATGTTGGATGAAAATAAACGAGATAGGTTGGTTGTTCGCTTCACTATTCATGAATTGTGCGAAACAGATATTAGAAACCGAATACACGATCTTTTATTACAAAATTCAGTTTATAACCAAGCATTGGCAAACCCAGATAATGAGATCTTGAAGGTTAGTACCTATAAATTATCGGATGATAAATTTAATGAAATAACTAAATACTCTGAAGAGGAAATTTACGCTTCTAATGTTTACTTCTCTATCATAAATACGGTTATTCGCTACCACATTATAAAATTCAAAATACTTCTTTCGATAAGTGATAAAGCATGGGTAAAGTGGTTGGTTTCTAAGAAGGGCTTTAGTTGGATGTGTGTAGCTTCAAGCGTGAAACGGGAGCTCGTAGTTCAACCTGTCTGGACCAATAAAAGTAAGGCAAGACTAATAATAATCCGATATTCTGGTTTTGATATCGGTTGGATATCAAAGATATTATTAAAAGCGAGTTTCAGAACCAAAAGAGCAGACCAAGAGCATGATAGTAGTTTGACTACCATGATGCTTGGCTTCGTTGGTTCAGCTAATGATGCTATTCGAGAAAAGAATGTTGGGGAGTTTAAAAATGCCATAAAAAACATTGTTAGGTGGCATGTTGAAATAGCCTCTGCGCTAAGCTTTTTAAATGATAATCGTAAAGAAGATAATTGGTTGTTGTTACCTACAGCTAGCTTTTTCAGTAGAAGTTATCTTGATGAAATCTTGACTGAATATTACCGACTCGCAAAGGCGTCTGTTGAGTTAATCCCAGAAAATATCGAGTTTTATGACGAAATAATTTATTTGCATAAACGAATTTTTCTAAAACGAGAGCGCATGGTTGAACGAGAGGGATTTTCATTAATCCAAGGTAGTTATTTTACGTGGTCATTATTAATGGAGTGGCGTTCATATAGTTCAATGTCATCAGATCTGCGCATCGCCAACAAGTATGAAGATGTACTCTTTGATTTTGTTGGTTCATGGGAATCTTGGTTGGATTATATTGAACCTAGAACTACTCGACTAAATGACATACAAAAATCGTTGCCGTTATTTATCAGCCATCTAGAGTTTACAGCGCATACTGTTATATCAGCACTAAGATTCAATAATATTGAAGCTGCTGGTTGGGGGATAGATATGCTAAATAATTGGTATGAAAAGCTATCTATTCGAGATCATGGACAAGGGTTAGAAGAATATAGATGGCACTCTGAACTCGTCACTCATGACATGTTGCTTAAAAATTCAGGAGAGAAAATTTGGATAACGGCATTGAATGACAGCGAATTCCATCTTCAGCCTGCTTTCAATATTGCTATGAATAATGCCTCTTTTGATCTTCGAGTAATTACAGCTTGCTACGTGTTATTAAAGCCGGATTTAAATGGGAATGAACAAATAAAGCAGTATATTCAAGCGTTACTTTCATGCACATCAATTCATCCAACCGGCGCGCTTGGTGGCAGAGTTAAGTCAGTATCTAATGCTAGCTGTATCATTGGTGCTTATATTAGACACAGAGATTACAGTAATTATGGCGAAGGGACTTATGGGGCATGGCTTTCAAAAGTTTTAGATTCTTTCGGAAAAGTTAATGAACAGCGAAGAGTTTCTGGGCGTATCTACTCAGGCTGGGGAAGAAATGACCCACATAGTATGAATAGAGCTTATGTAGAAATTGCAGTATCACTTTCGAATAATCAATGGCAGCTAGCAAAGAAATGGTACGATATTATTTTTTCTGAAGCTTTCCGGCACCAAGATAAAGAGTCATTTGTTCGCGATTTACAAGAGTGGATTAGGCTTTCTGAAGATATTGAAGAGCCAATTCTAACTAATAAAGATAATTTGACTACTAATGTAAGTAACTTTAAAAACTCTATTCAGCAAGTAATTGATAGAATTAATCAACAACAAAATGAGATTGTTGCTGAGGCTGAAATTGACGAAGAGCTACTGACTAGATTTGGACTAACTTGCTCTCAGGCTATTTATGGGGATGAAAAAGATCCAGAGTTCCCAATAAATTTGTTCAATTCTGTAAGTTTTAACGGTAGTACTGATGAAAATAGCTTATTTAAAATTAACAGACAGAAGTATTCAAAAGAGAGAATAGCTAAAAATATTGACACGAATAGAGCGATCAATGAAGAAGATTGTTTGAAAGAATCTACTAAAGCTAATGTTAAAGTCAACATTTTAAGAAGAGTGCTATGGTATAAAACTACTGATGAAAAAGTATACGCAAGCGCTGAAAACAATATTCTTGATTTGGCTGAATTAGCCAAAGATATAAATAATCCTGTTTTGTTTTCTGGAAATATGGATCTAGACCGTTTTCTCCGTGAAGCTCGATATAGGCAAGAGTTAGCCGATAAGTTTGATATTTCCTTCAATGACGGTTATGGCAGAAATTACATTTGTCATTTGGGTGATATAATTGTATTTAGCATTCGCTTCTCTGACGTGAATTTTAATTTACTTACGACTAAAGATTTATTTGAATCAGTTGCATTCGGCAAAGTGACTGATAGGCAGTTTGTTGAAGTTAAATATGAAGCTAGTGAAAATGATGAAAATGTTGGAGTTTTATCGTTAAATTACTGGATGAATATAAAACTTGTAGAGGGCTTACCTTGTATAAAAACAGAAGTAAAAAACAAGAGTGAAGAATAAGTATTTTGGCTATAAATCATATAGCTTGTAGGTGTTGAAGGTACGTGGCGCATTTTAAATAAATGGTTCCTAGTTCGTACTAATTTATACGCAGGTGTGGTGGTAAAGTGACTTTGCTCACCCATTAGTAAACCAATAGGGACACCCATTAGAAAATTCCGGTCAAGCAGGCAGCTGTGTTTTCTTGATCTTTTTACTCAAAAACCAAGTGTTCTTATTATTTAAACTCAATTTAAATATGACTATGCACCTCGTAATAACGTCGATTGATGGGTGACCCTTTTATTTCTTTTACTTTGGTCTTTTGAGTTTACAAAACCTCACTAAATACGTCTATGTTATTTATAAAGCCTAAGACTATTTTGCTAATTAAATAGTTGTTTAATGCTATCTCATTTAGGGTTAATATTAGGTACTACATAAAACAATAATAAAAGTAAGAAGCAACGTGCCCTTGCTTAAGAGGTATACATGGAAGATGCATTCATAGCCGTATTTGCAAATGCCGGCGTTATATTAATTTTAGCTTTAACATTAAAAGCATTTAATAAAGTCGATATAAATATAGCGTGGTCTTTAATCTCATTAGGCATTTTTACGTGTTACGTTTTTGCTTTATTTAGAGGCGCCGAGGTTATTCCTTTAGATATATTTTTTGCTGATTTGTCTTGGAATTGGTCTGGCAAGATAGCTGTAATTATCCTGTGGGGAGGTGTAATCCTAGCCTTAGCGAAATATAAACATGGCTTTCGTATTGCTGATGCTGGTTTTACTTTCAAACAAAGTGAAGGCTCTTTAAAACCTGCTTTTATTGTTTTGTGCTTGTTTGTAATTCTCCAAGCCATTGTTTCATGGTTCTGGAGTGGAGAGCCTCGCTATGATTTAGAAACATTACTTTATCAAGCAACCATGCCAGGGTTTGACGAAGAACCGATGTTTAGAGGGGTCTTACTATTTTGTATTTCCTTGGCAATAGTATCTAAGCGATACAGTTTGGTAAGCGCGCCGATAAATATAGGTGGATTACTTTTAGTTTTATTATTTGGCTTGGTGCACGGCGTTATGTTTAACGATGGCGAGTGGTATTTTTCGTTTACCTCTATTTTATTAACTGGAGGTTATGGCTTTATTTTACTGTGGCTAAGAGAGCGAACGGGAAGCTTGGTATTTCCAATTCTCGCCCATAATAGCGTTAACGTTGTTGGGCAATTAATTTAGGGTGAGGTTAAAACGTTTAGTTGCGCTAGATATTCCAAAATCAGCAAGGTCAGGTTTTTCTTTTTGCCTTTCGTGATTAAGGAAAAGTGCAAAACTGCCCCAGTAACCCCATTTAAAAAAAGGGCAATAATATTGCCCTTGTGTGTATGCGCTTAAACTTATTTTTATAAACTACAGCGCTACTAAGTTTTGCTCTAATCCTAATTTAAAGCCCTTCTTTAATCATCAGGCCCTTTTAAGGTAAACACTAAATGTTTACGCATATCTTTTAAAATAACGCCTTTTTTAAGCATTGCGGCGCTTAAGCGCTTTTGCCATTTTAA
>TARA_B100001057_G_scaffold81871_1_pt1 | contig 53350 bp, 46 predicted proteins | sample TARA_B100001057 | Tara Oceans TARA_B100001057 (sample SAMEA2621839) | marine metagenome | biome: marine biome (ENVO:00000447); feature: surface water layer (ENVO:00002042); material: "saline water (ENVO:00002010), including plankton (ENVO:xxxxxxxx)" | depth 5 m | reverse complement strand
GCTACAACTGATATTAATTTCAGTAATATGTTTAATGATGGTCCTGATGTATCTTTGAAGGGGTCACCCACAGTGTCTCCTACAACTGCAGCTTTATGAGCCTCAGTGCCTTTTTGACCCGCTTCTTCAATCATTTTTTTGGCATTATCCCACGCGCCTCCTGCGTTCGATTGGAAAATGGCCATGAGGACACCAGAAGAAGTAACTCCAGCTAGAAGACCTCCAAGCATTTCAGCTCCCCCTAAAAATCCAACCACAACAGGAACAGAGATAGCAAGTATACCTGGAAGTACCATTTCCCTTAGTGCAGCTTGAGTAGAGATCTCGACACATTTACTATACTCTGCAACACCGTCAGCTTCATTGAAAATTTTCATATCAGCTTTTGATGCCTTTGATAAGTCAGAATCATATTTTCTCATTACTTCAAGTGCAGCCTTTAATTTTGGAAGTTCTTTAAATTGTCTTCTTACCTCCTCAATCATACTCATTGCTGCTTTACCAACTGCATTCATTGACAATGCAGAAAATACAAATGGAAGCATAGCACCTAGTAATAATCCAGTCATTACTATTGGGTTAGAAATATCTATAGATGTTATCTTAGCTGTCTGCATGAATGCGGCAAATAAAGCTAATGCAGTCAATGCAGCAGAGGCAATTGCAAAGCCTTTCCCAATGGCAGCAGTTGTATTTCCAACAGCATCTAACTTATCTGTTCTCTCCCTTACCTGTGGAGGTAATTCAGCCATTTCTGCAATACCACCTGCATTATCAGAAATAGGTCCGTATGCATCCACAGCTAATTGAATACCAGTATTAGCTAACATACCAACCGCTGCGATAGCAATACCATATAGTCCAGCAAATTCATATGAAAGTAAGATAGCAATACATATTAAGATTATAGGTATCGCTGTTGACATCATACCTACGCCAAGACCTGATATTATTGTGGTTGCAGCTCCTGTTTCAGACTGCTTAACTATGGATTTGACAGGAGCTTTTCCTGTAGCTGTGTAATATTCAGTGATTTTTCCAACACCTAAACCTGCAATTAGTCCTGCGATCGTAGCATAAAACACACCGATAGAAGAATATTCTTTCCCATTAAATACCCATGCTTCTGGAAGAAATTCATCAATTAAAAAGTATGTAGCAATTATCATTAAACCTGCAGATCCAAACTCACCAAGATTTAAAGCTGCGTGAGGACTGCCACCTTCTTTAACTCTTACAAAAAATGTACCAATTATTGACATAATTATTCCAGTAGATGCGATAAATAATGGTAATAGAATTGCATTTGTTTCCATTCCAGAAAATTCTTGAACACCAATGAAAGCAGCTCCAAGTACCATAGCGCCAATTATTGAGCCTACAAATGATTCGAATAGATCTGCTCCCATACCCGCAACATCTCCAACGTTATCTCCAACATTATCAGCGATTGTCGCTGGATTTAATGGATGATCTTCAGGAATTCCTGCCTCAACTTTACCCACTAAATCTGCTCCAACATCAGCTGCTTTAGTATAAATGCCACCTCCGACTCTAGCAAATAATGCTATTGAAGACGCTCCAAATGAAAACCCAGAAATTACTTTTATTACTGTGTCAATATCTTGAAAAATTCCATTATAGATGATAAAAAGTGAACCTAGTCCAAGTACTCCAAGTCCGACAACACCTAGACCCATAACTGCGCCACCAGAAAATGCTATTTCTAAAGCCTTTCCTAATGACTCTTGAGCAGCGTTAGTAGTTCTTACATTTGCTTTGGTTGCAACTTTCATTCCGATAAATCCAGCTAAGCCAGAACATAAAGCACCTACAACAAAAGATAATGCAACTAAATAACTAGATCCTTCGCTTTCTCCTTTGAATCCAAGTAAGACAGCTGTTATTAATACGAAAACTGATAGTATTTTATATTCTGCTCTAAGAAAAGCCATTGCTCCATCAGCAATATTTTTGGCAATTCTTTCCATTTTTTCTGAACCAACATCTTTTGAAGCAACCCAATTATTTTTTAGATACACAAATAATAGAGCAATTACTCCAGATCCTGGTATTAAGTATAACAATTCGTTCATAATAGTTTATTTTATTTACCCGCAAATATAGTATCTAATAATTAGCTACAATATTCTTCGTAAACGTTTTTAAGATGGTCAGATATCATCGAGGCATCTCTTCCCTCGATATGGTGTCTTTCTACAAAATGAATTAGCTCTCCATTATCAAATAAGGCTATTGCAGGTGAGCTCGGAGGGTAAGGCAAACACATTTCTCTTACTTTATTAACTGCCTCAAAATCTACACCAGCAAAAACTGTATATAATTTATCAGGTTTTTTATCAGATATTGTTAGTGAGTGTTTCACTCCTGGTCTTGCAGCACCTGCCGCACAACCACAAACAGAGTTGACTAATACTAAGCATTTTCCTGATTCTTTATTTAATTCTGAAACAACGGCTTCAGCATCTTTAAGTTCTGTAAAACCAACAGAAGTTAGTTCTTCAATCATTGGCTTGGTTAATTCATCTGGATACATATTATAAAAAATTTATTTAAACAATTACATAAAACCTAATTCTAACTTTGCCTCTTCAGACATTAGGTCACTAGAATAAGGGGGGTCAAAAGTGATTTCTACTTCAACCTCATTAATTTCTTTTATCATCTCAACTCTATTTTTTACATCAGCTGGAATAGTCTCGGCAGCTGGGCAGTTCGGAGAAGTTAGAGTCATTAGTATATGAATATTTTTTTTTGGTAAAATTTGGATATCGTAAATTAGTCCAAGTTCATAAACATCAACGGGTATCTCTGGGTCATAGACTGTTTTGATTGCCCTGACTATTTTTTCTTTTAATTGTTCTTGCTGCTTCTCTGTCATAATTTATTTACTTGAAAGTGCTATGACTTTAAACTTATTTTCCATTGCCTCGAGACCATTGGACCTTTGTGTGCCGATAAACCTACACAGACCTGTTTTATTGATAAAGAAAAGTTTTGTGTCTAAAATATCTTTTGGGGTTTGTCCTGAAAAAACCTTTATAAGTAAGCTAAGTAACCCTTTAGTAATTGAGGTATTACTATCCCCACTAAAAAATAATTTTCCATCTTTAGACTCATAAGATAGCCATACCTTAGACTGACAGCCCTTGACAATATTTTCATCGGTTTTATTTTTTTCTTCATATTCTTCGAGTTTTTCACCAAGCTCCATAAGGTAATTTAATGTCATCTCGAAGTCATCTTCCAATATTTCAAAGTCTTCAATAATATTTTGCTGAATTGTAGTAGTATTCATCTTTTGATAATTTTTTTTATAGACTCTATAAAAAAGTCTACTTCCTCTTTTGTATTGTAGAGTGCTAATGAGAGTCTTGCGGTACCGTCAAGATTAAATTTACTCATAAGCGGTTGTGTGCAATGATGTCCTGTCCTAACAGCTATGCCTTTTGCATCTAAAAGTAATCCTAAGTCATAAAAATGGGAGTTTTCACAGGTGAAAGAAAAAATGCCAATTTTCTTTTTAGAGGTACCAAAAATATTAATACCGTCAATATCTGAAAGACATGAGTTAGTATATTTCATAAGATTCTCCTCATAGTCTCTAATTTTCTTCTTTCCAATTTTTTCAATGTAATGTATTGCTTCTTTAAACCCTACAACATCTCCGATATTAGGAGTTCCGGCTTCAAACTTATATGGCAGGTCATTATATGTAGTCTCTGTAAAACTTACGTCTTTTATCATCTCTCCTCCACCCATGTAAGGAGGCATTTTCTCTAAAATATTTTCTCTGCCATAAACAATACCTACGCCAGTTGGGCCATACATCTTATGAGCTGAGAAAACAAAAAAATCTGCTCCTAGATCTTTTACGTCGATTTCGTTGTGAGCAGATGCCTGAGCTCCGTCAATGAGGTTAAGGATATTATTCTCTCTACAAATATCAATAATCTTCTTCACAGGGTTTATAGTTCCTAAAGTATTAGAGATATAAACCACTGAAACTAGTTTAGTTTTTTCATTAATAATACTTTCAAAATGATCAAGATCTAACTCACCATTATCAGAAACATTTATTGTCTTCAGCTTTAATTTTTTTTCTTTTGCAACCATCTGCCACGGAACAATATTTGAATGATGTTCCATCTCGCTTATGATAATTTCATCTCCTTCATTAAAGAAACTTTTGCTAAGTGAAGAGGCGATAAGATTGATTCCTTCAGTTGTTCCTTTTGTGAAAATTATTTCTTTTTCCGATGAAGCGTTTATAAAGTTTTTAACTACTGATCTAGTCATCTCAAATTCCTCGGTAGCTTTTTCTGCTAATGTGTGAATCCCTCTATGAATGTTAGCATTATTGTTTTGATAAAAATTTGTTAATGAATCAATTACGACTCTTGGTTTTTGTGTGGTTGCGGCATTATCAAAATATATAAGGTTGTGATTATTAATTTTACTTTTAAGAATTGGAAAATCATCTCTGATTGAATCTATAGGGTAACTATTCATGATTTAATTCTTCAAGTTCTCTTAAAATCATTAATTCGTAATTTTCTCTAATATCTTCATCTTCTATCTTATCAGTTATATCTGTACTAAAAGCAGAGAGCAAGAGAGATGTTGCATCTTTTCTGGAAATACCTCTGGACATTAAATAAAATAATGCGTCCTCATCAAGTTGACCCACAGTACATCCGTGAGAGCATTTTACATCATCTGCCCAAATTTCTAGTTGTGGCTTTGTATTAACTTTAGCACTATCTGATAGCAGGATATTATTATTTGCCTGAAATGCATTTGTCTTTTGAGCCTTTTGTCTCACATAAATTTTTCCATTAAATACTCCATTAGAATCTTTATCAACTATTCCTTTATAATGTTCATTGCTTATTGAGCTTTCATCGATATGATCAACTGAAGTGTGATTATCGATATGCGAACTATTTTTAATAGCATAAAAACCGTACATATTAGCATAGCAGTTTTTTTCTGTAAGTTTAATATTTAAATTATTTCTGATGATTGCTCCTGAAAAACTGTAAGTATGAAAATTAGAAATGCTATCTTTTTTTTGGAAAACATTAATGCTGTTATAGTGGTAATTTTTGTTGATATTCTGATCAGTGAAGTAGTTAAGGTTTGAGTTCTCATCCATAAATATTTCGGTCACTGAATTAGAAAAATAAGATTCATGAGATGTATAAATAAATTTTTCGCTGAAGCTGACTTTTGAGTTTTTTCCAATATGAAAGCATTTTCTAAAATAAACCGGGTTTTTAGAATCAACGATATTATAAATTGATATTTTTCCATCTAAAACTGTAGATTTATTTATCCGAAATGTGAGACAATTCTGATGCTGGATTGAGTTTATTGTACTGAAAATATCAAAATTTGAGTCGTCAGTTTTAGAGTATGTGCTATTAAAAATTTCTCTATTTTCTTTAGTAAGTCCTTTATAATTATTAATCTCTATCTCTACAGGCAAGCTAGAAATTTGTTTTAAAAAAGATCCATTTACTATCACAATGTAATACTTCTCAGAGTCTGGTATTAATTCTCTGTATTCCTCATGATTTTTAATATCACTGGAGGGGTTAAAACTGCTAAATTTTTTTTCAATTCTTCTTATGAAAGGAGTGTACTTATACTCCTCTCTATAATTTTTAAAGGATGGGGCAATATTTTTGAGGGATTTGGTCTTGATCTCCTTAGTTACCAAATCATTCTCATTCTCTACTGAGTCCTTTAATTCTGAAGCGTCTATCATAAGTTAATTTTTGACTTTAATCCAGTCGTATCCTTTCTCCTCAAGCTCGAGAGCTAGGTTTTTATCTCCTGATTTTACAATTTTGCCATCCATCAATACATGTACAAAATCAGGTACGATATAATCTAGAAGTCTCTGGTAGTGAGTTACAACAACAGTTGCGTTTTCATTACTTTTAAGAGCATTAACACCATTTGAAACAATTTTTAAAGCATCAATATCTAAGCCTGAGTCAGTTTCATCAAGTATGGCAAGTTTAGGTTCAAGCATCGCCATCTGAAATATTTCATTCCTTTTCTTCTCTCCTCCAGAAAAACCTTCATTAATAGATCTACTAAGTAATTCTTGTTTTATATTGACAAGCTTCATTTTTTCCTTCATAAGCTTTAGGAATTGGACGGCATCTAGTGGCTTCTCTCCGTTTGCTTCTCGAACTTGATTTACAGCAGTTTTCATGAAATTAGTGGTTGAGACTCCTGGGATTTCAACAGGGTATTGAAATGCAAGGAATATACCTTCCCTAGCTCTTTCATCAGGACCTAGATCAGATAGCTCGCTTCCTCCGAAATTTATCTCGCCATCAGTCACATCATAATCCTCTCTTCCTGCAATAACTGAAGCAAGAGTACTTTTTCCAGATCCATTAGGACCCATTATAGCGTGAACTTCACCAGCACTTACTGACAGGTTTAATCCCTTTAAAATTTTTGTGTCATCGATAGACGCGTGAAGATTTTTTATTTCTAACATACAAATTATTTACATTAACCTACACTTCCCTCTAGTGTAAGAGATAAAAGTTTTTGGGCCTCGACAGAAAACTCCATAGGTAACTGCTTTAGTACCTCTTTTGCATAACCATTAACTATCAGAGCAATTGCATTTTCTTCATCAATACCTCTTTGAAGACAGTAGAAAATTTGATCTTCTCCAATTTTGGATGTAGTAGCCTCATGCTCAACCATTGATGATTTATTTTCAATGTCAATATATGGGAAAGTATGTGCTCCACACTTATTACCAAGAAGTAATGAGTCACACTGAGAGAAATTTCTAGAGTTTTTAGCTCTTTTAAGTACATTGACATGACCTCTGTAGCTGTTGTGGGAGTGTCCAGCAGATATACCTTTGGAGATTATTTTTGATTTTGTATTTTTACCAATGTGAATCATTTTTGTTCCAGTATCTGCCTGTTGATAATTATTTGTAACTGCTACCGAGTAAAATTCACCCACTGAGTTATCACCTCTTAGAATACATGATGGGTATTTCCATGTTATAGCAGAGCCTGTTTCAACCTGTGTCCAGCTGATTTTTGAATTACTTCCGTTGCATATACCTCTCTTAGTAACAAAATTATAGATACCACCTTTACCATTTTTATCTCCTGGATACCAATTCTGCACAGTTGAATACTTTACCTCAGCATCTTTCTCAGCATGTATTTCAACAACCGCCGCATGTAACTGATTCTCATCCCTCATTGGTGCAGTACAACCTTCTAAGTAACTGACATATGAGCCTTCATCTGCCACTATTAATGTCCTCTCAAACTGACCGGTATTAGATGCATTTATTCGAAAGTATGTTGATAGTTCCATTGGGCATCTGACACCCTTAGGTATATAGCAAAAAGATCCATCTGAAAAAACAGCAGAATTTAGACATGCGAAATAATTATCTTTTGCAGGAATAACTTTACCGAGATGCTTTTTAACAAGTTCAGGGTACTCTTTGACAGCTTCGGAAAATGAACAAAAAATTATTCCGAGTTCGCTCAACTTATCCTTGAATGTAGTTCCAATTGATACTGAGTCAATTACTGCGTCAACAGCTACTCCACTAAGTCTCTTTTGTTCTAGAAGAGATATGCCAAGTTTTTCGAAGGTTTCAATGAGCTCGGGATCAACTTCATCCATAGATTTTAACATCTTCTTTTTCTTCGGAGCAGAGTAGTAAGATATATCTTGGTAATCAATTTTAGGTATGTTTAAGTTTGACCACTCAGGTTCAGACATTTTTTTGAAATGTTCAAAAGCTTTAAGTCTCCAGTCAAGTAACCACTTTGGCTCTTCTTTCTTACTAGAAATTAATTTGATAATATCCTCATTAAGTCCCTTAGGTGCTTGGTCAACATCAAAATCAACTGACCAGCCGTGCTCATATTCTTTTGATGTAAATTCCTTAAGTATTTTATCGTCTTTGCTCATGGTGATTTATACATACAAATTTAGCATAGTTTTTCCTTTTAATGAAAAGAAAAGCCTAAAACGCTCAATGTAACGATAAACCATCTTTTAATGTTTCCTCTATTGATAGGAAAGATTCAGTTCTCGTGATACCCTTGACTTTATGAATTTTAGAATCTAAAATTTCTCTGAAATGTGGGGTGTCTCTACATAATATTTTGATGAAAATTGTATACTGGCCTGTAATTGCATGTATCTCAACTACTTCAGGTACATTTTTTAATGCCTGTACTGCTTCCTTATATAAAAAGCTTTTCTCTAAATATATTCCCATATAACAGGATATTGTATAACCTAGTTTACTGTAGTCGATGTCGAGTTTGGTTCCTCTTACTATCCCCATTTTCTCTAATTTTCTCATTCTGACGTGGACTGTTCCACCTGATACATATACTTTTTTTGCGACCTCAGTATATGGCATTTTAGCATTTTTTGATAAAATATTTAGTATTTTAAGGTCTGTGTTATCAATTTGGTAATTTGTTTTCATTTTTGGTTTCTTAAATTGTAAATAATACAATTAAATATAATTTAATTGAAATTTTTTTAAAAATTCTTAATATCACTGAAAATAATTTTATCTAGTTAGTCTTTTCTTTAATAAATATTTAAATTAAAATATCATTTTTGGGTTAATGTTGTTTACTGGGGATATCTTTTGATGTCCCCTTTCTTTTTTTTTTTAATATATTTAAAAAATTAACTAATAATCTAATTCTAAAATGAAAAAATTCTGGACTAAAAAATATCCCGCTGGTGTTGATGACAAATTAAGTTTAAATAATTACAGTTCTTTTGTTGACCTATTCAATGAGGGTTTTAATAAGTACTCAGATCAAATTGCATTTGAAAATATGGGTAAATCTATATCATATAAAGAGTTAGACACACTCACTCAACATTTCTCCAACTTCTTAATTCATGAACTTAACTTAAAGAAAGGTGATAGGATAGCAATTCAATCACCTAACGTTTTGCAATATCCAGTAGCATTATTTGGAGCTATTAGGTCTGGTATTATTGTTGTAAACACAAACCCGCTATATACACCCGATGAGATGAAACATCAGTTTAAAGATTCAGGGTGTAAGGCAATTCTAATACTTTCTAACTTTGCACATAACCTTGAAAAGATAATTGATGAGACAGAGATAGAGCATGTCATTGTATCAGATATGGGAGATATGCTCGGACCAGTTAAAGGAACCATTGTAAACTTTGTTGTAAAGTATATTAAGAAGATGGTCCCAAGCTATTCATTAAAATCACACCACACGTTCAAAAGCGCCTTAGCTAAAGGAAAAAAATATGAATATAATCAGGTTGAAATTCAACCAAATGACATAGCATTTCTTCAATATACTGGTGGTACCACTGGTGTATCAAAGGGGGCTATGTTATCTCACAAAAACGTTATTTCAAATGTAATTCAAGTATCAGCATGGATGGATATTTTACTTGAGGAGAGAAAAGAAATAGTAATTACAGCACTTCCCTTGTATCATATATTTGCCCTAGTCTGTAATGCCCTAGTAATGTTTAAATACGGGGCAAGAAATATTTTGATAACAAACCCAAGAGATATGGATGGATTTGTTAAGGAGTTATCAAAATATAAATTTTCAATAATTACAGGTGTTAACACTTTGTTTAATGGACTTCTAAATAATACTAATTTTCATAAACTAGATTTCTCAAAACTTAAAGTTGCATTTGGAGGAGGGATGGCAGTTCAAGATATTGTAGCAAACAAGTGGAAATCTGTAACGGGTTGCCCGTTAGTTGAGGGTTATGGGTTAACTGAAACATCTCCAGTTGTAACAATAAATCCTCTCGATGGAACAAATAAAATTGGTACTATTGGTTTGCCATTACCGAACACTGACATAAAATTTGTTGATGATAAAAATAAAGAGGTACCAAAGGGCGATAGAGGAGAAATTTGTGTCCATGGTCCTCAGGTAATGGAAGGGTACTGGAAAAGAAAAAGCGACACTGATGAAATCATTAAAGATGGGTGGTTATACACTGGTGATATTGGAGTTATTGATAATGATGGATTTATAAAAATTGTAGATAGAAAAAAAGAGATGGTTTTAGTCTCCGGATTTAATGTATTTCCGAACGAGGTTGAACATGTAATTTCGTCGCATCCAAAAGTTTTGGAAGTTGGTGTTATCGGAGTTCCAGATAAAAAAACCACAGAGGCTGTAAAAGCCGTAATAGTCAAAAAAGATAACTCCTTGACAGAAGATGAAATAAAATCTTTTTGTAAAGAAAAACTCACGAACTACAAGTGTCCCAAACATATAAGTTTTACTGATGAATTGCCTAAATCTAATGTTGGTAAAATTCTTAGAAGGATAATAAAAGAGAAAGATTTAGAGGTAAATTCTTATTAGTTTTTATTTAGAACAATTCTAAATTAAAACATATTAAAATAATTTTTTGAACTTAATTTTTCGGTTGTTACATTTGTTTTAGTTTTAAAAACTAGTGCTTAAATGCAAACAAAACCGACTAAACTATTAGTGCATTTTGGAGTTCCTTTTTCCCAATTTTTTGGACTTATTCTCCTGTCCATTTTACTTTCAATTCCGTATCAAATTATCGCCCAAGATGAGGAGTCACAGGAGTACGATCCATCAGTCGTAAAGAATGGTGAAAATTTATTTAAAGGTAACTGCACAGTATGTCATGCTATCAATGAAGTAGTAATCGGCCCAGCCCTGAAGGATGTCCATGAGAGGCAAACTGAGGAATGGATTTATGCATTCATAAAGAACTCTCAAAAAGTTATAAAAAGTGGAGATGAATATGCAGTAAATTTATATAACGAGTACAATAAAACTCTGATGACATCATTTGATTTTTCAGATGAAGAACTTAATGCAATTCTAACATACATTAAAGATGAGTCTTCAAGAGAGATCCAGGTTGTTGTCGCCGATGCTAATCAAGGACTAGAGGGTGGAGAAGTTTCATCGGTTTCATCTGATAATCTTTACATTTCTCTGGGGTTGAATTTGATCCTGCTACTGATAATAATATTTGTCTTATTTAGATTCACAAACTTATCAAAGAAGTATGTTCTTCTTAAAGACAACCAATCTAAAGGTAAGTTACTAGATGAAGAAGACCTTGAGGTGGTCAAGAGCCAATTTAATATTAAGAAATTTATAAAGAGTAACAAATTTGTTGGTATTACATCTTTTATATTTATTGCAGTTTTTGTTAAGTCGTGTATTGATGGTTTGTACACAATAGGGATTCAGCAAAACTACCAGCCAACTCAGCCAATAGCTTTCTCACATAAAATACATGCTGGTCAGTATGAAATTGATTGTAATTACTGCCATACAGGAGTTAACATTTCTAAATCAGCAAATATTCCTTCAGTTAATATTTGTATGAATTGTCACGGAGTCATAAATACAGACAAACCTGAGATACAGAAGATATTAACTGCATACGAAGAAAATAGGCCAATAGAGTGGGTTAGAGTTCACAACTTACCTGATCTGGCCTACTTTAACCACAAGCAACATGTAGCTGTTGGAGGAATTGAATGTGCAACCTGCCATGGCCCAATTGAGGAGATGGATGTTGTGTATCAATACTCAGAGTTGACAATGGGATGGTGTATAAACTGTCACAGAGAAACAGAAGTTAACGCTAAGGGAAATGATTATTATAAAAAACTTGTAGAATTACATAACAGTTCTTCTAAGAAACCAATGAAAGTTGAAGACATTGGAGGGCTCGAATGTTCAAAATGTCATTATTAATTATGAGTAAGGGTAACAAGACTTATTGGAAGGGGATAGAGCAGTTGAAGAATGATCCTTCATTCGTAAAGAATGCCCAAAACGAATTCCCTGAATTTTTACCAATAAAAGGATCTTCTAATAACTCCAGAAGAGACTTTTTGAAGATGATGGGGTTTGGAATTGCTGCTGTTTCAACTGTCGCCTGTGAGGCGCCGGTAAAATATGCCATCCCTCATGTAGATAAACCTGTAGACTTAGATCCTTCACTTGCAAACTACTATGCATCTACCTACACAATGGGAAGTGATTATTGTAGTGTTGTTGTAAAAACAAGAGAGGGGCGTCCAATCAAAATTGATGGGAACAAGTTTTCTAAAGTAAGTGTAGGTTGTACATCATCTCAGGTTGAATCCTCTGTATTATCGTTGTATGACAAGCAAAGATTAGTTTCTCCAATGTTAGATAACAAAGAAACAACTTGGTCTGAGCTTGATAAGTACGTTAAGAGAAAATTATCATCTGAAACAAGTAGAAAAAAATATATAGTAAGCCACTCTATTAATAGTCCGTCAACTCATGATGTAATTAAATTGTTTTGTGAGAAGCATAATGCAGTACATATCCAATATGATAACATATCATATAATGGAATGTTAGATGCAAATTTTGAGCATTACGGAAAAAGAAAATTACCTTCTTATGATTTTTCTAAGGCTGATGTTATAGTGAGTTTTGGTTATGACTTTTTAGGCGGTTCTTTTAATCATAATCTATTTAATAAACAGTTTACAGAGAGAAGAGTTGTACATAGAGATAATAGGGAAATGTCTAGACTATATACCTTCGAGCCAAATCTGTCGTTAACGGGAGCAAATTCCGATAATAGAATTCCAACTAAGTCATCTCTCTATCCAATTTATCTTAGTGAGTTGTGGAATATATTATCATCAAAAATTGGAAAAAATGTTTTCGCTAAATACAAGCCACCAATAATAAAATATGATAGTTCTAAAAAGAGTTTAATCAATCTAGATATACTTGAAAAAGTTGCTGATGATTTAGTAGAAAATATTGGGAGATCATTAATAGTTTCTGACTCAAATAATAAGTCTGTTCAACTCCTTGTTAATTTAATAAACGAACAACTTGGTAATTATGGAAAGACAATAAATGTTAATAACTCCTACAATATAAGAAATGGTGATGATAAAATATTTAATCAATTTGAGTCTGACATATTACAAGGAGATATCTCAACCTTAATATTTCTAAATTGTAATCCAGTCTATGATAATTTTAAAATTTCAAAACTAAAGGATCAGTTGGATAGTGTATCTTTAAAAATATCTACATCAGATAGGATCGATGAGACTTCAATATTATGTGATGTCATTGCCCCCGACTCTCATTTTCTGGAATCTTGGAATGATCACGAGCCTGTAGAAAATTCTTTTAGTTTCGCTCAGCCAACAATTAACAGAATTTTTGATACACGTCAGCATCAAGATAATTTTCTCATTTGGTCAGATCAAAAAATTAGTTATTTTAATTTCATCAAAAATAATTGGATGAATAAACAAAAATTATCTAATTCGGATGAACCTTTTCAAATTTTTTGGGATAAATTATTATACGATGGTGTTGCTGAATTTATACCCGAAAAAAATAAAAATGAAAATCCATTACCAAATCCGAATAAGTTTCTAAAAAATATTAATACAGATATAAATTCTCTGATTGATAGTATTGAGACTTCTAGTAATGAATTCGAGTTAAATATTTATCAAAATCTTACCGTTTCTGATGGTATTCAAGCAAATAATCCATGGCTACAGGAAATGCCAGACCCTATCTCTAAAGTTTGCTGGGATAATTATATATCAGTAAACCCAAAAGATGCAAACAAGCTTAATATCCAAACTGATGCTGGCACCATGTCTACCAATATTTTGACGCTCACATTAGACGGATCAAGTCATGATATTCCTGCTATAATACAGCCTGGCCAAGCAGAGGGAACTGTAGGATTAGCTCTTGGTTATGGGAGAATCTTAGCGGGCCCAGTTGGTGATAATGTAGGATTTGATGCCTACAGTTTATTAAGCTCCAAAAGTTCAACCCAAAATCTTACTATCAGTAAAGTAAAACTTTCTAATTCTGGAAAGACTTACAGAATCGCTCAAACTCAAACTCATGAGACTATAATGGCTAGAGAAAGTGTTATCCAGGAGACAACTCTTGAAGAATATAAGAAAAATCCTAGTGCTGGTAAATATCAATTTAAAGTTGCCACTAGTAAAGGTAAGAAAAAGCCAGAGGAGGTCACTTTATGGAATGGACATGAATATAAAAATCATCATTGGGTTATGTCTATTGATTTGAATGCATGCACTGGATGTGGGAGTTGTGTCATAGCTTGTCAAGTTGAAAATAATATACCTGTTGTAGGGAAAGAGGAGGTATTAAATAGGAGGGAGATGGCCTGGCTTAGAATAGATAGATATTACTCAAGTGATGCGGATGTTGATGATTTGCAGGGTTTAGAGATAGCTGCAGAAAATCCAGAGGTTACGTTTCAACCTATGATGTGCCAGCATTGTAATAATGCCCCATGTGAGACAGTTTGTCCTGTTGCTGCCACTACTCACAGCTCTGAGGGTTTAAATCAGATGACATATAATCGTTGTATAGGAACAAGATATTGTGCTAACAACTGTCCTTATAAGGTAAGAAGGTTTAACTGGTTTAAGTATCACGATAATGCACAGTTCGATAAAAATATTGCAATGAATAATGATCTAGGAAAGATGGTTTTAAATCCAGATGTAACTGTGAGATCAAGAGGAGTCATGGAAAAATGTTCTTTCTGCGTTCAGAAAATTCAAGAAGGAAAATTACTAGCTAAATCCGAGAAAAGAAGACTAAGAGACGGTGACGTAAAGATGGCATGTGGAACTGCTTGCTCTACCAATGCAATTACCTTTGGAGATGTAAATGATGTAAATAGTAAAATAAGGAAAAAGTTACAAGTTGAGAAAATTGATAAGGCAACTTTAAAGCTGAAAGAAGAGAGAGCTTATGCAGTTCTTGATGAAATTAGAGTCAGCCCTAATGTATGGTACTTAAGAAAAGTAAGAAATAAAAATAATGTTTAGAAAATGCATGTAGAATCAAAGTTAAGAAAGCCGTTAATTACTGGGGGAAAGACACTTAAAGATGTTTCTGAAGACATATGTAAAAGAGTCGAAGGAAAACCGTCACTAATGTGGTATGCAGCCATGATTATTTCTAATATAACTCTCGTTGTAGGAGCATATGCAGTATATAGAACTCTTTGGGACGGAATCGGAATGTGGGGTCTCAACAAAACAGTAATGTGGGCTTGGGATATAACAAACTTTGTTTGGTGGGTAGGAATTGGACATGCCGGAACACTGATTTCTGCAATTCTCTTATTATTTAGACAGAGGTGGAGGATGGCTATTAATAGATCAGCAGAAGCTATGACAATTTTTGCTGTTATATGTGCAGCGATGTTCCCTTTATTACATATGGGTAGATTGTGGATTGGGTTAATCTGGGTTCTACCTCTACCTAATACTTATGGTTCATTGTGGGTAAATTTTGCAAGTCCTTTACTTTGGGATGTTTTTGCGATAACTACATACTTTTCTGTTTCCCTTGTCTTTTGGTACATTGGATTAATTCCAGATTTTGCTACAATTAGAGATAGGGCAAAAAGGGCAGGAAGAAAAATTTCAGCATTTATTTATGGTGTTTTAAGTTTTGGGTGGGATGGTGCAGCTAAAACGTGGTCAAGGTATGAAACGGTATCTTTAGTTCTTGCTGGACTTGCTACACCTTTGGTACTGTCTGTCCACACCATTGTTTCAATGGATTTTGCAACTTCTGTTATACCAGGTTGGCATACAACAATTTTTCCACCTTATTTTGTAGCCGGTGCAATTTTTTCTGGTTTTGCAATGGTTTTGACCTTACTAATTATAACTAGGAGAGTTTATAATCTAGAAGATTATATTACCATTAAGCATTTAGAGTTGATGAATATAGTGATAATTGTAACCGGTTCAATTGTAGGTATTGCATATCTAACCGAGCTCTTCATGGCATGGTACTCTGGTGTTGAATACGAACAGTATGCGTTTTATAATAGAGTTACTGGACCATACTGGTGGGCGTACTGGTCAATGATGACTTGTAATGTCATATCACCACAACTATTCTGGTTTAAAAAGATTAGAACAAATATTGCAGCAACTTTTATTATATCAATAATTGTCAATATTGGTATGTGGTTTGAGAGATTTGTTATAATTGTAACTTCCTTACATAGAGATTTTCTCCCATCGAGTTGGGCTATGTTTTACCCTACAATATATGATGTCGGAATGTATCTTTTTACTTTTGGATTATTCTTTACTGCATTTTTAGCATTCTCAAAATATTTTCCAGTTATTAATATGGCGGAAGTTAAAAGTATTTTAAAACATACAGGAGAAAAAAAATAAAATATGAGTGATAGTGGAACAAAGTTTGTGATTGGAATATATGAGGACGAGGATGTTCTCTTAAATGCTATATCATCAGTTAGAGAAAAAGGTGTTAGCATTTATGAGGTATACTCCCCATTTCCTGTTCACGGTATAGAGGATAAACTAGGTTACAAGAGATCTAGGTTATCTATTGCCGCTTTTTGTTTTGGATTTCTTGGTTTATCTCTGGCATTAACGATGATGATCGGAATGATGACAATCGACTGGCCAATGATAATTGGTGGTAAAGATTTTCTACCTCTACCAGTCTTCATTCCAGTGACATTTGAGATGACTGTTTTACTCTCAGCCTTTGGTATGGTTGGAACATTTTTTGTTATTAGTGATTTGAAGCCATGGGGAATACCAAAAACATTTGATTTAAGATCAACAGATAATAAGCATGTTATGGCAATAGAAATTGAAAAGAATCAGATGAACGAGGTTGAATTAAAGAAATTGCTAGTATCAAACGGAGCCTCTGAAACTAGTATTAAAGTAATGGATGTATGAGAAAAATAATATTTAATATTTTTATTATTATAACTCTGATATCATGTTCAGCAAAAAATGATGATCCAGGAGTAGAATATGCACCAAATATGTATCATTCTGTACCTTATGAGCCTTTATCACAAGTGAAGGATGAGGAAATTGGAAGCTGGCTAGACTCTAATCCTGATGATGGTCATGGTGAGTTTTATAATTCAAATCCTTACAATCCATATAGTATGACTATGAGAGAACCTGTTGAAAATACAGTAAGAAGAGGTTCATCATTACCTTATAGGTTACCAAAGGATAGTTTAGAACTTTCTGCATCTGTTAAAAGTCCTATCGAAGATTCTGAAGATGTATTAAAAGAAGCCAAAGTACTTTATGATAGATATTGTGTTCATTGTCATGGCGAAAAGGGAATGGGTGACGGATCTGTTGGTAAGGTATATAAAGGTGTAACAGCCTATAACTCTAGAGCAGTGAAGGATAAGCCTGAAGGTCACATTTTCCATGTTATTACTCATGGAAAGGGTAGAATGTGGGGTCATGGATCTCAAATTTCAATCGAGGATAGATGGAAAATAGTTAAGTATGTTCAAACATTACAGAGACAGTAGTATGAAAGAAAGATTTGAATTTATGAGTAGTACTAAGAAATCTTTAATGTTTCTTCTGATAGCAGGTATTCTTCTTTCTATTTTAGGAACATATCAGATAATAAGTGCTGATCATGCCCACAGTTATGATGATCCAACACACTCTATTGAAAGTTCATCTTATGAAGATAATTACCCTATAGATGAGAATTATCATCCACCTTTTAAATGGTACCAAAGATTATATTCAAATTTATGGATAAATATTGTTTATTTTTTAGGAATATCAATTTCAGCAATTTTCTTTGTGGCAATCCAATATGTATCTCAAGCAGGATGGTCAGCAGGTATATTAAGAGTCCCTCTTGCAATTGGAAGATGGCTCCCAATTGGAAGTTTATTGATGTTGATTGTTTTTGCGATTACAAATCATGATATATTTCACTGGACTCATGAATATTTGTATGATAAATCGGATCCAAGATATGACTACGTTATCGATGGAAAAAAAGCTTACTTAAATCTTCCTTTCTTTTTAGGAAGAATGGTTTTCTTTCTTGGAATATGGTATTTATTTTACTCATTAATCTTAAAGCATGTAGCCAAAGAAGACGAAAAAGGTGGTTCAGAGTCCTGGAAAAAGTTATTTACTATTTCAACAATATTCGTCGTATTTTACGCATTCTCTCAGTCTGTAGCAGCCTGGGATTGGGTATTATCAATTGATACACATTGGTTCAGTACAATGTTTGGTTGGTATGTTTTTGCTAGTTGGTGGGTATCGGCTCTTGCTCTAATTACCTACATGATAATTATATTAAAAGATAATGGATACCTATCATTTGTTAATCATAGTGTCATTCATGATCTTGGTAAACACGTTTTTGCATTTAGTGTCTTCTGGACTTATATATGGTTTTCACAATTCTTATTAATTTATTATGCAAACATACCTGAGGAGACAATTTATTTTGTAGAGAGGCTCGATAGTGATACCTACTATCCTTTCTTTATGGTGAATTTAATTCTTAACTTCTTTTTCCCATTCTTATTTTTAATGACAAGAGCAAGTAAAAGATTTACAAGATTCTTGAAGATTGCATGTCCAATAGTACTTTTTGGTCACTTTATTGATTTTTATTTAATGATTACACCAGGAGTTTTAAAGGCCAACGGAGGTTTTGGATTTTTAGAAATTGGACTATTATTTATTTTTCTTTCTGCATTTTTATATGTTATCTTACAGGGCCTTACAAAACTTCCTTTGGTAGCTAAAAATCATCCAATGCTAGAAGAAAGTTTACATCACGATATTTAATTTTTATTTTGAAATTTTTAATTAAACAAAACATTTTTTGGTATTAAATTTCATCAAGCTTAGAGAGGAAATTTAATTGTTGGTATATAAATTTGTCGCATGAATATTTTATTAGGAATTATTCTTTTTTTATCACTTGTAGCAATATTTCTCTTCTTTAGATCAACAGAGATATTAAGTGTTGCAAAGAAAAAAGTTTCTGCCTCATTTGAGGACGATACAAACAGCACTAATGCCATCTTTGGTGTTGTATTCTTAATTATATCATTCGTTGCTATTATATGGTACTCATACGACCAGTTTGATAATTACTTTCTACCTATGGCATCTGAGCATGCTCCTGAGATTGAAGTTCTTTTCTGGACTACAACAGCAATTACATTTACAGTCTTTTTATTAACGCAAATTGTAATGTTTTATTTCGCTTACAGATATAGGTTTAATAAAACTAGAAAAGCTCATTTTTATCCAGAAAATCACAAACTCGAGATAGTTTGGACAGTCATACCTGCTATTGTGTTAGTTAGTTTAATTGGATGGGGGCTGGTCAAGTGGAATAAAATAATGGGTCCACCACCTGAAGATGCAGAGGTTATTGAAGTTGTTGGTTACCAATTTGCGTGGGCATCAAGATATCCTGGGCCTGATAATGAGTTAGGAAACGCAAATTATAAATTAATTGATGTTGAGAATATTGTTGGAATTGATTTTTCAGACTCTTCATCACTGGACGATTTTATGCCAAGAGAAATTCACATTCCAAAAGGAAGACCTGTCCTCTTTAAGATTAAAGCGCGAGATGTTATTCATAGTGTATATCTACCGTATATGAGATCTCAGATGAATGCTGTTCCAGGCATGCCTACCCAGATGTGGTTTGTGCCATCTAAAACTACCGCTGAAATGAGAGAAGAGACAGGAAATGAAAATTTTAATTTTGAAATAGTTTGTAATAAGATATGTGGTAGAGCTCACTTTTCTATGAAGCACACGGTTGTAGTTCTAGAAGAATGGGAATATATTAAATGGAAAAAATCACAAAAGTCATGGGTTGAAAAAAATCCTGATTATTATGCGAACTTTGTTAAAAATAATTCTTCGGAATTTGCTATATTAAATGATTAATTATGGGTGTTACCAAAACAATAAAAGCTAAACCAAATGTTAAGATAGATGAGCATCATCATGATGAGCATCATGACCAGAGTTTTATAACTAAATATATATTTAGTGAAGACCATAAGGTTATCGCAAAACAATTCCTTATCTCCGGTATCTTTTGGGCTATAATAGGTGGTGCATTGTCATCTCTCTTTAGAATTCAGCTTGGATTTCCAGATATGGATTTAACAGCTTTGAGCCCAATAATTGGTAATTGGTTAACCCCTCAAGGTAAAATTGATCCTGAGGTTTATTTAGCATTAATCACAATGCATGGAACAATTATGGTATTTTTTGTCCTTACCGCTGGCTTAAGTGGTACATTTAGCAACTTCTTAATACCACTACAGATTGGTGCAAGGGATATGGCTAGTGGCTTTTTAAATATGCTCTCATATTGGTTCTTCTTTCTCTCTAGTATTGTTATGTTTATATCAATATTTGTTGAAGGTGGGCCTGCTAGTGGGGGTTGGACTATCTATCCTCCTCTAAGTGCTTTACCACAGGCAGTTTCTGGATCTGGTATGGGTATGACATTATGGTTATTTTCAATGTCTTTATTTATTGTCTCTGCCTTGTTAGGTTCTTTAAATTATATTACAACTATCATAAACTTAAGAACTGAGGGCATGACATTTTTTAGGATGCCTTTAACTATATGGGCATTTTTTGTGACAGCTATTCTTGGTGTTCTATCATTTCCAGTTCTATTATCAGCTGCGTTACTTTTGATAATGGATCGTTCTTTTGGAACTAGTTTTTATCTTTCAGATATATATATAGCTGGTGAAGCGCTATCAAATCAAGGAGGAAGTGCGATTTTATTCCAACATCTTTTCTGGTTTTTAGGTCACCCTGAGGTTTATATTGTAATATTACCGTCCTTGGGTATAACATCAGAGATTATTGCAACTTGTTCTAGGAAACCAATTTTCGGTTACAGAGCAATGGTTTACTCAATTTTTGGTATTGGGGCTCTTTCATTTGTTGTCTGGGCACACCATATGTTTATATCAGGAATGAATCCATTTCTTGGATCAGTTTTTACAATACTAACATTAATAATTGCTGTTCCATCAGCTATCAAGGCATTCAATTATATAGCTACATTATGGAGGGGAAATATAATATTTACACCGGCTATGTTATTTTCAATTGGACTAGTTTCATTTTTCATTTCTGGCGGTCTTACAGGATTATTTTTAGGTAATTCAGTTGTTGATATTAATCTACATGATACATATTTTGTTGTTGCACATTTTCATATTGTAATGGGTAGCGCATCATTCTTTGGTTTATTTGCTGGAGTCTATCATTGGTTCCCAAAGATGTTTGGGAGAATGATGAATAGTACCCTGGGTTATATTCATTTCTGGGTTACTTTCATTGGTGCTTACTTGGTGTTTTTTCCTCTACATTATATTGGAATAGCTGGTTATCCTAGGAGATATTATTCATTTACTAATTTTGAAACTGGTAGAATAGAATCTTTTATTGACCTAAACACATTTGTTAGTTTTGCTGCAATCTTAACATTTGTTGCCCAGTTTATATTTTTGTTTAACTTCTTTTATTCAATTTATAGGGGAAGGAGAGCATCAGAAAACCCTTGGAAATCAAATACTTTAGAATGGACAACACCTGTTGAACCTGGACATGGTAACTGGCCAGGAAAAATTCCTAAAGTTACTAGATGGCCGTACGACTACAGTAAACCTGGTTCAAAGGATGATTATATTCCTCAGCATATTCCGTTTTCCTCAACAAAGGATTCAAATATGCCTGAAGATGAACACAGGTAATAAAGAATGTTCAATTTTTTAGGATCTAACTATAATAACCTAACTAAATTAGGCTTAGTACTCTTATACTTACTTATCCTAGCTGGTGGTATAGTGAGATGTACTGGTTCTGGTATGGGTTGTCCAGATTGGCCAAAGTGTTTTGGTAAATATATACCACCAACCTCAGTAACTCAATTACCTGAAGATTATAAAGACTCTTTCGTCAAGGGAAGAATAGAAAAAAATAAGAGACTTTCAAAAGTCCTAAGACTTATTGGTTTAAATGAAACAGCTGATAAAATTATAAATGACCCTGAAATTAATCAAGCTGAGGAATTTAATTCCTTTAAAACATGGACTGAGTATATAAATAGACTTATTGGTGCTATTGTGGGCATATCTCTTCTATTCATATTTATTTCATCTATAAATATTAAACCATTTAATTCAAAATTAATTTTTTTGTCTTTTCTATCAATCATTCTCGTATTTTTCCAGGCTTGGGTTGGTTCAATAGTTGTCTCAACAAATTTGTTACCTGGATTAATTACATTCCACGTTATAGTTGCTCTCATAATAATTTGTAATGTGATATTATGTTTTTATATATCATCTGACAATAAAGAAGACTATAGAAGTTCTTCTATTCTATCTTATGCAATCATTCTAAGTCTTATATTCTTTACTGCACAGATGATTTTAGGAACTGAAGTAAGAGAAAGTGTAGATAGTTTTCTTAAAGTATTTGGTTTTGAAAATAGATCCAAAATAATTGAGAATTTAGGAAGCAATTTTATTATTCACAGATCATTTTCATTGATTATTTTATTATTACAAATTTTTATTACCTATTTAGTATTTATCAAATCAAAGCGTAATAAAGAGTTTAAATTCATTACATTTTTTATGTTAATTTTAATTGCTCTTGAAATAGCCGTTGGTGCAGGTATGGCATATTTTGAAATCCCAAGGTTTCTCCAACCAGTTCATTTACTTTTAGCTTTTATGATAGTTGGGTTACAATTCTATGTTTATTTAATAAATTCTAACGTTAAAAAAATGAATTCCTTATGATACTTACTACCTCTAAAACTATATTTGCTTTGGAAAATCTTATGAGCACATTAAAGGTAGTATTTCAACTCACAAAGTTTAGGCTTTCATTTCTTGTCTCTTTTTCTGCAATTTTTGGTTTTGTTCTCGCATCTGATTCTTTTAGAATTTTGGATTTATTAATTCTTGGATTATCTGGCTACCTAGTTACTGCATCTTCTGTTATAAATAATCAAATTCTTGAAAAGGACTTAGATAAAAAAATGGATAGGACAAAAAAGAGACCATTACCAACAAATAAAATCACAAAAAATAATTCTTTAATTATATCACTGATATTTATGTTTTTTGGATTATTTCTGATGTTATTTTTCTTTAATATGATTGCTTGTCTCTTAAGCTTGGTTTCCTTAATACTCTACACATTTGTATACACCCCACTGAAAAGAGTAGGACCGATAGCAGTTTTTGTAGGTGCTATCCCAGGTGCCTTACCTCCCTTGATAGGTTGGGTTGCTTTCTCAGGAGAGATTACAATTGAGGCAATAATAATTTTCAGTATTCAGTTCATTTGGCAGTTTCCACATTTTTGGGCTATAGCCTGGATATATCACGACGATTATAAGAAAGTTGGTTTTAAATTGCTACCGAGTAAAGGAGAAAAAAATTTTAATACCGCTTTAAATATTATGACTTACACGCTATTTCTAATTCCATTAGGTTTATTACCAACTATTTTTGGGATAACTGGTATAGTATCTGGTGCTATTGCTGTTCTTTGTGCTATTCTTTTTTTAGCTCAGACGTTCAAGCTATTCAAAGATTATTCTAGATCTTCTGCGTTAAAAATTATGTTTGGATCTTTTATTTATTTACCAATTGTACAAATTAGTTTTATTTTAGATAAAATTTAATCATATGAGTAATTCAGAGTCACCAAAAATTTTAAGAATGAATCCAAGAATTTTCATTGTGTGGATATTCATGATATCTATCTCAATGATATTTGTTTCATTAATAAGTGCGTATATCGTTAAAAAAGGAGAGCCTGGCGGTTTTAATGTTGATCTCCCAACTATGTTCTATTATTCAACTGCTGTGGTTATACTCAGTAGTATATTTAAACAGTTATCTTATTTTGCATCTAAAAAGGATAATTTTAAAAGTCAAAAAATTTACTTGTTATTAAGTTTAATTACTGGTGTATTATTTTTAGTAACTCAATACCTAGGATGGGTTCAGTTAGTTGGGGGTGGGGTTTATTTTGTTGGTCACCCTGACGGATCTTTTATTTATGTTTTAAGTGGAGTACATGCGTTTCATTTAATTTCAGGATTGTTTTTTATCATTTATGTTTTTAGAAAAGCAGTTAATTTAGATATACATTCTAAAAGTATGATATTCATAGAAATGTCAACTACTTACTGGCATTTTCTCGGAGGATTATGGCTTTATTTATTTATTACTTTGTATTTTTATAACATATAAAAATGGCTAATTCAGTATCATTAAACACTACTAACAAAGATCTTTGGGCCGGAGGAGCGGAGCCATACAAGGCAAGCTACGGAAAGCTTATGATGTGGTTCTTTCTGATATCAGATGCCTTTACATTTTCTGCATTTCTAATTGCATATGGAGTTATAAGGTTTAGACATCCGGGTTATGAAGGTACTCTCTCTGATTTTTCTTTCTCTCAAAATTACTGGCCTGTTCCTGAAAAAGTCTTTGAGGCTTTTCCCTTCTTCCACGGAGTAGAATTACCTCTTGTTTTTGTTGGTTTGATGACATTTATTTTAATATTAAGTAGTGTTACCATGGTTTTGGCAGTTGAGGCGGGTCACAGGATGGATAGACAAGGTGTTGAGAAGTGGATGGTATGGACAATATTTGGTGGATTGACATTTCTTGGGTGTCAAGCATGGGAATGGTCTCATTTCATACATGGAACAGATGCGGGTGCAAGACTTCTTGATGGGTCTATAATGTACGGTGCTAACTTAGAATTAAATCAGTACGGGCCACCTGACTTTGCTGCATTCTTCTTTTTTATAACCGGCTTTCATGGTTTTCACGTTTTTAGTGGTGTTGCATTAAATTTTTTAATTTTTTATCAAGCGACCGTTGGTATACTAGAGCGGAGAGGACACTATGAAATGGTTGAAAAAGTTGGTCTTTATTGGCATTTTGTTGATTTAGTATGGGTTTTTGTTTTTACTTTTTTTTATTTAGTTTAACTGTATGATCGAACCTGAAATATCATCCATTACACCTGAACCAGCTGATAAGAAAAAAATCTGGAAAATCTGGTGGGTTGCAATTGTATTAGCTCTCGTTACTGCAGCAGAATTTTTTGTTGCTCTACAATTTCCTGAAACCTGGAAAGATTTTAAAATATTTTTATTTATAGGAATGACATTTGTCAAGGCAGGGTATATTGTCATGGAATTTATGCATCTTGGTCACGAGCAGAAGTCGTTAATGTGGACTATTTTGATTCCGTGTGCGTTTGTTGTCTGGTTATTAGGTGCACTTTTTATACAAGCTGACGCAATATATCAAGCTATCTACGGATAATGAATCTTTTTAAGAAAGGATTTATTCTCTTATTTTCTCTTCTTTTTCCGATAATAGTTTTTTTGTTTCTAAAATTTTATGGGCAAAATGAATATGAGCTATCAGTTTATAATTCGTCATGTTCTGAAATTATAGATGAGTATATAATTAAAGATTTTAATAGAAAAAATAATATTAGAATAGTTGATGTTAGAATGACTGACAATGATATTTTAGTTGATAATTATATTAATAAATTAGAAATCAATGATGAAATTGAAGTTATAACTTTATCTAATAAGCTACGTACTCTTAATTGGTTGAATATAGTGGTTGAAAGAGGGTTAATTGAAAGATTATCAGGATGTATTGAAAACGAATATCTTGATAAATCCTTCGTTCTGTTATTAGACAAACAGAATAGGGTACGAGGTCACTTTTATTCGGCGGATAGAAAAGATATTGAAAGGTTGGATGTTGAAATAGATATATTATTGTTACAATATGAAAAATAATCTTGTAAAAATTATAGCTGTAGTTTCTGTAATTATTCCTATTGCTGTTGCATTCTTACTTTTTATGCCTAGTAAGATTGATATTTTTGGTGATTGGACCTATAAGCTACCTCACTTTAATGCTATTATAAACTCCCTTACTTCTATTTTTCTAGTCTTATCTTTCTACATGATAAAATATAAGAGAAATATAAGGGCTCACCAGAACCTTAATACAGCATCTTTTACCCTAGGAGCTATTTTTTTAGTATCATACATCATATACCATTCATCAGTTGATAGTACACCTTATCAGGGTGATCAGAGAGTTTTATACTTCTTTTTTCTAATATCTCATATACTTCTATCAATTGTTGTAGTGCCTTTTGTCTTATTTGCTTTCTATTACTCACTTTCAAACCAGATTAAAAAACACAAAAAAGTAGTTAAATATACATTTCCAATTTGGCTTTACGTATCAGTATCTGGAGTAATTGTATATTTTATGATTAGTCCTTTTTATATAAAATGAAAAAATCAATATATCTAAGTTTATTTTTTTTATTTGTTTACTTTGATTCAATATCCCAGGGCTGCTCCATGTGTAGAGGAATTGTTGAGAGTGATGCAAATTCAGGAGGAACAGGAATTTCATCAAGTATCAACTCAGGAATCATATATTTATTCACTTCAACATATATTTTAATTTTGATAGGGGCTACATTTTGGTATTATAGAAGTAAGAAAAATATAAGTGAGATTGAAAAGAAAAATAAAATTAAGAAGAGAGTAGCTTCTCTAGTTGACTAGTGTCATCTTATTTTCTTCATAAGCTTATTAGAAAATACAAAATCATTTAATTCTTTGATTTTAGTTTTTAATATTTCCTTATTGTTACCTTCCCAAATCTTTTTTCCATTATGTAAAAACATAATATATTCTCCAATTTCAATTACTGAATTCATATCATGAGTAACGACTATTGTTGTCGTATCTAGTTTTTGAGTTAATTCAAGAATAAGATCATCTATCTTAATTGCCGTTAATGGATCTAATCCTGAGTTAGGTTCATCACAAAATAAATATTTTGAGTCATTAACAATAGCCCTGGCTATTCCAACTCTTTTCTTCATACCACCACTAAGTTCTGACGGCATTTTAAAATTTATTTTATCAAGTCCAACCAGATTAAGACAATGATTAACTTTTTCAATTTTTTCATTTTCAGTTAATTCAGTGAGCATATCTAGTGGAAACTTTATATTCTCTTCTACATTTTTAGAGTCAAATAATGCACTTCCTTGAAATAGCATTCCTATTTCTCTTCTTATTTGTGTTGTTGTACTTTTGTCGGACTCTGTAAAAGGTCTACCATCAAAAAGAACGCTTCCTTTATCTGGATTTAATAATCCAACCAGGCATTTTAGTAATACGCTTTTGCCAGTACCGCTTGCACCAATTATTAGATTTGTTTTTCCCTTCTCAAATTTTCCGCTAATGCTATGGAGAACTTTTTTATCTTGGAATGATTTACTAATATTTTCTATTTCTATCATAATAAAATCTGCGCTAAGACATAATCAGCAACTAAAATTGCTATACAACTATTTGTAACTGCATTTGTACTTGATTTACCAACTTCTAATGCACCCCCTGAGGTATAGTAGCCCTGAAATGATGATATTGATGCTACTATAAAAGCAAAAACATATGACTTTACCATAGCAAAAGGAATATTGAAAGGATTAAATTCATATCTTAATCCATATATATATTCCTGCCCTGTAATGACATCAGTTAAAACTCCGGCGGTATAACCTCCAAAAATTGCAAGTGTTGCAGATATAATCACAAGTATTGGAAACATTAGCAATGCAGCAATAATTTTTGGAAGAACTAGGTAAGAACTTGAATTAATTCCCATTACTTCGAGTGCATCAATTTGTTCAGTGATTCTCATTGTTCCAAGTTCCCCAGCAATATTGGATCCTACTTTACCAGCAAATACTATTGCAATTATAGTGGGAGATAATTCAAGTAGTGTCATATCTCTTACAACCAGCGATATCACATAATTAGGAATAAGTGGTCCAACAAGGTTAAAAGCTGTCTGGATTGTTGTAACAGCACCCATAAAAATTGAAACTATTGAAACTATAAATAAGCTGTCATATCCTATTTTTATAGATTCATTAATTGTAAGATTGATATATGTTTTTAATTTTTCTCTTCTCTCTAAAAGAGAAACTAGAAATAAAATGTATTTGCCAAAATTTTTCAATTAATAATTTATTTATTCATTAATATACATACAAATTTGTAAATTAAATATCATTTTAGTCATATGAATAAGACAATAGTAATAACTGGTGGATCAAAAGGAATTGGTAAATCTATAGCATTGAAATTTGCTCAAGAAAATTTTGATATTTATACATGTTCAAGAAATCAGGATGACTTACTAAAACTTAAAAATGAATTAAATTCTTTGAATCCAAATATAACACTGTATACACTTAAGTGTGATTTATCAAAAAAAGTTGGGTGCAATGACTTTATAAATTTTATAAATGATAATGTTAAAAAAATTGATATTTTGGTAAACAATGTAGGAACTTTTATCCCTGGAAAATTGATTGAGGAAGATGATTCAGCATTAGAGAAAATGATTGATATAAACTTATATTCTAATTACTGGATAACCAAGGGTCTTATTAACTTGATGACAAAATATAGAGAGGGGCATATTTTTAATATATGTTCAATTGCAAGTAAAGTCGCTTACGCTAATGGTGGTTCATATTGTATTTCAAAGTTTGCACTTTATGGTATGAGTCAATGCTTGAGAGAGGAATTAAAAGATTTTGATGTGAAGGTAACAGCTGTACTACCTGGTGCTGTGAGGACAGGTAGTTGGGATGGAACAACATTACCAGATGAGCGTTTTATTATACCAGAGGATGTATCTAATTCAATATTTTCAGCATATAATACTTCAAAAGGAGCTACTATTGAAGAAATTATTATTAGACCTCAACTTGGTGATATTTAAAGTTTAGATTTGAAAGATTATTTCAATAAGAATTTATTTTCCTACAAGAGAAGAGAAACAATTCCTGTAAGTATTGGTGATTTCGGTATAGGTGGTGAAAATCCGATAAGGATCCAATCCATGACAACTACAGATACTATGGATACAAAGGGAACAGTTGATCAAGCAATTAGAATGGTAAATGCTGGTTGCGAGTTAGTAAGGGTTACAGCCCCATCAACTAATGATGCTAAAAACTTAGAAAATATAAGGAATCAGTTAAGAAATAAAGGATATAGTATACCATTGGTTGCTGATATTCATTTTACTCCTAAAGCAGCAGAAATAGCAGCAGAAATAGTTGAAAAAGTAAGAATAAATCCTGGTAATTACGCTGATAAAAAAAAGTTTCAACAAATTGAATATGATGACAATTCTTATAACGACGAGATAGAAAGAATATATGATAGGGTGTCCCCTTTAATTAAAATCTGTAAAAAAAATGGGACCGCAATGCGAATTGGCACAAATCATGGTTCATTATCTGATAGAATAATGAGCAGGTTTGGAGATACTCCTAAGGGTATGGTTGAGTCAGCTCTTGAATATCTTAGAATATGTGAAGATCATAATTTTTATAATATTGTTCTTTCAATGAAGGCCAGTAATCCACTAGTCATGGTTCATGCTTACAGATTGCTTGTAGAAAGTCTAAATAATTCAACTTTAAAAAATTATCCTTTACATTTAGGAGTAACAGAAGCGGGAGAGGGTGACGATGGAAGAATAAAGTCATCAATCGGTATAGGGACTCTTCTAGATGATGGGTTGGGAGATACAATTAGAGTTTCATTAACCGAGGAGCCAGAATTTGAATCTCCAGTTGCCAAGGTAATGGTTGATAGGTATAAAGAAAGAAAAGATCATTATAAAATAGATCCTCCAAATAAGATAAAATTTTCACCATTTAAGTATGTGAAAAGAATTACAAGTGAAATTTGTGAAATTGGTGAAGATAATTTTCCTGTTGTGGTAACAGATTTATCACAACTAAATAAAATAACTTCTGAAAGTTTAGGTGAGCTTGGAATTACATATGATAATAAGTCAAAAAAATGGGAGAGACTTGATATTTCTCCAGACTACTTATATGTGGGAGATAAGAATATTAAAATTGATGATTTAAAATATAATTTTATCTTGGACTACGATTACTGGTTAAGTCAAAAGAAAAATGACAGTTATTATCCTCTTCTAAATATAAATGAATTTAAAAATTTAAATTCAGGTAGACTTTCAGAGAAATTAAATTTCCTGTTAATTGATACATCTGATATCAAAGATATTTCTACGATAGCTATTCCAAAAAATTTTGTATTAATTCTAAGATCACAGAATGATCATTTTATGCCTGATTTGCGGTCCTTTTTTATGTCGTTGAACATAAATAATCCTGTAATTTTATCACAGAGTTATGAGCTTGATTACTCAGATAAATTAATTATTCATTCATCTACGGATATTGGCGGTTTATTTATTCAGGGATATGGGGATGGGATATTTTTAACAAATAAATCACAAGGGTTAGAAGAAATAAAAAAAATTAACAATTTATCATTTAGGATTTTGCAGGCAGCCAGAGTAAGAGTTACGTCTACTGATTTTATATCTTGTCCCTCATGTGGTCGGACATTATTTGATCTACAGAAAACAACGGCTATGATTAGAGAGAGAACAGACCATCTTAAAGGCTTAAAGATTGGGATTATGGGTTGTATAGTTAATGGTCCAGGGGAGATGGCAGATGCTGATTATGGATATGTTGGATCTGGAAAAGATAAGATAACTTTGTATAGAGGTCAGGAAGTAGTGAAGAGAAGTATAAATTTTAAATATGGAGTAGATGAGCTCGTAAACTTAATCAAGGAAGATGGAAATTGGATTGAACCATAAATTATTAAAATGAAAAAAAAACAAAAAAAAATATCATACTATTTTGACTTTTCTGAGGTTTTAACATATTTCTTTAGAAAAAAAGATCCTAATTCTAAAGGAAATTTTAGCCTAAAAGCTATGCATACTGTCAATAAGATTTCGATTGTAATGTTTCTAATTGGTGTTCTAGTCGTAATCTTTAGAAGATTATTTTGAACTGTTTTAGGATAATTTTTCTCTTTTCTATCATAATTTCTTCATGTAAAAATGAAGAAAAAAAATACGATTCTGGTTTTACATACTTAGCTCTTGGAGATTCTTACACCATTGGAGAGGGCATTGATATAGAAGGTAGTTTTCCATTTTTAATAGCTCAGGAAATTAGTTTAATTGACTCAGTAAAAATTATTGCAAAGAGAGGTTGGACTACAGATGAATTAATTGATACTCTCAATAATTTAAATATTGGTAAGTATGATATTGTCTCATTATTAATTGGAGTAAATAACCAGTATGACGGATATAATTTTGATAACTACGTGATGGAGTTTGATTATCTTTTAAGTAAGGCAATTGGTTACTCCAAAAATAAAAGAAATGTTTTTGTTCTTTCAATTCCTGACTACGGAGTTACACCTGTTGGTAAATCAATAGGTAGTGATATAATTTCTAGAGAGATAGATTCTTATAATGATTTAAATAGGTTAATGTCAGAAAAATATAATGTAATGTATTTTGATATTACTGATATATCTAGGATGGCCTTAAATGATACAACTTTACTTGCTAATGATGTGTTACATCCATCAAAAAAGATGTATGGGTTGTGGGTTGAAGAGATTAAGTATCAGTTATTAGATAGTATTAATAAGAACTAAGAGACGATATTTATTATTTTATTGGGGACTATTATTATTTTTTTTATTTTGTCTTTTGTAATCCATTTCTTAACATTTTCAATCTCAACAACACTTCTTTCAATTTCTTTATTATCTAAATCTAAACTGTAAATTTGCTTTGCTCTCAGTTTTCCGTCAATCATTATAGGGTATTCGTATTCATTTTCGGTTAAGTAATCTTGATTAAAGTTTGGGTATGTAGAAAATGAGATACTTTCTTTGTGACCTATATTTTCCCATAATTCTTCGCAAATATGAGGAGCAAAAGGTGATATGATAACTGTTAATGGTTCAAGAATTTTTCTTTTATTACATTTTATTTTAACTAAGCTATTCACAGTAATCATTAATTGACTTATGCATGTATTTAATGATAGTCTCTCTATATCATCTCTTATTTTTTTTATGGATGTGTGAAGAATTTTAAATTCCTCTTTTGATGGTATATCATCTGTAATATTTAATTTATCATCTTTGTAGAATAATGACCAAAATTTATTTAAAAATTTAAACACTCCTTCAATCCCATTTGTATTCCATGGTTTAGACTGTTCGATTGGACCTAAAAACATTTCGTACATTCTTAATGTATCAGCACCATATTTTGAGATAATACTGTCAGGATTCACAACATTACTTTTAGATTTTGACATTTTTTCGGTTTCAAATCCACAAATGTATTCACCATCCTCTAAAATAAATTTAGCGTTTTTATATTCTCTTGATGAGTTTTTAAATTCGCTAATATTTAATTTATCATTTTCTACAAGATTAACATCAACATGAATTTTTGTGTTTTCATAATTATTTTTAAGATTGTGGGATACATATGTGTTTGATTCTTTAATCCTATAAATAAAGTTCGATCTACCTAGAATCATTCCCTGATTAACTAGCTTTTTGAATGGTTCCGATGTATTTACATAGCCAAGATCAAATAATACTTTATGCCAAAACCTAGAATATAATAAATGTAGGACAGCATGCTCAGCTCCTCCGATATATAAGTCTACTGGCATCCAATATTTTATTTTTTTATTATCTGCAAATACTTCATCATTTTCTGGGTCAAGGTATCTTAGATAGTACCAGCAAGATCCTGCCCATTGTGGCATCGTGTTAGTCTCTCTAGTGTAATTAATTCCATTAATTTTAATTTTTGTCCAGTCCTTATTTCTTGCAAGTGGGGATGAACCGTCGTCTGTTGGTAAATAACTTTTAACCTCGGGCAGTAAAACTGGTAGATCTGATTCACTCACAGAAACCCTCTCATCATTATTATGTAAGATTGGAATTGGTTCGCCCCAGTATCTTTGCCTGGTAAATATCCAATCTCTAAGTTTATAATTTATTGTTTTTTTTCCTCTATTATTTTTCTCAAGTAAATCAATAACTATTTCCTTAAATTCTTTATTTGAGATTCCATCATTATCTCCTGAATTTATCATTTTGCCATTCCCAGTGAAGCATTTTTCATTAGAGTCGTGGTCAATAACCTGAGTAATTTGTAATTTAAATTTTGTTGCAAACTCATAATCCCTCTCATCATGTCCCGGTACAGCCATAATAGCTCCTGTTCCATAACTTGAAAGTACGTAATCTGATATCCATATTGGAATTTTTTCCTCTGAAATTGGATTGATCGCATAAGAACCAGAAAAAACACCAGTTTTATTTTTTTCATCTTCTTGTCTTTCTAACTCACTTTTAGTTGAGGCTTCATAAACGTATTTATTTACTGCCTCTTTATTTTCATCTGTAGTTATTTTATTAACTAATTTGTGTTCTGGAGCTAAAACTAGATAGGTGGCACCATAAATTGTATCAGGCCTTGTTGTAAATACTTTTATTTTACTGTTCTCATCAACTTCAAAATTAATTTCAGCTCCCTCTGATTTTCCAATCCAATTTTTCTGAGAGGTCTTAATAGAATCAGGCCATTCTAAAGAGTCTAAATCCTCCAATAATCTTTCAGAGTAATCAGTTATTCTCATCACCCATTGTTTCATTGGTTTCCTTATTACAGGAAAGCCACCTCTCTCACTAACTCCTCCAATTACTTCTTCATTAGAAAGTACTGTTCCTAATTCCTCACACCAATTGACATCAACCTCATCAATATATGCTAATCTTCTGGAATCAATAAATTTATTTTTTTCATTTTCATCCATATCTGTGGGTATAATTAGATCGCTAATATCACATGCTTTGTTTTTTTTAAAGCAAAAGAAGCTATTATATAATTTTAAAAATATCCATTGAGTCCATTTGTAGTATTTACTATCACTTGTCTTTACTTCTCTATCCCAATCAAAAGATAATCCTAACGTATCTAACTGTTTTTTAAACCTTTTAATATTTTCTTCAGTAGTTTTTTTTGGATGTTGTCCAGTTTTTATAGCGTATTGTTCTGCAGGAAGGCCAAAAGAATCAAAACCCATTGGATGAAGCACATTGTACCCATTTAGTCTTTTATATCTTGAGATTATATCTGAGGCAATATAACCTAAAGGATGTCCGACATGAAGGCCAGACCCAGACGGATAGGGAAACATATCCATGACATAGTACTTAGGCTTTTCATTTATCTCTGCCTTATATGTTTTTTCTGACTTCCAATTATCTTGCCATTTTCTCTCTAAATCTAAAAAATTGTATTTAGCCTTTGACATTCTACAAAATTAGTATTAAATGTTTTAATTTATTGAAATAAGAGGTATTTCATTTTTTTCTAAATACCAAAGTTACTGGTACTCCTTCTAACTGAAATTTTGTTCTAAGTTTATTTAAAAGAAATCTCTTGTAAGGTTCTCTTATATATTGTGGTAAATTACAGAAGAAGGCAATAGTTGGTGTCTTTGTTGGTAACTGAGTGATATATTTAATTTTTATATATTTTCCTTTCGTAGAGGGTGGGGGATAATTCTCAATTTCAGGTAGCATTGTATTATTAAGTTGAGATGTAGTGATTTTTTGTGATCTGTTTTCATAAACTTTTACTGCCGATTCCAGAATCTTATGAATTCTTTGTTTGTTAATAACTGATGTAAATACTACAGGAGCAAAATTTAAGGGGCTAATTTTTTTATTTAGTTTTTCTTCAAATTCCTTAGTACTATTAGTATTTTTTTTAACTAAATCCCATTTATTTATCATCAGAACTATTCCTTTCTTGTATTTAACTGCCAGAGATAAAATATTCATATCTTGACTTTCAAAACCTTGTACTGCATCTATCATTATTATACAAATATCACTGTTTTCCATCGCTTGAATAGACCTCATTACAGAGTAAAACTCAATGTTTTCTTTAACCTTTGCCTTCTTTCTTATCCCTGCTGTATCAGTTATAATAAATTCTTTTTTAAATAAATTATATTTAGTGTCGATAGAGTCTCTTGTTGTTCCGGAAATATCGGTTACAATATTTCTTTCCTCACCTAAAATTGCATTTACGAAAGATGATTTGCCAACATTTGGTCTGCCAAGAATAGATATTCTAGGTAAACTGATATCTTTCGCACTTGTATTAACTTCAAGCTTATTAACAACTAAATCAAGTAGTTCCCCAGTACCAGATCCACTAACTGAAGATATGGGTACAATTGGTACTTCTTTAAGACCTAATTGATAAAACTCATTTGAATTTAATTCTAACTCGTAGTTGTCAGCTTTATTGGCTACTAAAATTATATCTTTTTTTATTTGCCTTAGAACCTTCGAGAAGTCATCATCTAATGTTGATAATCCATTTTTACAGTCTACCATAAAAAGAATAACATTTGCTTCATTCAAAGCTAATATCACTTGGTCTTTTATTTTTTTTTCGAAAATATCTTCAGAGTTCTCTACGTAACCTCCTGTGTCTATTACTGTAAATTTTTTACCGTTCCATTCGGATATACCATAATGTCTATCTCGAGTTACCCCACTCTCGTCATGAATAATAGCTTGTCTTCTTTCGACTAATCTATTAAATAATGTTGATTTGCCAACATTTGGCCTTCCTACGATTGCAACAATATTACTCATTAGAATTTAGTATTAAAGTAAAATGGCGAATTTACTTAATACTTATCAATTGAATATTATTTTCTAGAATCATTGTATTTATCTTATCCAATTCAGATTCTTTGATTTTATTCCACTTTTCAAGTTCTAGATCAATTAATTCAACTAATTCATCTCTTACTCCATACATTTGATCTGTAGGTCTGAAGTTTCCTCTACCAGAAACGCTTGATAAATGAGCAAGTTTATTATTTAATCTAATTGGAAAATTTAATGGGTCTTGACCACTTCTATTTTTTGTTTGATATAAATTTTCCTCAATTTCTGTAATTCTATTCACTACATCTTTTATTGAATTACTTATCTCCTCATGACTATCGTCAAGCTTACCATTAAGGCTGTTTAATTGATCTCTTGTCGATCTAATTTGTTTAATAGCTCTATGAATATCTGTTACCTTATCCCTGATACCTATTAAAAATTCAAATTGCTCTTTCAGATCATCTTTTGATGAAATACTTCTTTTATCTTTTAAAATTTCAAATGATTCAGTTTGACTTGATTCACCAACACTAAGTCTGACATAGTATTTCCCTGGATATGCTTTTGGTCCAGTTAATCCCGCTGCCCACATAATCAAACCATCAAAACCTTCAGCGTCATCATATCTCATATTCCAAACAAATGAATTCTTTTCACCATCTAATGTAAGTGGTGATTTTTTATCATTTACAGAATATTTTTTAATTGTATTTTGATTTTCATCTATAAATTCAAGAGAAACATTTTCCTCATTTTCAGTTAAACTCTGATCAACATTAAAGAAAACCTTAACCCCATTATGATGATTTTTACCCTGTGTAGCTGAAGTTCCTCCCCAACTAGGGAATCCCATTCTGTAGCTATCAATAGGTTTAAATAAATGGAAATCTTTTTTATGATTTGATTCATCTAATTGATGTAATGGTGTTAAATCATCTATAATCCAAACTGATCTACCCTGAGTGGCTGCAATTAAATTATTATTTTTAATCGTCATATCAGTAATAGGTACCAATGGTAAATTTATTTGAAATGATTTCCATGATAATCCGTCATCAAATGAAACAAAGACACCTGATTCTGTTCCACTGTAAAGGAGTCCTTTTCTTTCTGGATCAGCTCTTAGTACTCTTGTAAAAAAATTATTTGGTATTCCATTTACTATTTTAGTCCAGGTTTCACCATAATCTTTAGTTTTAAACATATATGGTTTGAAGTCACCATTTTTGTAAAGTGTACCTGCAACATACAACCCTCCTTTTACGAAAGGATCTGGCTCAACACTATTCCACATAAGATATTTTGGAGCATTAGGAGGTGTTACATCTTTCCAATTTTCTCCTGCGTCTTTTGAAACATGAATCATTCCATCATCAGAAGCAGCCCAAAGTAAGCCTTCCTCATATGGTGATTCACATGCTGCAAATATGGTTGCATAATATTCTACAGCAGTGTTATCTTTTGTTATAGGCCCACCAGATGGTCCTTGTTTTTCTGGTTCATTTCTAGTTAGGTCAGGACTTATAACCTCCCATGTTTGTCCCTCATTTTTTGTTACATGAAAATAATTTGATGTGGTATAAAGTTTGTCATTGTCATGAGGTGAGAAAAAAATAGGAAAATTCCACTGGAAACGATATTTCATATCTTCAACTCCGTGACCCATTGGGTTATTTGGCCAAACATTTATCGTTCTTTCTTCACCAGTGCTATGGTCCAATCTTGTGAGATAACCCCCATAGCTACCCCCGAACACAATATTAGGGTTATCTGGTTTTGCAGCCATGTGAGCACTTTCACCACCTGCAGATGGCTCCCAATCTCTTTCTCCGATTCCACCAGAGTTTACTCTGTGAGGAACTCTTTGAGTACTATTATCTTGCTGTGCTACTAAAATATTATATGGAAAGCTATTGTCAGTAGCAACTCGATAGTATTGAGCTGTGGGTTGATTCATGTAAGTAGACCAGCTTAATGCTGCGTTATTACTAACTTGTGCCCCTCCATCATCACCAACTATTAATCTAGCATTATCCTTGGGATCAATCCATAAATCATGATGATCTCCATGAGGAGTTCTATATCTCTCAAATGATTTACCTCCATCTTCAGATCTCCAGAAAGATACATTCATGACATAAACTCTATTCTCATTTTGAGTGTCAGCATAAACTCTAGTATAGTACCATGCTCTTTGTCTAAGATTTCTATCATCATTTATTCTGTTCCATGAATCTCCTCCGTCATCTGACCTGAATAAGCCACCATCTTTATTCTCGATCAGTGCAAATATTTTTTTTGAATTAACAGGGGAGACAGATACTCCACTAATCCCCCAAATCCCGCTAGGAAGACCTTCATTATCAGAAATATTTTTCCATGTTTCACCTCCGTCAGTAGATTTCCATAATCCGGAACCGTCTCCTCCACTTTCTAAACTATAAGGTGTTCTTCTTATATTCCATGTTGAAGCGTAAATGATCCTGGGGTTATTTTTATCAATAGAAATATCAACGGCACCTGATCTTTCATTGGCAAAAAGAACTTTTTTCCATGAATTTCCACCATCTGTAGATTTAAAAACACCCCTTTCTTTACTATCCTTAAATAAATCTCCCATTATTGCAATAAAAACAATATTTGAGTTATTTGGGTGGATAGCTATTCTACCAACTTGAACTTGGTCAATATCTAAATTCATTTTTTTCCAAGTCTCTCCGGCATCATTGGATTTCCAAAATCCTCCATATCCTGGGGAAACATTACCTCTAACTGTTTTTTCTCCAGTTCCAACATAGATAATGTTAGGGTCTGATTCACTGACGGAAACTGCACCAATTGAACCTCCGAAATATCCATCAGAAATATTTTTCCAAGTAACTCCTGAGTTAGTAGTCTTCCACACTCCACCACCAGTGGCACCAAAATAATATGTACTGTTAGAGTTTATTGTGCCAGATACTGTTGCTGACCTGCCACCTCTATATGGGCCTATCGATCTCCATTTTATATCAGGTATATTATAGGATATAAAATTTGAGCTATTATTTTTTTTCTTTTGTTTCCTCTGGGAGAAAGCATTAAAAAAAATCGTTAAAATTAGTAGGGTAGTTAGTATTCTTTTCATCTTAATAATATTTAGTCACCTAAAAATATTTATTTTTTTAATTCAATCATAGATATTCTATTATTTAATGTTTTATATAATATTAATGAATTGCTGTACTTTAAAAGTGAAACCTCATTCTGATTAGAAACAGGTTCAAAATAATATTTTAAATTTTCATCAAGAAAGTATGTTTTATTTTTTCTTTCATCAGTAATGATCAAAAAATTTTCACTTTTACTTAGGTTGTAATATTGAAGTTTTACATTTTTTATATTGTTGAAACCTATTTTACTCTCACCATAGATCAAATTATAGTCATCATAAGATATGATTATAGGGTTTTTTCCACTTTGTTCTTTAACTAAGAAAAATTTTGAATCTTTCTGGTCTCTATACTGATCTTTTGATGATAAGATTTTGCCTTTTAAATTTAACTCATAGACTGTTCCCTCGTCACTTAGCAGTTTGAGGAGAGTTTTATCTAGATTGATAGATTTTTTCAGATGAGCTTTGTTGGATATTTCAGAATTTAATTTTACTGGAAATCCTTTATAATTTAGTCCTCTTCTATTTTTAACATGTATAGTGCCATTTTTTAAAATAATTATAATATAATCTTTACCACTTACCCTCACATGAAAGGGACTCTGAACTAGGTCATCCTCCATTTTTAATGGATTCCACCCCTCTAATATTCTACCACTTTTATTCAAAAAATAAATCTCACCATTATCGTGTGATGTAATTATTCTATATCTTTTTGACTTATCGTAGTCTATGACATTTAGAAATTTTATTGCTGACATAGATGGATTTTTAAATGGGAATCCAATCAAAGAATTACCTTTCCTATCGTAGCTGTATATCTTGTTTGAGCTTGAAAATAAAATTTGTTTTTTATTGTTTTTATAATAGTCAATTTCAAAAATTTTAGAATTGATTTTTTCTATCGAGTCTGACCAAATTGGATTTAGTTTGTCTGAGAGTTGATATATAAAGTTTTTATCATCTTGTATAATTACCTCGGGCTTATTGTCAATATGACTAAAAATAATGTGTGGTTTAGATGATAAATTATTTTTAAATGAAAAATCATTAATAATATCTTTTTGTAAGAAAGAATTATTTGTTTTTTCTTCTATAATATTTAGGCTCATATAATATTTATTTTCGATATCACTAAGTTGGACTGATAAATAACCAATTTTAGAATTATTTGATGGTAGAAGTTTATCTATATCATAAATTATTAGAATATTATGAGTGCTATTCAACTCCTTCTGGAATTTATTAAATTCCATATTTTTTATTAAAAAATCTTTACCGTCTATCAAAGCTTTTGCCTCATTTAGTAAATTAAAACTCTCAGATAAAATCATATAGCTATTGTACATAAAGAAATAGTGATCTTTATTGAAATCATTAATTTGTAATCTTTTAAAGATATTAATGTCATTTAATGAGAAGATCTCCTCTTCAACATTTTTTTTATTTTGAATGATCTGATTTTTTTCAGGTTTAAAAATTATAATGTGACCAGAGGTATTTGAACTTAAACTCTGTACTAATATTTTACTGACAGAATTTTTATTAGAATATAGTATTGTATTTGATGGCATAAAATTAATTATTGAATCATAATTTGATTTTCCAATTATATTTTTATATTCTATCTCAGAAGAGAACCCGTTCATTCTTATGAACCCGTCACTGATATTGATATCATAAAATGATTTTTTTGGCAGAAATTTTAAAGTTTCAGTAAATACACTTCTTGGATATATAGAAGATAATATTTTTTCGATTTCCTCGTGATTAATATAGATATTTCCTAGATCCTTTTTTATTTTAACTTGTCTGAATAAACTTGAATTATTTTTTTTAAAAGTTAATTTTGAGTTGCCTAAACTTCTAATTACGTCTTCTATTATTAGTGAGTTTTTAGAGTAAACTACTAGGCCGTTAATGAATGAAAATGTATGGTTTATTTCATTTTTCATAGCCTCGTAGATTATTTCACCATTTAGAGTTCTCTTGTTAATATTGTAGTTTCTATCGTTCAGGTATTTGATGATAAAGTCTTCATCCAAATTTTTCTTGTAGCTGTAATAAACAGGATCAAGGGTTTTGTTTGAAATATTGAAGTATGATATGATTACTTTATTTTTTAATAAAAATTTTTCTATTTTCCCGTCAATGACATTGTCAAAGCTTGTATAGTTTTTTGTTATGTCTTGTAATACAAACTTGAGTTTAGAATTATTTAATTCATTTAAAAATAAACTGTATTGGTTTAGAGGGTCATCGAGTTCAATAATCAATGCAGATTTAGAGGAAACAACATCCCATAGATCTCTAGATAATTTGTTTTCTTTATAGAAATAATAAAATGAAAATAAACAAATGAGTAAAATTATTAATACAGATAATCTTCTTTTCATTTTAAATTTAAATTAGTATATCATTATAAAAATTTACTTTTTAAATTTACTTAAATAAATGGAGCAATATCATAATCTACTACGAACTATTCTCGAGAAAGGAGAAAAAAAATCGGACAGGACGGGAACAGGTACCGTGAGTATTTTTGGTCATCAGATGAGATTTGATTTAAGTAACGGATTCCCTTGTATTACTACTAAAAAGTTACATTTGAGATCAATTATTCATGAGCTCTTGTGGTTTTTAAAGGGTGACGATAATATAAAATATTTAAATGAAAATGGCGTAAGGATTTGGGATGAGTGGGCAGATGAAAAAGGCAACTTAGGTCCAGTTTACGGAGTTCAATGGAGAAAGTGGGAAGGTAAAGATGGTAATACTCATGACCAAATTAAAAAATTGATAAATGACATTAAAACAAACCCGTACTCTAGAAGGCATATTATTAGCGCTTGGAATGTTCCATTTATTGATAATATGGCTTTACCTCCTTGTCACACTATATTTCAGTTTTATGTAATTAATGGAAAGTTGTCATGTCAATTATATCAAAGAAGTGCAGATGTCTTCCTTGGCGTACCTTTCAATATTGCATCTTATGCATTACTAACAATGATGGTAGCACAAGTTTGCGACCTAGAGTTAGGTGATTTTGTTCATACATTTGGTGATGCACATATATATTTAAATCATATTGAACAAGTTAAAATTCAGTTAAAAAGAGATTTTTTCCCTTTACCAAAAATGAAGATAAATAAAGAGGTCAGTGATATTTTTTCTTTTAGTTACGAAGACTTTGAATTAGTTGACTATCAAGCGCATCCGCATATAAAAGGAGAGGTTTCAGTATAAAAATTTTTTACTTTCGATTGAAATTTTATCTTTGCACCAAGTTGATGCAAGGAATTTTCTTTAAAAACATCTAAATTAATATGCTCAGGTTACTACTTTTTGTTTTCATTTCCTTCAATTTATTTTCACAGTCAAATAAGTATTTAGAATTAGATCTAGAACAGTGTATTGAGATTGCTCTTGAAAACAATCTCCAATTGAAAAGAAGTATTATTAATGAACAATTGCAGGGTGTAGGCTATACCCAGGCTCTACTTCAGCAAACACCTACACTTAATGTCTTTTCAAATTATGGAAATAATTATGGTAGATCAATCGACCCGACAACAAATACATTTATCTCAAATAACTCAAATTTTTCAGGTATAAGTGCGTCGTCAAGCATGAATATATTTTCTGGTTTTTCGATTAGGAATAGTATTAAAAGGTCAAGAACATTGCTTGAGAAGAGTGTCTTTGACCTAGAGAATACAAAAAATAATGTGATGTTAAGTGTAGTTAGAGCGTATCTGAATGTATTACTTAATACAGATAGACTCGAAAACGCAAAGTTCCAGGTTCAATCGACTCAAGAACAGTTAAACAGAACCAACAAACTTGTTGAAGCTGGATCTATTCCTGTTACAAACAAGCTTAATCTAGAGGCTCAATTGGCTGGAGATGAGTTGGGATTTATACAGCAGGAAAATAATTATAGGTTAACAATTCTACAGTTAAAACAGTTACTATTATTGGAGACTTCAAAAGAAATCAAAATTATAAAACCTAACGTTGAGTTATCACCCTCTACTGTAATTGAAGCTGATCCAGATGAGATATTTAATTTAGCTGTCAGTTTACTACCTGAAATTAAAAGTGCAGAAAAAAATGCTCAGTCAAGCTTATATGATCTAAGAATTTCAAAGGGTAGTAGGTACCCATCAATTAATATTTCATCAAGTTTTTCCTCGAATTATTCAAGTTTTGCAAATAGAGAGAGAGAATTTTATGATGGATTTTCGATGCAACCTACAACGATTGGATATTTAACTAATAACCCTCTTGAAACTGTTTCCTCATTATCATTAGTCCCTAATGTTGTTGGATCTGACCAAGATTTTACTGTTCTAGAACAATGGAAAGATTATCTCAGTAAATCATTAACGATATCAATTTCTGTCCCTATTTTCAATAGGTATCAGACATCAGCAAATATTAAAAGAGCTAAACTTAACAAAGAGATAGCTGACATTGGTGTGATTGAAGCAAGAAATCAGGTACGACAGACTATTGAGACATCATTTAACGATGCACTTGCAGCATCAAAATCATATTCTGCTTCTGTAAAACAAGTTAGGGCTCTCGAGGAGTCATTCAGGATAATAAAGAGTCAATATAACCTTGGTTCTGTAAATTTTACTGAGTATCAAATATCAAATAATAACCTAGTAAGGGCAACAAATGATTTACTTTCTTCAAAATATGATTATATTTTTAAATTGAAGGTATTAGACTTTTATCAAGGAAAAAAATTAACTTTTTAACATGAAAAATAAAAAAACACTATTGATTATTGGTTCTCTTGTAGTTGGAGGAATTATTATGTTAAGTATAGGGAATAGATTGGGGTGGTTTGGTGGAATAAAACCTATTAATGTAGAAGTAAAGGACGTTTCTACAGGAAAAATTACTGAACTTGTAACTGCCTCAGGAGAGATTCAGCCTGAGGTAGAGGTTCGAGTCAGTCCTGAAGTTCCTGGTGAAATTATTGATTTAACAATAATGGAGGGTGATTTTGTTGATGAGGGAAAACTCCTTGTTGTGATAAGACCAGATAATTTTATTAATGCTCTTGAACGTGCAAAAGCAAATTACAACCAAGTAAGGGCAAATTTATCTAGTTCAAGATCAAATCTTTCAAGGTCAGAGGCCCAATACCTGAGATCTAAACTTGAATTTAATAGGCAAAAGTCGTTATTTGATCAAAATGTCATATCTGATTCCGAATATGAAATTGCAGAAACTAATTTCAAGGTATCAACCCAAGACCTAGAGTCAAGTAAGCAAAGTGTCAAGGCAAGTGAGTATGTTGTGAGGAGTGCAAAGGCAACCGTAGATGAGGCTGAGGAAAATCTTAGGAAAACAAGTATCGTAGCTCCCATGACTGGGACAGTATCACTTTTGAGTGTCGAGCTAGGTGAGAGGGTTGTTGGTACATCCCAAATGGCGGGAACAGAGTTACTAAGAATTGCAGACCTATCAATAATGGAGGTGAGAGTGGATGTAAATGAAAATGATATAGTAAGAGTTGAGATTGGTGACACAACAAATATTGATGTTGATGCATATAACACATATGATAAAGTTTTTAAGGGTGTAGTTACCGAGATAGCGAGTACTGCAAACCCAAAACCCTCTCCAGACGCCGTGACAGAATTCAAAGTTAAAATAAGGGTAATAAATGAATCTTTCAGAGATCTAACAATAGAAGAGGGTATCGAAAATCCATTTAAACCAGGAATGACAGCAAGTGTTGAAATTATTACTCAAGAGAAAAATGATATAATTTTAGTTCCCATTTCATCTGTTACTACAAAAAATGAAAAGGATAGTCTCGGAAATGAAATTATTAAACAAGTTGTCTTTATTGAAGATAATGGTAAAACAAAAATGATTCAGGTTAAGACTGGGATTAGTGATTTTGAAAATATAGAAATTTTATCTGGTCTAAGTACAGAAGATAGGGTAATAAGTGGACCATATATTGCCATTTCTCAAAAATTAAAGGACGATTCAGTAGTCGAACTAACAAAAGTTAATGATAAGAAAGTTGGTGAATCTGATAATGAGAAAAAAGAATCTGAAAATTCAAATTAGTTATAATTAAAAACAATTTATTGTTTTTTTAATTATTATATCTATACTTATTACTTTTGCGAAAACTTATTAAATTATATGGATTTATTTGAAAAAATACTAAAAGATAAAGGGCCTCTCGGCGCTTATTCTCATATTGACGACAACTACTATATGTTTCCAATGTTGGAAGGTGAAATTGGTCCGAGGATGAAGTTTAAAGGTGGAAATGTTTTAAATTGGAGTCTAAATAATTATTTAGGCTTAGCCAACCATCCTGAAGTGAGAAATGCAGATGCTCAAGCTGCTAAAGACTGGGGCTTATCTTACCCAATGGGTGCCAGAATGATGTCAGGAAATTCAGTCCATCACGAAAAGCTTGAAAAAGAACTTTCTGAATTTGTCCAAAAAGAGGATTCAATTCTTCTTAATTATGGTTATCAAGGTGTTTTATCGATAGTTGACTCTCTCCTAGATAGAAAAGACGTTGTAGTTTATGATTCTGAATGTCATGCATGTATAATTGATGGTCTTAGGATGCATATTGGAAAAAGGTTTGTTTTTCCACACAATGATATAGAGAATTTAAAGAGTCAATTAGAGAGAGCAACGAAGATTGTTGGAGAAACTGGTGGAGGTATTCTAGTCATAACTGAGGGTGTTTTTGGGATGTCTGGAAATATGGGAGATCTATCATCAATAGTTTCCTTGAAAAAAGATTATAATTTTAGATTACTTGTAGATGATGCTCACGGATTTGGGACAATGGGTAAAACTGGCGCTGGTTCCGGTGAGGAGCAAGGTGTTCAGGACGGTATCGATTTATTCTTTTCTACTTTTGCAAAGTCAATGGCGAGTATCGGTGCTTTTGTTTCGGGTGATGCAGACATTATAGACAATTTAAGGTATAAATTAAGATCGCAAATATTTGCAAAATCTCTACCTATGCCGTTGGTAATTGGTAATTTAAAAAGACTTGAACTACTGAGATCAAACCCTGAGTATAAAAATAAATTATGGGAAATTGTTAACGCAATACAGGGTGGATTAAAAGATAATGGTTTTAATATTGGTACTACACAGTCTCCAGTAACTCCAGTTATCTTGAAGGGTGATGTTTATGAATGTACAAATATTATCAAGGATTTGCGTTCAGAATATAATATCTTTTGTTCAGGAGTAATCTATCCAGTTGTACCAAAAGGGGTGATTATGTTGAGAGTTATTCCGACAGCTGCCCATACTTTAGAAGACGTAGAAGAGACTATAAATGCATTTAAAGAGGTAAAAAAGAAGTTAGATGACGGGATTTACCAGAAAATGGGCGAAAAAGGTGCTGTTTTAACTTAAAATATCTAAAAAACGGCCTTAACTAGTAGATTTATTGGTTTTTTTTCTTTAAATTAGAAAAAGTACTATTTTTTAATTTAAATATAATATAATGGGTAGATACGACGAATTAACTGGCTTAGTGAATGACTTAGGTCCTGACTTTGCTAAATTTTATGATAAAGGAAACAAAGCAGCTGGAACTAGAGTTAGAAAGGGCATGCAAGCTTTAAAGGTTTGGGCTCAAGACGTAAGAAAAGAAGTTCAAGCACAGAAAAACGCTTCTTAATTAACAAAAGAAAATGTTTTTATTTAAAAGGTGGTTTTTAACCACCTTTTTTTATTTAAGTTTTTTAAGATACCTAAGAAGTTTATTTAGTCTGTGTGAGATATCATACTCCAGATCGGACCTTAGTACAAGCTCAAATAAATCTGTTTTCGAATTAATAAAACCAATTCTACACTTAGAGTACGAGTTAATAATTATATTTTCTAACTCAGGATTCAGTTTTAAGTCAGGATATATCATAAAATCATATTGTTGATAGATAAACAAATTGACATTATTGTTTGACCATGTTCCAAATGAATTAACCTCATCAATTTTAAAAGTCTTAAAATACCTATTATCAGCATTCTGTTTTGTTATTGCAGGAAGTAGATCAACTCTTTTACCGTCTTTCCTTAAATTATCTGCAAAATCATTTATAGCTTTTTGTTTATTTTCATCTATATAGGTATACAATATTCCAAAGTGATTAGCTCTGTTGTAACTTAAAGATGCTCTATTGATTTTAAGTCTCTTTCTTTTCCTTTTATTAATTGCGTTTAATATAAATTTCATATCATTGAAATAAAGTCATCTTCAGAAATTATTTTAGTTCCAAGATCTTCAGCTTTTATCTTCTTTTTTGGCCCCATATTTTCACCGGAAATTAAAAAATCTGTCTTGGAGGATAAGGATTTGGATATTTTACCTCCATTAAGTTTGATTTTATCTTGTATTTCATCTCTTGAAAAATTAAGAAACTTACCCGAAATTACAAAAATTAAATCTCTAAGTTTATTTGACAAATTTGAGATTCTATCTTCCTCTAATTTCAACCCAGCATATTTTAAATTTTGGATATGAGTAATATTTGTCTCATCTGAGAAGAACATCGTGACACTTTCAGCTATTTTTTCACCAATTTCATCAACTCCTATAATTTCCTCGTAAGACGCATTTATTATATTATCAATACTTTTAAAATGATTTGATAATTTTTCGGCAGTTGTTTTTCCTACAAATCTAATTCCTAATCCAAAAAGTAGGTTTGAAAACGGCTTGGATTTTGATTTTTCAATACTTGTTAAAATATTATTACATGACTTTTCTTTTAATGATCTTACTTTCCCCTTTTCCTCTAATTTAAATTCTAGATTGATTATATCATTATATTCTATATTATAAAGGTCAGCTGGTACTTTAATAATCTTATTATCTATAAAGCCTTTAATTGTCTCTGGACCTAATTTATCAATATCCATTGCATTTTTACTAATAAAATGTTCAACTCTACCTGATACTTGTGGCTTACAGTCATTATAATTTTTACAATATGATACAGCTTGATTATCTGTAATTTCTAGTTTTGATCCACATGAAGGACAGCTAGTTGTAAATAAAAATTTCTTTGAATTTTTATTTCTCTTTTCTCTGATGACAGATGTGATCTTGGGAATAATTTCTCCTCCCTTTTCGATATTCACGTAATCGTTTAACCTCACATCAAGTCTCATAATCTCATTATGATTATGTAGTGAAGCCCTTTTCACAATGGATCCTCCAATTGATATAGGATCAAGCATTGCAACAGGTGTAACTGCTCCTGTTCTACCAACTTGAAAGATAATATCTCTAACCCTTGTTACCTTACTTTCAGCCTTATACTTATAAGCTATTGCCCATCTTGGACTTTTACTTGTGTTACCTAATACTTTCTGGTAGTTTAGCTTATTGACTTTAATTACAATCCCATCAGTTTCTACATCTAAATCATATCTTCTTGACTCCCAATATCTAATATAATTTTTTACCTCTTTAATGTTTTTACATTTTTTATAAGTTTCAGGGACATTAAATCCTATCGATTTAAGATAGTCTAAACATTTTTCATGGGTGCTGATTATACCAGAATTGGTTTTAAGAGAATATATATAACAATTTATCTTTCGTTTTGAGACTTCTGACGAGTCTTGTAATTTGAGAGAACCAGATGCGGTATTTCTAGGGTTTGAAAATAATTGTTCTCCTTTTAATTTTTTTTCTTCATTTAATAATTTGAAATTGCTTTTAGATATGAACGCCTCACCTCTAACTTCTAAGTTTAATATCTCATTATTTTTTAATTTAATTGGTAGGGTCTTGATAGTTAACACATTGTTAGAGATATCGTCACCATAATTTCCATCTCCTCTAGTTAAAGCTCTTCTAAAAATATTATTTTCGTATTGAATACTTAGTGCAATTCCATCGTATTTTAATTCACATACGTACTCGACATCATTTTTATCAATTATTTTTTTAACTCTCTTATCAAAATCATTTAAATCTTCATCTGAGTATGTGTTAGACAAGGATAACATTTTCTCTTCATGCTTAAAGGAATTAAATTCTTTTGTAATTTTTCCTCCAACCTTTACACTAGGAGATGTTTTATTTTTGAACTCTGGATAGGTTTCCTCCAAAGTAATTAATTCTTTCATTTTTAGGTCATACTCATAGTCAGAAATAATATTCTTGTTTTCATCATAGTATAATTTATTATGGAAATCTAACTCATCTCTGAGGACTTTTATTTTATTTTTGATTAGATCCCTATCCATTTATTTTAATAATTTGAAATATTTGATAATGAATTTAAAGATAATTTAATCTCTGTTTTTTTCTTGGATATATCTAACAAGATTAACAGACGTTGATCTAGGTAGTAACCTATTTAATAGGACTATTATCTTATTCATAAAACCAGGTACAGATACTGTGATATTATTTTTTAATGCATTATATCCATATTTTGCAACCTCAATTGGACAGCCTGTGTTAAAACTTATTTTATTTTTTTTAGTTGACAAATAGTCTTGGAAGTTTGTTTTAGTTTGTCCTGGACACAGAACGGATATAGTAATATTTTTATCTTTTACCTCGTTAGATATTGCTTCAGTAAAATGTAAAATAAATGCTTTTGTAGCATAGTAAAGTGACATCATAGGTCCTGGCTGGAATGCGGCAACTGAGGATATATTTAATATTTTCCCCTCATTTCTTTTAATCATATCTTTAAGAAAGAGTTTTGTTAAATGTGCTGTGTTGAGTACATGAAGATTAATCATCTCCGCATCTCTTTCCCATTTAGTTTTATAAAATTTTCCAAAAGTTCCAAAGCCAGCATTATTAATCAAGACATCAATATTTTCTTTTTTAAGTTTTTCATGAATTATTTTAGGTGATGTTACTTTTGATAAATCTAACTTGATTGGCTGAAATTTATCTGAACAAATTATGTTATGTAAACCATCTAAGTTCTCTTCGTTATTATCAACAATGAAGACTTTGTAATTGTCATCTATCAGAAGTTTGACAAATTCAAGGCCGATTCCACTTGCTCCGCCTGTTACAACTGCATTTTTCATTTTATAAGGGTTAGTTCATCACAAAGAAGTTCAAAAACTTCTTTGGAGTGTGTGGGAAAGTTAGCTATTCTAATTTGATTTTTTCCTGATCCGTATCCTTTTCCTAAAATAAAACCCCTCTCTTTCATGGCATTTATATACATATCGCTTTCATTTTTACAATTTGCGACAATTACAGTTTTTGATTGAATTTCCTTATTTTTTATAAAACTATCAAGATCACTATGATTATTAATTGTATTATATAGCAGAGATGATTTATAGTTGGTATCTCTTACTATATTATCAATTCCTATATTCATCATATCTTTTAAAACTTTGCTAAATACATAAATTCCGAGTACGTTTGGAGTTTCAGGTGTCTGATATTTTAATGACATTTCATGAATTCTTTGAAGAGAATGATAAGTTCCTGTAATTTTTTTTTCTTTTATTTTAAGATGCTTTTCAAGACATTTTTCGTTGTATACCCATACACCAAGTCCAGAGGGTAATCCAAAGCATTTTTGAACAGAAAAATAAAAAGTATCTACATCATTGATGTTAAATGGAATAGATGGAATTCCACTAACACAGTCTAGGGCAATGATTGAATTTTTAATTTTAGACCTAATTTCAGAAATCTTTTCTCTTGAACACATAATTCCGGTACTTGTCTCATTGAGAGTAAGTGCAAGTAATTCATGTGTGTTAGGAATATCATCAACAATATATTCTTTCATATCAAAAGAATATGATTTAGCATTAATTTTATTGAGTATAGCAAAGTCATGAAACTTTTTAGAGAAAGAACCATTAACACAGTGTCCAGAATCTTCTAATATAAGATTTTGGATAATTCTCTCCCAGATTTCGTTAGTAGAAGATAAAAACCCAACATTGTAGTTGTTAGGTATACTTAGTAAGTCTTTTAACCTCGAAACGCATTCCTCATATATTATCTTAAATTCATTACTCCTGTGAGAAATAGAATATATATTATTTCTTATACCTTCTTTAATGTGTTCTTCAACAGTAAAGAACAGTTCCGAGGGGCCAGGAGTAAAAAAAATTTTTTTCATCTTAGTATAGTACCCTAAGTTTTATTGTGTGATTTACTTCTTTTAATTTTTTGATAACTGATTTATCATATTCTCTATCAATATCTGTAATTACATATCCAATATCTTCTTTGGTTTTTAGGTATTGCCCTTTGATATTAATATCAAAACTCGATATTATTTTATTTATATTGAGAAGTACACCCGGCTCATTTTTATGAATATGTATAAACCTATGTGATTCTCTTTGTTCGGGTAGTGATAATGTAGGGAAGTTTACACAGTTTGAGGTGTTACCAGTATTAATGAAATCAATTATTTTATTTGGTACGTAATTGCCAATATTTTTTTGAGCTTCTTTTGTGCTTCCACCGATATGAGGTGATAAAATTAAATTTTTAATTCCCATAAGCTCTGATTGAAATTTTTCTGAATTATTTAATGGCTCCTTTGGGAACACATCAATAGCTGCACCTAATAGTTTATTATTTACTAGATATTTTTTTAATGCATTAATATCAACGATGTTGCCTCTACTGTAATTTATTAATATTGAATTCTTTTTCATCATTTCAAATTCTTTACCACTAATAAAATTTGAATTTTCTTCACTTCCATCAACATGAAGTGAAACTATATCTGATTCTTTTAGTAACTCATGAAGTGAAGACACTTTCTTAGCATTTCCGATTGAAAGTTTGTCTAATTTATCGAAATACAATACGTTCATGCCTAATGACTCACATAACACTGATAATTGGGAACCTATATTTCCATACCCAATAATTCCAATCGTTTTATTACGTATTTCGTGAGAATTTATTGAGTCTTTACTCCACTTTCCTTCATGCATTTCATTTGATTTTTTTACTATTGATCTTAATAAATTTATTATTTGAGCAATTACTATTTCGACAACAGATCGAGTATTACTGTATGGTGCATTAAATACAGCTATACCGTTGTTGGAACAATGCTTGAGGTCTATTTGATTTGTTCCAATACAGAATGCACCAACACTTAACAGTCTCTCAGCAGAATCAATAACTTTTTTTGAGATAACTGTTTTTGATCTTATGCCGAGTATAGAAATATTTTTAATTTTTTTTATTAGTTCACCTTCGTCCAAACTGCCCTCAAAAATTTCAACATTATATCCTTCTTTTTTGAATTTTTCTTCGGCGGATTTATCTAGTTTTTCAAGAAGTAAAACATTAATTTTTGACTTTGGGAAAGATAAAGATTTCATTAAATGATTTTAAAAAGTTCATCAAGCGATTTTAGTAAATAATCAGCACTTTTGACAATAGAATCTCTTTTTATATTTTCAGTAAAAAGGAAAAAAGAATCTGCATAGCCGTCTTTCTTAATTTCATAGTCAGTATAACCATCTCCTATAACTAAAACTTTACCTTTTAAATTTAAACGTTTAATAATTTCAACTTTACCTTTTGACCTACTGAGTGGGTTATTTCTATCAAATCCTACAATATTTTTATCTTTAAATAAAAAGTTATTTGCGAATATGTGTTCTTTTTTGATACCAAACTTTAAAACAATTGGATCTATTAGTTCGTGAAAACCACTTGAAACTATAAAGATCTTATCTGAATTTGTTTTAAAAAAATTTTTGTTTTTTAGAAATGAAATTGTAATTCTATTCTCCAAAACTTCAAGAGTACTTCTGATATCTTCTATACTTGAATTGATTAGTTTTATTCTTCTTTCTAACGATTCAGAAAATGAAATTTTTCCATCCATTCCCATGTTTGTAATTTTCTCAATTTCTTTTTGATTTTTTAGGTTATAACTTTTAGAGGTCTTTGATAATTCATCTAGTGACTCAACTTGAATAAATGTTGAGTCATAATCTATAACGTAATTCATGATTATTGATATTTGTCGAGTATTTTTTTTACTAAGCTATGTCTAAGTACATCGGAACTATCTAAGTGAGTGAATCCTATTCCCTCTATATTATTTAACTTATTTTTAGCATCAACTAAACCAGATGACTGATTTTTTCTTAAATCAATTTGAGATATGTCACCAGTAACTATCATCTTAGAGTTTTGACCTAACCTTGTAAGAAACATCTTAAGTTGAGACTCAGTTGTATTTTGAGCTTCATCCAATAATATGAAAGCATTCTTTAATGTTCTCCCTCTCATATAAGCTAGTGGTGCGATTTCAATGGTTTTGTTTTCTATAAATTTTTTCATTTTTTGAATTGGAATCATATCCTCTAAAGCATCGTAAATTGGTTTAAGATAAGGGTCAATTTTATCTTGTAAATCACCAGGAAGAAAACCTAAATTCTCACC